>OEIU01001752.1_pt1 | contig 12987 bp, 14 predicted proteins | sample 1539221 | NCBI WGS metagenome assembly OEIU01 (sample SAMN03792071, study PRJEB22550) | activated sludge metagenome | feature: wastewater treatment plant; material: activated sludge; isolation source: Wastewater treatment plant of a petroleum refinery complex | place: Argentina: Zarate | collected...
GGGGGTCGGCGCCGCCCGCAGCCGATAGACATCGATGCCCATCGCCGCGAGCATCGCCGAACGTTGCGCTTCAGTCGCCATGCCCGCCTCCCAGCGCCGCAAGATCGACATGGAACGCCGCGAAGTCCTTGTCGATGGCGGCGCCGAATGCGGCCACGGTGGCGACCATGCTCGCATCTGCCGCCGGCACCTGCGCGCTGTAGGTGCGCTCGATCAACGGTTCGCCCTGATCCTGGTCGACGCGGATTTCCAACGCGACCGCGACGATGAAACCGCCGTCGCTTGGAACACGCTCGAAGCGCACGATGCGTCCGTGCACGCGCAGCGCGGGCGTGCTCGCGGGCAGGCGGTCGGTGACGAGCGGCGAGATGCCCGACGCGCGCAGCATTTCGGTCAGGCGATTCTGCAAAGCGCGCGAGGGCGGATCGCTCCACAATTGATAGTGATACGCGCGCAGCGCATCGGCCTGCGGCGTGGTCGCGTAGATCAATGCCTGTTCGGAATAGATGCCTTCGCCGCGGAAGGTCTCCACTTCGATCGGCAGCGACGACAGCGGCGTGTCCGAATGCGGCAACGCGGCGGGAGGCGGCAGGCGGAAATAGGTCACGTCCGGCACCGGCGGCACCGAACAGGCGGCGAGCGCGACGCATGCGAGTGCGAGCAGCAGCTTCCTCATTGTTCCTCCTCCACCTTGTCCGGCTTCGGCGAGATCAGCAAGCGATTGGGATTCTTGCGTACTTCGCGGCTGAATTCGTCGAAATTGCGGCTGGCCGCTTCCATGTGCTGGCTGATCGAATCCATGCGCCCAGACAGCGCCTCGAGCACGGCGCGAAGATCGGTCACCGAATCGCGGATGCCGGGCCGGTTCTCGCGCGCGATGGCGCTCATCTGGCCGATCGCATCATCGAGTTTCTGCTGTGTTTCGCGCAACTGCAGCGTGACCTGTTGCGTGTTCGCGAGGATTCCCGCAATCGCCGCACGGTTGTCCGGCTTGAGCATGTCGTCGATCGAATCGGACACGCGGTTGAGCCGGGTCAGCAAGCGTTGCGACTGGGCAACGATGTCCGGCGCGCCCTTGTCGATCGCGCCGGTGATCGAATCCACGCGTTTGGTCAGGGTCTGCACCAGTGGCGTGATCTGGTTCCGGGTCAGCCCGCTGATCTGGCCAGCGAGTTCGTTCATCGCACTGAAGATGTCGGCGTTTTCCGCGCTGGCGAGTTCCGCGCCGGGCGCGGCAATCGCGCGATCCTTGCCTTCGCTGATGCCGACGGCGACATCGGCAAGCAGGCCGGTGGCGGTCAGGTGCGCGACCGAGTCCTTCGGGATCGGCCAGTCGCGGCGCAGGTCGAGTTCGACCTTGTAGCGCGTTCCTTGCGAATCGCGCTCGGGCGCGATCGCGCCGACCTGGCCAATACGATAACCCTGATAGAACACCGGCGCGCCGTAGCGCAATCCGGTGACGTTGCGGTAATGCGTGAAGTAGGCCGTCGTCGCGCCGCCGCGGCCGGTGATCATCGCCAGCGCCGCCAGCAACAGCACTCCGGCGGCCAGCACCGCTGCGCCGACGAGCGCGTAATTGATGCCGTCTCTTTTCATTTTGAAATGCTCATGCGGCTTCTTCCGTCAGACGTTTCAGATACGCATCCGCATCCACCTGGATTTCGCGCGGGCGTCGGTTGAGCAGATCCTGGATGCGCTCGTTGTCGCTGTGACGCACGGCATCCACGGTTCCGGTCATCAGGATATCTCCCTGATCCAGCACGGTAATGGTATCGGCGATCTTGAACGCGCTTTCCAGCTCGTGGGTGACAACCACAATCGTCATGCGCAACGCGTCGCGCAGGCGCAGGATGAGTTCGTCGAGTTCGGCCGAAACGACCGGGTCCAGGCCCGCCGAGGGTTCGTCGAAGAACAGCAGCTTGGGATCCATCGCGATCGCGCGCGCCAGCGCCGTGCGCTTGATCATGCCGCCAGACAGTTGCGCGGGCATAAGGTCTTGGAAGCCGCCGAGGTTGACGACTTCGAGCTTCAGGCGCGACATGATGCGGATCGTGGCCTCGTCCAGGTTCGTGTGTTCGCGCAGCGGCAGCGCCACGTTGTCGCCGACCGACAGCGAAGTCAGCAGCGCGCCGCCCTGGAACGACACGCCGATCTGGCGGCGCACGTCGAGCATCTGGCGTTCGCTGGCGCGGGCGATGTCGACGCCGAGCAGCCGCACGGTTCCACTGCGCGGCTTGTGCAAGCCGAGCAGGTGCCGCAGCAGCGTACTCTTGCCGGAACCCGAGCCGCCCATGATCACTCGGATTTCGCCCGGGTTCACCGCAAAATCCACGCCATTGAGAATGCGCCGCCGCCCGTACCAGGCTTCGAGCTTTTCCACTTCGATCAACGGCGCGGTCACGTTCATCGATTCAGGAAATACGAAAAGATCATGTCGACCACGATGATCCAGCAGATCGACAGCACCACCGCGCGCGTGGTCGCGCGGCCCACGCCCTCGGCGCCGCCGGCCACGGAAAATCCCGTGCTCACGCCGATCAGGGTGATGAGCACGGCGAACACCGCGGACTTGGCGATGCCCTGCCAGACGTCACCCGGCTCGAGCAGGGATAGCGTCTGCATCACGTAGGCCGACGGCGTGATGTTGAGCGCGGGCGAGGAATACAACGCCGCGCCGCCGATCGCGACCGCATCGGCGAAGATCGTCAGCGCCGGCAACATGACCAGCATCGCAAGCAAGGCCGGCGCGGCGAGGTAACGCACCGGCTCGATGCCCATCGTCGCCAACGCATCGACTTCCTGCGACACGCTCATCGAACCGATGCGCGCGGCCAATGCCGAACCCGAGCGTCCCGCAACGAGAATCGCGGTTATCAGCGCACCGAACTCGCGCGTCACGGATTTGGCCACCGCGACCACGACCTGCGATTGCGCGCCGAATGCGGACAGGGCCGCGATGAACTGGATGCCAAGCATGATGCCGATGGTCAGCGCCAGCAGGACGACAATGGGCAGCGCATCCACGCCGATCTGGCGCATCTGTTCGGCGACGGCACGCGGCCGCAGCGGCTGGCCGATGCGCCAGCCGGCAACGGAAAAATACAGGCTCTCGCCGAGCAGCACCGCGGCGTAACCCATGCCGGCGAGCGAACCGATCGTGGCGCGGCCAAGGGATTCGAGCGGGCGGGTGAGCGAGGTCACAAAGGTTCGTCATTCCGGCAGGGATTGCCGGAATCCAGTTGCCAAGGATGGCATCCATGCAGTCTGGATCCCGGCAATCCATGCCGGGATGACGGGAACTTATTCACGTCGCCCTCGCCGCTTCAACATCCGCAAACATCGGAAACACCTTGTCCAGGCGTGCCAGTTGCAAGACCGCCAGTACCTGCCTGCTGGCCGCGATCAGGCCGTAGCGCCGGCCGGAACTGCGTGCGCGCTGGAAGCCTTCGACCAGCGCGGCGATTCCCGATGAATCGATATACGTCACCCGCGCCAGTTCGACGCCGACGCCGCTGTTGCCGAGCGCGGCGAGAATCGCGTCGCGCACCTGTTGCGACCACGACAGATCGACTTCGCCGCACACGCGCACCAGCACGTAGCCGCCAAGATCTTCACTGATGCAGGCGTTCTCGGAGTCGCTCATTCGTGTTCCCCATTGTCGATACGCTTGTGCATGCGCAGGATGTTGCCCTGCCCGTCCACGGCCGGCTCCAGCGTCCAGTCGTCCATCGTCGCGGCGATGAACGGCAGGCCGAGTCCGCCCGGCCTGCATTCGGACAGGTCGCGCGGTTTCAGGCAGGCCGGATCGACCGCCGGCGCCTGATCGCGCAACTCGAACGCGAGCATATCGCGCTCGCGGGCGACATGCAGCGCGATGCGGCGCGTGCATTCGCCACCGTAGGCATGGCGGATGACGTTCGTGCAGGCCTCGTCCACGGCGAGGACGAGCCGGTCGCGCAATTCCGGCGCAACGCCCTGCGCATCCAGCGCATGGCGAAGCGCCGCGCGCACCGTGCGCATCTGCGCCGCCTGCGCGGGAAATTCCAGGGCCAGCAAGGTGTGCGCCTGCGTGCCGCAGGGCTCCTGCAGAAGCAGCAGCGTGGTGTCGTCGACCAGATGAAGGCGTTTCAAATCGCCGATGACCGCGCGCAGACGCGGCTCCGGCGCCAGCGCCGCATGCCGCGCGATCAGTCCACGCAGGCCGGCTTCGCCAAGGCGATCGGTCGCGCCGGTGCGCACGTCGGTGGCGCCGTCGGAAAACAGGTACAGGGCATGTTGGCCGAGTGCGAATTCGCGTTCGCCATATTCTGCTTCGGCGAGGACTCCCAGCGGCGGCCCGTCGGCGGGAAGTTCCTCGAATTCGCCGCCATCGTGCAGCAAGGCCGGCGGAAATCCCGCGCTGGCAAGCCGCACCTTGCCGCTGGCGCGATCGTATTGTCCGACCGCAGCGCAGACGAAACGGCCATCCTGCACGGTTCGGCACAGTTCCGCATTCACCTGCGCCAACCACACCGCTGGCGCCGGCGCATGCGCGCCGACCCAACGCAACATGCTCGCCACGCGCACCATCAGGAAGGCCGCATCCAGGCCCTTGCCGGAAACATCGCCGATCACGAAAGCGAGGCGGCCATCGGGCAGATCGAAGAAATCGTAGAAGTCGCCGGAGATCTCGTGCGCCGGCAGGTTCACGCCGCGGATCGGGAAATCGCCGCGCCGGCGTTTGGGCAACATGGATTTCTGCATGCGCCGCGCAAGTTCAAGTTCGCGCTTGATGCGCTGTTGTTCGACCAGGCCGTGCGCGAGTTGTGCATTGCCGATCGCGAGCACCGCTGGTGCGGCGACGAGGCGCAGGATTTCCGCATCATCTTCGTCGAACAGGCTGCCGTCGCGGCGATTGATGACTTCCAGCGCGCCGATCGGTCCGCGTGCGTTGGAAAGCGGCGTGCACAGGATCGAGCGCGTGACGAAACCGGTTTCCGCATCCACGCGCATGTTGACGCGCGCGTCGCGGCTGGCGTCGCGCACAATCTGTGTAGCGTTGTCGGCGACGCAGCGGCCGACCACGCCCTGGCCCATGGCGAGCTTGAGTCCGGTGATGTCGACCGGGCCGACGCAGATGCGGCATTCGATGAGGCCGGCGTGATCAAGCAAAAACAGACTCGCGGCTTCGGCCTGCATGAAATCGGCAATGCGCGTGACCGCCATTTCCAGGGTTTCACGAAGATCCAGCGATTGCGCGAGTGCCTGGCTCAGTTCCGCAAGAAAGCGCAGCGCGTGCCGCTCCCCGCCACCCGCCGCAGCGAGCGGGACTGCGTTCACGGCGTCGGCGGCTCCGCCGCGCGTGGTTCATGCCGATTGCGCGCGCGCGCGCGGCCCCACAACGTGACGACCGGCCCGGACAGCGCGTACAGGGCGGCGATGCCGAACAACACGCGCGGCGGATTCACCGCCAACCCGACGAAAACCAGCACGATCAGGATCAACCAGACGAACGGTACCTTGTCCGAACGCGGCCACGACTTGAAACTGTAGTAACGGAAGCGGCTGACCATCAACAGGCCGGCGACGATCGCCACGAACGGCGTGATGAACTGCACCTGTGCGCCGGTGAAGCCAAAATCCAGCACCATCCACACATAGGACATGACCAGGCCCGCGCCGGCGGGAATGGCCAGGCCCTGGAAGAAGCGCTTGTCGGCGACGCCAACCTGGGTATTGAAGCGCGCCAGGCGCAAGGCGCCGCAGGCGGCAAAGATGAACGCCGCCGCCCAGCCGAACTTGCCCCAGGCGGCGCCGTGTTCCTTGAGCGACTCCAGCGACCACACATACAGGACCAGCGCCGGCGCAACGCCAAAGCTGACCAGGTCCGAGAGCGAGTCGTATTGCACGCCGAATTCGCTCTGCGTGTTGGTCAGGCGGGCGACGCGGCCATCGAGGCCGTCGAACACCGCCGCGACAAAGACCGCGACCACCGCATCCGCATACTGCCCGCCGATGGCAGCGATGATCGCGTAAAAACCGGCGAACATCGCCCCCGTTGTGAGCAGGTTCGGCAACAGGTAGATGCCGCGATGCGGTTTCGGCTGGTTGGAAGGCACGTCCATCCGGACCCCAAGTTCAAGCGTGTTGGCCGCAGTTTACCGCAAGGCTGCGCCGGAACACGCTTTTCCGGCAGACACCCTTGTGGCATAGTGCCTGCCGCTACAGGGGCAACATTCGGAACCGCCGGTCACGGCACGGAGAACATCGATGAACCGCAAACTGGTGTTGCTGGTCCTGTCCTGCTTCATGGTTGGCGCGTACGCGACCGACCAGCAGGTGTACAAGTGGACGGATGCCGGCGGCGTCGTGCATTTTTCCGACGCGCCCCCGCCCAAGGATGCCAAGGACGTGCAATTGATGCGGGTGAGCGGCAGCGACCGCCCGCGCAGCGTCGACAGCACGCCCAATAGTGAACCCGGCAGCAACCCGGAAGGCGAAAATGGCGGCGCGCCCGCCGCAGCGCCTGCCGACCCCAAGGATGCGAACGCCAAGGCCTGCGCCACGGCGCGCAACAACCTCGACCTGCTGCAGAGCAAGATGCCGGTCAGCGTGACCGGCGCGGATGGCAAGCCGATCCCGCTCGACGACAAGGCGCGTGCTGCGCAGATCGCCGCTGCCAATGCGAACATCGAGTTGTACTGCAAGCCGTAATCCGCCACGCGCGCAAGGCCGCGCGTTGCTTGCGTTGATCGTTCTGCTCGCGCTGGCCGCCGCGGCGTGGTGGTATTTCGCGCCGCACACCCTGCCCGGCTTCGTGCAGCGCCAGTTGCCGGCATCACCATTGGCCAATCCGCCGCTGTACGAATGGCGCGACGCGCAAGGTCGTCTGCACGTGACAGACACGCCGCCGACGGATCGCCCCTACAAGACCCTGCGCTTCGATGCGAAGGCGAACGTGTTGCCAAAAGGCGTCGCGCCGAACAAGTAACCGTACTGTCGGCTGCTACAATCGCGGATTCCCGTTCGCGATCATTGCCTTGCCATGCGCCTTTCAAAATTCCATCTTGCCACCGTCAAGGAAGTCCCCGCCGACGCGGAAATCGCCAGTCACCGGCTGATGCTGCGTGCGGGCATGTTGCGCAAGCTCGGCGCCGGTCTGTACACCTGGTCGCCGCTCGGCCTGAAGGTGCTCAAGAAGGTCGAGTCCGTGGTGCGCGAAGAAATGGATCGCGCCGGCGCGCTGGAAGTGATCATGCCGACGGTGCAACCGCGCGAATTGTGGGACGAAACCGGACGCTGGCAAAAGTTCGGACCGCAATTGCTGAAGATCCGCGATCGCAAGGAAGCCGAGTACTGCTACGCGCCGACCGCCGAGGAAGTCATTACCGACTTCGCCCGTGGCGAGCTGAAAAGCTACAAGCAGTTGCCGGTCAATTTCTACCAGATCAACACCAAGTTCCGCGACGAGATCCGCCCGCGCTTCGGCGTGATGCGCGCGCGCGAATTCCTGATGAAGGATGCGTATTCCTTCCATCTCGATGAGGAAGGCCTCAGTCGCGAATACGACAACATGTACGCAACCTACGCGCGCATCTTCACGCGCCTGGGCCTTGCATTCCGTGCTGTCGCCGCCGACACCGGCGCGATCGGCGGCAGCCGCAGCAACGAGTTCCAGGTGCTTGCCGACTCGGGCGAGGACGCGCTGGTGTTTTCGGATGCGTCTGATTACGCGGCCAATGTCGAACTTGCGTCGGCGCTCGCGCCCGGCCCGCGTGCAGCGGCGGGTGAAGCGATGCGCGAAGTGCCGACGCCCGGCAAGTCCACCTGCGCCGATGTCGCCGCGTTGCTGCGCATCGACATCAAGCGCACGGTGAAATCCGTCTGCGTGATGGGAAGCGACGGCTTCGTGCTCGCGCTGGTGCGCGGCGACCACGAGGTCAACGAGGTCAAGCTGCAAAAGATCGCAGGGCTGGCCGAGTATCGCCTTGCCAACGAACAGGAAATTCTCGATGCGCTCGGCGCCAAGCCAGGTTATCTGGGCCCGGTTGGATGCGACCGCAAGAAAGTGCATATCGTCGCCGACCGCGACGTCGCTGCGATGGCGGATTTTGTCGTTGGCGCGAACAAGGTCGATTTCCATATTGCCGGCGTCAACTGGGGCCGCGACCTGCCGGAGCCCGACGTGGTTGCCGACATCCGCAAGGCCGTCGAAGGGGATCTTTCACCTGATGGAAAAGGAGTTCTGCGCACCGCGCGAGGTATCGAAGTGGGCCATGTGTTCGCGCTCGGCACGAAATACTCCGAGGCGATGAACGCAACCGTGCTTGACGCCGACGGCAAGAATCGCCCGATGCAGATGGGCTGTTACGGCATCGGCGTTTCGCGCATCGTCGCCGCGGCGATCGAACAGAACCACGACGACGCCGGCATCGTCTGGCCAGAGCCGATGGCGCCGTGGCGCGTGGCGGTGTGCGTGATCAATCCGAAGAACGATGCGAAGGTCAATGAAGCGGCAAACGCGCTATACGACGAACTCAGCGCTGCCGGTATCGAAACCTGCCTCGACGACCGTGGCCTGCGCCCGGGTGCGATGTTCGCCGATATCGAACTGATCGGCATTCCGCACCGCGTCGTGGTGTCCGAACGCGGTCTCGCCGCCGGCACGTTCGAATACCGCGCGCGGCGCGATACGGAAAGCCGAAATCTGTCGCGCGAGGAACTGTTCGCGCTGTTTGGCTGAAGTCAGCCGGCCAGTGGATTCCGCACTGGCGATTCTGGTAGTGTGCGCGAGGACACCGTGTTAGGGGACTGTCATGCGCAGCGCTTTCCATTTTGCCGTAGTCATTCTGGGTCTCTGCTTGAGTCTCGTGTGTTCTTCGGGCGCTTACGCCTTCCCGGTGACCTGGACACTGAGCGGCGTCACCTTCAGCGATGGTGGCACGGCCACAGGCACCCTTGTATACGATGCCGATACCAATTCCTTGTCCAGCTGGTCGGTGTCGGTCGCCGGCGGCAATACCGGGCTGTTTCCGCCGATCACTTACGATCCTTCAACTGCCAACGGTGTCTACGACACCGGCAATCCCACTACGATCGGTTTCCTGTTACTAATTAATTCGTCTACTCGGGCATTGCGCCTACCCGGGGTATCCACGTTGAGCGATGCCGGTGGCACGGTTGCGATCAATCTGGCTTCCGGGTTTCAAGGCGAATGTTTCAACTGTTCTCCATACCGGGGATTCACGGCAGGCAATCTGGTCGGCACCGCGGCACCAAATATCACCAGTGCAGCCAGTACTACGCTTACGATAGGGGCAGCAGGATCGTTCACCGTAACCTCAACCGGAGCCCCGGTTGCGGCCTTGTCGGAATCCGGTGCCCTGCCTTCCGGCGTCAGCTTCACCGACAACGGCGATGGCACGGCGACGCTTGCCGGCACGCCCGCGGCGGGAACGGGTGGAACCTATGCCCTCACGATCACGGCCAGCAACGGCGTGGCGCCGGATGCCACGCAGAATTTCACCCTGACGGTCGACCAGGCGCCGGCCATCACCAGTGCAGCCAGCACCACATTCACGGCGGGAGCCGCGGGATCGTTCACCGTAACCTCGACTGCAGCGCCGAACGCTGCCCTGTCCGAATCCGGCACATTGCCGGCAGGCGTCACCTTTGCCGACAACGGCGATGGCACGGCGACGCTTGCCGGCACGCCTGCGGCGGGAACTGGCGGAACCTATGCCCCCACGATCACGGCAAGCAACGGCGGGGCGCCGGATGCTACGCAGAACTTCATCCTGACTGTCAACGAGGCTCCCGCCATCACCAGCGCCAACAGCGCGACTTTCCAGAATGGTGTTGCAGGCAGTTTCACGGTAACGACAACCGGCTTCCCGACACCGGCGCTGACCGTGTCCGGCACCTTGCCTTCAGGAGTAACTTTCACCGACAACGGCAACGGCACGGCTACCTTGTCCGGTACCGCGACGGTCTCTGGCACGTACAACCTGACAATCACGGCCAGCAATGGCACAGCCCCGGATGCGACGCAGCCGTTCACGCTCACCGTGCAGGCGCCAGCCGTCGTAGTGCCTACGCCGGGCTTGACCTCGACGGGCGCGCTGCTGCTCGGGTTGTTGCTGCTGTTGGCAGGACTGGTCGCACGAGCCGAGTCGCCGCGCCGGGAATGATCGGCGCGGCAGGCCGGCCGGATTATTTTTTCACCAGCCCCTTGATCCGGTCGAGCCACGAACCGCCGGAAGGCTTTTCGTCTTTCACCGCAGCCGGCTTGGCGAAGCGGCCGGTCAGACTCTGTTCCTGTTTCATCCGCGCCAGATCGGCTTTTTGCTGTTCGCTGATCTTCGATTCCCAGCGCCGCTTGATCTGGTCCTGCTGCACCTTGGTGCGCAGTTGCGCGCGGAACGAATCCGGCAGCGCTTCCTGGAACAGGTTGCTGTCCTCACGCATCAGATAACGGCCGATCGCGTCGAACGTGCCTTCGTTGAGTTGCGCCGCGGGGACATTCTTGGTCGCCGTGCCGAGCGAATCGAAATTGACGAAATTCATGCGCACGACTGCGCTGTCGGCATCCGCGGAAAACGTGGCCGTCATCGGGATGCGGCCCTTGGCGTTGAATTTGGCCGAAACCACCTCGCCGTTGCCATCCTTCTTCGGCTCCAGCAGCCCGCCCAGATGGTAGCGCTGGAACGCGCCCGCCACGGTCTTGACCTTGCTTGCGCCGACCACCTCGACGGTGGGGCATTCCTCGCTCGCCACCAGACACGGGAAGCCCAAGACAATCTCGCGTGAGCCTGGCTGCTGGCTGGACTTAAGGTCGTACTCATGCTCGATGTAACCGACGATATCGCCATAGCCGACCAGCGCGAACCGCAGTTGCTTCTTCGGTTGCAGGAGTTTGAGATTCGCGACGAGCTTGCCGAGGAAATCGTGCAGCGCATTCATGCCCGGCTCGAGCTGGGTGCGGAAGATTTCCTCGCGCTGCGACTTGCGCTTCTGCTCGTCGTCGGCGCTGGCCTTGCGCTGCTGCGCCTGTTGTTCGAGTTCGTCGAGCAGTCCCACGTAACCATCCCCTTGCGCCGGCCCGGTACGGGCGGCGTTCGCCACGCGCGCTAACTTAAGTCCAATGCCTGCCGCTTGCAAGCGTAAAGCCCGCGGAATGCGCATCTGGTCACGCTCGGGAACCACCTGGATTAGCCGGCGCTTTGATTATTCGCCACGCAATGGCATGCTATTGGCGCGCGTTTTAATCCGGCGCGACGATTCATTATTCGCATTACAGGAATTGCCAATGGCCATTGAACTGAAGAATTTGAACAAGAAGCAGCTTGCCGAATTGATCGAACGTGCTGCGTCGCGCAGCCGCGAACTGGTCGCCGAGGAAATCGAAAAGATCCGCGCCGACGTGCGTGCCTACGCCAAGTCGAAGGGTTACACGATCGAGCATCTGTTCGGTGGCCGCGGCCGCAAGGGCAAGCGCGGCAAGGCTGCGCCGAAATACCGCAATCCGGCCGATCCGGCGCAGACCTGGTCGGGCCGCGGCAAACGGCCACGCTGGTTCAATGCCGCATTGAAAGCCGGCAAACGCGAAAAAGACTTGTTGATTTGACGATGCAAAACGCTGCGAAAGAAATGCCGGCTTTTTGCCGGCATTTTTATTGGCGTCACAAGCTGCGTCGGGGTGCCACGAGCAAATCCCCGAACAATAATCCGGCGACGAGCGCGACCAGGATTGCGACCAGGGTGAAGCCGACGTCCAGCCCCAGGGTCACATCGCGTTCGAACATCAGCGACAAGGTGCGGAAACCCACGCTGCCGGGCACCAGCAGAATGATGCCCGGTTCGCGCACCAGCGCGCCCGGGCGCCCCGCCAGTCGCGCGTACAGATTGCTCGCCGTGCCGATGGCAAATCCAGCGAGGAACACGCCGAAATCCGGCGTGAACGCCGAGCTGCCGTAATAGGCGACGACGTACCCGAGCGCCGCCGACGCCATCACCAGCGGGTAATCGCGGCGCGCGGCCTGGAACAGGACGGCAAAGGAAAAACAGCCGAATCCGAGCGCCACCCATTCGGCCCAACCCGGCACCGGCGGTGCCGGCCCGGCAATCGGCAGCCAATGTAGTGCCTTGCCGATTTCCGTCGCCGCCAGCGTGCCGAAGGCGAGCTTGAGCAGGCTCATCATCGCGCCGGCCAGGCGCGCCACGCCCGAGGCCAGATGCTGGGTCGACAGCTCGCGCACCGCCGTGGTCAAGCTCAATCCCGGCAGCAGCACGATCAACGCCGCCAGCACCACCGTCTTGACGTTCAACGGCACGATGAACGCGGCGACAGCGCTGGCGATCAGGGTCGCGAGCAATGCCGAGATCGCCTCGAAACTCGCGCCCAGGCGCGGCCTGCCTTCGCTGGCCAGCGCGATCACACCGATCAGGACGCCGATCACACCGGCGACGGCGAGGTCGGTCCAGGCAGCATGCAGGATCGCCGCGACCGCCGCCGCCGCGATGCCGTAACTGCCCGCCGTGACAACGCGATTGCGCACGTTGCGCCGTCGATGGATGGCGCGCAGCAGGCGCGAACCTTCGGCGATGTCCAGGGTGCCGGCGATGACGCGGTCGGCAATCTCGTCCACCTCGCACATGCGGCGCAGGTTCACGTCACCGGGCGACAGGCGGATTACCTGGGTGTGTTCGCTCAGGTCGTCCTCGGCATGCCCGCGCGCGGCGAACGACAGGATCAATGCGGTCGGCGTAGACAGGCTGTCGCAATGCAGGCCGAGGCGCGCGCTCACGCTGTCGATCGCCGATTCCAGGCGCGGTGCGGCTGCGCCGTACTGGTGCAGGCGCCGCGCCAGTTCGACCACGAAGCGCATGCGCGTCGCGTTATCGGCGGGTTTTGATCTGTAGATACGAAGAAGCCCCCGCCAAAGGTCTTTTACGAGTCCCTCGTGGCAAAGTTACTCACGGCTAAATCCCACCGCAGACACTACCCAT
>OEIU01001753.1_pt1 | contig 12983 bp, 11 predicted proteins | sample 1539221 | NCBI WGS metagenome assembly OEIU01 (sample SAMN03792071, study PRJEB22550) | activated sludge metagenome | feature: wastewater treatment plant; material: activated sludge; isolation source: Wastewater treatment plant of a petroleum refinery complex | place: Argentina: Zarate | collected...
TTATATTAATAAAAGAAGCTAAGAGAGAACCGGATCAATGTTGGAGGATTCATGAAGCTCTCGGTCGAGAAAAAAGATCTTTTGAATGTCATCGCACGAGCTCAGAATATCGTGGAGAAGCGCAACACCATGCCGATTCTCGTCAATGTTTTGCTCGAGGCCAAAGGCGACGGGCTGCGTGGCTTCGCCACGGATTTGGAAGTCAGTCTGACCGATGACATTCCCGCACAGGTCAAATCAACCGGACGCGTGGCGGTGAATGCCAAGAGCCTTTTTGAGATCATCAAGGAATTGCCCGATGGTAGAATCGACCTGGAGCGGAAGGAAAACAATTGGCTGAAAATTTCGCAGAACCGCGCGGTTTTCAACATCGTCGGGATTTCTCCAGAGGAATACCCGGTTTTTCCCACATTCACGACGCAGGAATTCGTGAAGATCGAGCCGTCCACCCTCCTCGAAATGATCGAAAAGACGATCTACTCGGTTTCGACCGACGAAACCCGCTACCATTTGAACGGCGTTTACTTGGAAGTTCGCCCGGACAAAGAAAGCGCGATCTATCGAATGGTCGCCACGGACGGTCACCGTTTGAGTTTGATCGATCGTAAAATTCCGGGCGCGAGCGGAAAGACCGCGCCGCAAGGGGTGATCGTTCCGCGCAAAGGCCTTCACGAAATTCGTAAACTGCTGGAATCGATGGATAGGCAGAACGAGGAAAAAATCGAAGTCGCGATCGAGGGCGCGCAACTTGTCGTTAGATCGAAGACGACGGTGTTGATGGTGCGTTTGATCGAGGGGAAATATCCCAACTATCAACAGCTTATTCCACAAAATCTGAAAGAACATTTTCTGGTGCAAAGGGACGCGTTGATGAGTTCGCTCAAGCGCGTGTCGCTTTTATCGAACGCGAAATCGCGCGGCGTGACTCTGGCCGTGACCGGCGGCCGCATGGAAATCAGTTCCAACAATCCCGAGCTTGGCGACGCGAAAGAAGAGATCGAAGTCGATTACAAAGGCAAAGATCTGAAAGTCGGGTTCAATGCGCGTTACATGCTCGACGTCTTGGCGAGCATGCACGATGAGATCGTACGCGTGGAGATGAACGATCATCTTTCGCCGAGTCTGGTGAAACCGCACGATGACACGACCTACACTTGCGTGGTCATGCCGATGCGCATTTAAACCCTTTGGGGTCGAATGCGTTTTCACTCGTTAAGACTTAAGAATTTTCGCAATTACCGGGATCTGACGCTCGAGTTTCCGCCGGGCATCGTCGTTTTCTGCGGCGAAAACGGACAGGGGAAAACAAATTTAGTCGAGGCATTTCACTTCTTGCTGCGCGGGGAAAGCTTTCGTCCGGCGACGGTCGAAACTTTGCTTCGTCATGAGGAAAGCGGTCACGCCCCGAGCGGCTTGATCGAGGGACGTCTCAGTCAAAAAACGTTGCAGCACGATTTGAAACTGACTTTGAACGAACGCGGTCGCGGCGTGATGTGGAACAATCATCGCACCAACTCGGCGGCGCTCGCCCGCGCGTTTCCCCTGGTGCTGTTTTCGCCCGAGAGTTTGGCGGCCATCAAGGAAGGGCCGGAGCAACGTCGTCGCCTACTGGATGACGTGGTTCTGACCCACTCGCAATCCAGTGTGAAAATCTTGAAAGATTTCAAACATGCCTTGAAAACGCGCAATCGCGTGTTGAAGGACACCCTGAAGGGCAAGCTCGCTCGCGAGCCAGCGCGTCACTTGCTCGAGAGTTTGGATGCGAGTTATCTGCCGCTTGCCACCGAGCTCACCGTGGCCCGTTTGAACGCGCTCACGGCGCTGCAGACCGATTTTCAGAAGGCCATCAGCTACGTTCTTGACCGGTCCGATGTGGACATAGCTGTGGAGTACCTGATCTCGGGACAAAATGCGGCGACGTGGAGCCGTTCCGACATACTTTCTGCGATGCACAACAGAGGTTTGGAGCTGCGTGAGAGGGAACTCGGTGTCGGAGCCTCGCTGGTGGGGCCGCAACGTCACGACATTCGCATTCTATTTGCTGGAAAAGATTCACGCTTTTTTTGTTCGCAGGGGCAGCAAAGAGCCTTAGTTTTATCTTTCAAGATGGCGCAAATATTGTATCATTACAGGTCTTATCAGGTTTACCCATTCTTGCTCTTGGATGACGTGTTGTCGGAGCTCGATCCGATTCGTCGTACGAACCTGGTGAAGTTTTTAAGAGATATACCGGCGCAGATTTTTTTGACCACGACGGATTTGTCATTCTCGCTGGATTTTGGAGATCGAAGACTCAACGTTTTCCGCATCGAAAACGGAACCGTCTCCAGCTAAAAGTGCGGGGTAGCAGTGCAGGAAAATCAAAAAGCTTACGATGCTTCATCGATTCAGGTGCTTGAAGGGCTCGAGGCCGTTCGTAAGCGTCCAGGCATGTACATCGGCGATACGACCTCGCGCGGTTACAATCACCTGGTCTATGAAATCGTGGATAACTCGGTGGATGAGTCGCTTGCGGGTTTTTGCAAGAACGTGGCGGTGACTATTCACGCCGACGATTCGCTGACCGTCGAAGACGACGGCCGCGGCATTCCCGTCGGTTCGCATAAAGACGGCCGTTCCGCGCTCGAGGTCGTGATGACCGTTTTGCACGCGGGCGGAAAATTCGACGGTTCGAGCTATAAAGTTTCGGGCGGTTTGCACGGCGTGGGCGCGTCCGTCGTCAACGCGCTGTCTTCGAAATGCCAAGTGATCGTTCGTCGCGAAGGTTACGTTTGGAAGCAGAATTACGAAAAGGGAATTCCGCAGGGCAAGCTCGAGAAGGCCGGCGAGACGGATAAAACCGGGACGACCACGACGTTCAAACCGGATCGCGAGATTTTCAAAGATGACAGCGTTCGTTTCGATTACAACGTGTTATCGAACCGATTTCGCGAACTCGCGTTTCTGAACGCGGGCCTGCGCATTTCGCTCAGCGATGAGCGCACGGGGCAGAAAGCCGAATTCCAATTCACCGAAGGCATCATGGAATTCGTTTCGCACATGAACGAAACGAAAAAGCCCTCGCACGCCGAAGTGATTTATTTCAAAGGCACCGTCGACGACGTCGAAGTCGAAATCGCCATGCAATGGAACGATTCGTATACCGAGTCGATCTACACTTACTGCAACAACATCAACACCATCGAGGGCGGGACTCACCTACAGGGTTTCCGTACCGCGCTCACGCGCTCGGCCAACGCCTATGCCGCCGATAAAAATCTGGTTAAGGATCTGGACGCGAATCTGGAAGGCGAAGACATCCGCGAGGGTTTGGCGGCCGTCATCAGCGTGAAAGTGCGCGAGCCGCAGTTCGAAGGACAGACCAAGACGAAACTGGGTAACACCGAAGTCGCGGGCGTCGTACAGGCGCTCGTGAACGACAAGCTCATGGATTGGTTCGATCGCAATCCCGGCAATGCCAAAACGATCATTACAAAATGCGTAGAGGCCGCTCGCGCCCGCTTGGCCGCCCGCAAAGCTCGCGATCTCGCGCGGCGTAAAACGGCGCTCGATAGCGGATCCCTGCCCGGTAAGATGGCGGATTGCCAAGAGCGCGATCCGGCCAAGTGCGAACTTTATTTGGTCGAAGGCGACAGCGCCGGGGGTTCAGCGAAACAAGCGCGCGACCGCCGTACGCAAGCCGTTCTTCCGTTGCGCGGTAAAATCTTAAACGTCGAGAAAGCGCGGTTCGATAAGATGCTCTCGAACGAAGAGATCCGCATGATGGTGGCGGCGCTCGGCACGGGCATCGGTCGCGATCACGTGAACGTCGAAAAGACCCGCTATCACAAGATCATCATCATGACCGACGCCGACGTCGACGGTTCGCACATCCGCACGCTGCTCTTGACGTTCTTCTATCGCCAGCTGCCGGAGATCGTTGAAAAAGGTTTCGTCTACATCGCCCAGCCGCCGCTTTACCGCGCCAAAAAAGGCAAAGACGAAAAGTATCTCAAAGACGAAAAAGCCCTGACCCAACACTTGATGGACTTGAGCCTCTCGAAAGTGAGTTTGCCGACCATCAAGTCGGGAACGAGCGAAGCGGATTTGAAGCGCTTCATTTTGAACATTCATAAGTACGACGATTTGTTGCGCACGCTGGCCAACCGCTTTGATCGGGATGTTTTGGTTCATTTCCTGAGTCAGGAAAAAGAACTCGCCGACATCGTCAAATCGGATGCCGAGATCAAACGCTTGTCGGAGAATTTCAAAAAATGGGCGCAGGCCAATCCGCTCGCGGGTGTGACCGATGCGCAGCTCACGTCGGAAAAAAACGAAGAGTTCAACGATTACGCCTTCACTTTGAAGACGACGAAGTTCGGTTACATTCAGAATTCGACGTTCGACCGCCAGCTCGCCGACTCGACCGAATGGGCCGAGTTGCGCGCGCTGTGGAAAAGTTTCGCGACGCTCGCGCCTTTGCCGATTCGCGCGAAAACCGAAGCTCAAGAAGAGGCGCAAGAGTTCACGAACTACGTCGATTTCTACAACTTCGTCATGGAGCTCGGCAAAAAGGGAATCTACGTTCAACGCTACAAGGGCTTGGGCGAGATGAATCCCGAGCAGCTTTGGGAGACGACGTTGAACCCCGAAAACCGAAATCTTTTGCGCGTCACGATCAACGACGCGATGGCGGCCGACGAGACCTTCAGCATTTTGATGGGCGAGCAGGTGGAACCGCGTCGTAAATTCATTCACGACAACGCGCTCCTCGCCAAAGAACTCGACGTTTAATAGGAACCGGAGACGATGGACGATATTTCTCGGATTGCGGACATAGATATCAACAAAGAGATGCGTGACGCGTATCTGCAGTACTCGATGAGCGTTATCGTCGGCCGAGCGCTTCCGGATGTGCGCGACGGCCTGAAACCGGTACATCGTCGCGTGCTGTATGCGATGAACGATCTCGGGAACAACTACGACAAACCCTATAAAAAATCCGCGCGTATCATCGGGGATGTGATCGGTAAATACCATCCGCACGGTGACATGGCCGTTTACGACACCATGGTGCGGATGGCGCAAGATTTCTCGTTGCGCTACCCGCTCATCGACGGTCAAGGGAACTTCGGCTCGATCGACGGCGATTCGCCGGCCGCTCCCCGATACACCGAAGTCCGCATGACCAAGCTCGCGGAAGAGCTTTTGGCCGACATCGACAAAGACACCGTGCCTTTCGGATGGAACTACGACGACTCGCTTTTGATTCCGCAGATTCTGCCCGCGAAGTTCCCGAATCTTCTGGTGAACGGAAGCGCGGGTATCGCGGTGGGCATGGCGACGAACATTCCTCCGCACAACATGACCGAAGTGATCGAGGCTTGCATCGCGCTGATTAAAAATCCGCGCATCGGACTCGACGAGTTGATCCGCATCATTCCCGGGCCGGACTTCCCGACCGCCGGCGTGATAGCGGGCGCGAGCGGCATCGTTTCGGCTTACAAAACCGGGCGCGGTGTGATCACGCTCAAGGCCGTCGCCGAGATTGTTCCTAAGAAAGATCGCGAAGAGATCATCGTTTCGGAAATTCCTTATCAAGTGAACAAAGCGCGTTTGATCGAAAACATGGCCGATCTGGTCAAAGACAAACGCATCGAGGGCATCGCCGACATCCGTGACGAGTCGTCGCGCGAAGGCATGCGTATCGTGATTCAGTTGAAGCGCGGTGAAAACGGGCAAGTGATCTTGAATCGCTTGTACAAGTATACGCAGATGCAGGTGAGCTTCGGTATCATCATGCTCGCGCTCGACGCCCGCAATCAGCCGGTCGTCTTCGATTTAAAGCGCATGCTCGAAGCCTTCGTCGTGCACCGCAAAGACGTTGTCACCCGCCGTTGCATCTTTGATTTGAAAAAGGCCGAAGCGCGCGCGCACATCTTGGAAGGTTTGAAGAAGGCCCTGGACCAGATCGACGCGGTTATCGCGACGATACGCGCTTCGAAAGAAGCGGAAGCGGCGCGCGCCGGCCTGATGGGTCAATTCGGCTTTTCGGAAAAACAAGCGCAGGCGATTCTCGATATGCGCTTGCAGCGCCTGACGGGTCTGGAGCGCCAGAAGATCATGGACGAGCTGGCAGAGGTGCAAAAGCACATCGCCTGGCTCAAGATGGTTTTGGGCAGTGAGGAAGAGATCTACAAAATCATCGTCGGCGAGCTCGAAGAGATCAAAACGAATTTCGGCGACGGTCGCCGCACCAAGATCGAACGCTCCGCGGATGAAGTTCAAGACGAAGATTTGATTGCCCGTGAAGAGATGCTCGTTTCGATGACGGCTTCGGGCTACATCAAGCGCATTCCCATCGGTGAGTACCGTTTGCAGAAGCGCGGCGGCAAGGGCCTTAAAGGCGCCGACCAGCGCGAGGAAGACTATGTCGCGCGCTTGTTCGCGGCCAACACGCACACCATGCTCTTGTCGTTCACCGATCGCGGTAAAGTGTATTGGACCAAAGTTCACGAATTGCCCGCGGGCTCGCGAACCAGTAAAGGCAAAGCGATCAACAACGTCATCCAGCTTTCCAGCGGCGAAAGCGTGCGCGCGATTCTGCCGGTCGAAGAATTCAATACCGAAAACAACATCGTGATGCTGACCGAAAAAGGCACGATCAAGAAGACCACTTTGGAAGCGTTTTCACGGCCGAGACCGAGCGGTTTGATCGCGTTGACGATCGATCTCGAGGACAACTTGAACGCCGCCCGCCAGTCGAGCGGCAAGGACGACATCTTCATCGTCACGCGCGAGGGCATGGCCATTCGCTTTGACGAAGAGGACGTGCGACCCATGGGGCGCGCCGCCCGCGGCGTGAAGGGCGTGACGCTCGGCAAGGACGACAAGGTCGTGGCCATGGAAATCGTCGCCAAGAACAGCAACGAAACGATTCTGATCGTGACCGAAAGAGGCTACGGCAAGCGCACGGTGATGGAAGAGTATCGTCTGCAGGGCCGCGGCGGGGTCGGGTTGATCACGCAGAAAACCACCGAGAAGGTCGGTCTTGTGGTTTCGGCTTTGCTGGTGACGGACAAACAACAGATCCTGCTGACGACGAATACGGGCCAATCAATCCGCATGCGTTGTTCGGACATCTCGGTCATCAGCCGCATCACCCAGGGCGTGAAGCTCATGGATTTGAAAGACGGCGAGTTCATTACGGGCGTGGCGCTGCTCGAAGACGACGGCGAAGCGGATGAGAGTGGAGCGGCCGAGAGCGAGTGATGCGACGTCGGGCGTGTCTTCTGCTGCTGGGTTTGAATCTTGGCGGCTGCACGCTCAGCCTGGATTGGATGCGGCAATATCGGGCCCAACGGGCGATCACGAAACAAGACTACATCGGCGCGGTGACCATTCTTGAACAGATCGTCGATCAAGATCCCGGAAGTGAGCGCGGCCTGAACGCCGCGCGGACCGGGCACCTCGACGCTAAAAACTACCGCCAGGCGATCGAGTTTTATCGCCTTATCGTTTTACGTTCCCCCGATGCGCGGGAACGAAAATCCGCGCAGCAGTACATCGCGCAGATTCACTTCGAAAACCTGCAAGAGTTCGATGCGGCGGTGATCGAATTCGAAAGGCTCTTAAAGCTCGCCGACAACAAAGAAGAAGCGTTTCGCTACCGCATGAATTTGGCCAAGTGCCATTTTCAGATGAACAATCTGGAGCAATCGGTCGCCGAGCTCAATCAGCTGCTCGAGACGAAGCCCGAGGGCGATAACCTGTACGAGATTCGAATGCTGAAAGCCAACGTGATGGTGGCCAATAAACAGCCCGGCGAAGCCGCGGCGCTTTGGGACGCGATTCTCAAAGAGTTCCCCGCCCGCGCCGTCAAGGAAAACGTTGGGCTCAACTTGGTCGTCGTGTACGAAGAGTTGCAGGACTTTGAAAAGGCGATTGGCGTCCTTGAGCGCATGCGGCCCGAGTATCCCAACCCGGACTTCTTGAACTTGCGCATCGAGCGTCTGAAGGAACGTCAGGCCAATCTACCGGGCGCCCGTGGCTGGAGGAAATGAAGTGAACAAGGGCATCGTTTTTCTAGGCATCGGCTTTGAGCTGGTCGCGATGTGCGTCGGCGGATATTTTCTGGGTGAGTTCATCGATCAAAAGATGGGCTGGAAGGCCACAGCCAGCACGTATCTGGTGTTAGTTCTGATGCTGAGTTGGTTTTTCCATCTATTTATACTTTTAAGAAAGTTCGAAAAGGACAATGATTCCGACCCGCAATCTTAAGTCACTGCTTGCTTTGCAAGGCTTGGTGACATTGGTTCTTACGGGAATTGCCGTGGCCGGCTGGGGAGTTCAGCTAGGTGCGTCGTTCGGTGCCGGGGCGGTGCTTATGTGGGCCAACATTGCGCTTCTCGGATGGAGTTCTTGGCGCACACTAATGAAAAAATCGATTGCTTGGACGTCCTTGATCATTGTAATCAAATACACGCTTTTGTTGGGATCTATAGTCGTTTTAAGTCGCGTGAGCGGTTTCAGCTCTTTGGCGGCGGGTCTTGGCATTGCATGTTTTTTGGTGACCGCCTTGGCTTTGGCGGTGTTTTACTCGAAGAAAGAGACAGTTTAAATTGGCTCAAGCTCACTTTAACTGGATGCAACTCGCACCCGGTGTCACTCACGAAACGGTACACGTGGCGACGGCCGCGGCTGTCGGCGGCCTGATTGTCGTTGGCGCCTTCGCGGGCCGTATGGCTCTGGGCAAAGGCGACGCCGCGGTGGCGCCGGCTTCGCGCTTCTCACTCAAAGGCTTTTTTGAGCTGATTTTGGAGTTCATCGTCGGCATCGCGGACATGGTGATCGGCGAGGAAGGCCGAAAGTTTGTTCCGATGTTCGCGGCGATTTTCTTTTTCGTGTGGATCAACAACCTGGTGGGCCTGCTTCCGGGCATGACGCCGGCGACCGACAACATCAACACGACTCTGGCACTGGGCCTTTTCGCTTTCGTCATGTACAACTATTACGGCTTTAAAGAGCACGGCGTCGGCTACCTGAAGCAATTCCTGGGTCCGCTTTTGCTTTTGGCGCCGTTGATGGTGGTGATCGAATTGATCGGTCACTTGGTGCGTCCGCTCACCTTGGGTCTTCGTCTTTATGGGAATATCATGGCCGATCACACTGTCTTGAGTGTGTTCTTGCACATGTTCGAGGGGCTTTGGTTCATCCCCGTTCCCGCGATCTTTTACGGCATGGGAATCTTCGTCGCATCAATGCAAGCGTTCGTCTTCACGATGTTGTCGATGATTTACGTGTCGATGGCTATATCACACGATCACTAGAGAAACGAAAAAGGGAGTATTACATGAGAAAAGCATCTTTGGTTTCATTGGCAGCCTTGTTTGCGTCGGCACCCGCTTTCGCACAAGAAGCCGCTGCCTCGGCGTCTTCGATGGGTGACAAAGGCCTCTACGCTTTGGGTCTGGCGATCATGCTCGGTTTGGGCGCTTTCGGCGCGACCACGGGCCAAGGTCGAGTCGGTGCCGCGGCGATGGAAGGTCTAGCTCGTAACCCGCAAGCTCGTAACGCCATGTTCGTTCCGATGATCGTGGTGCTCGCGCTGATCGAATCGCTCTTCATCTTGACTTGGCTCGTCGCTAACGGCGTCGCCGGCAAGATCTAGGTCGAGTTGCTGTCCTCAACCCGTTAAAAACTGACGGAAAATTCCGATAAGAAACTTGAAAACCAAAAGCCGATTTTTTAAAGAATCGGCTTGTTTCAAGAGGTCTTAGCGGAAGTGGCTGACGATAAAAGCACAACCGAAATTGCGCGGCAGGAAATCGATCTTGATGATATCGAGCTCAATATTCTTGTTATCGCGCAAAATCCGAACAAACTCGGACAGGCCACCGCGTTCCTAAGTCGTCGTGGATGGCCGACCACCGCGATGAATAGCGTTTCGAAGTCCATCGAGTATATTTCGGAACACAAACCCGATTTCGTTCTTTTGAGCATCAATCACCAGAGTCCGGCGACGGCGAAACTTCCCGAACTTCTGACTTCGACATTCGGTACCACGGTCGTCGCGTTCGCGGAAAACATGGACACTGCCAGCGGCTCGCGACTGACGAAGAGCCGACTCAAATATAAAATTCCAGGGCAACCCAGCGGCCCGGCTTTGCACCGCTCGATTCGTCGCTTTTTGGCCGAACGCTTGAACATCAATCTGGATGATAAGAGCGACGAGGGATCGCGAGAGGGCAAAGGCGCCGATAGGAACGTCACCATCAAAGGCGAAGGACGTAAAGCGGCCGATGGCGGGGCGATCATTCAGCATTCATCCGCAGGCCCCGCGAACGAGTCAGGCCCCGCGCACATCAAAGGCGAGAGCGTCACCGAAGCCGAAGGCCAATCTGGAAAAGAAGTCTTATCCACCGGTAAATACACGATGGCCAAGCGGACCAAACGCTCGCTGAAAGATCTTTTACCGAGCGGCGAGAAGGCGGCGGATGGCGGCGCCATCGCGAGCACGGCCGCCGGCGGCAATGGCGGTGGATTGACCGGCTTCGCAAACGACGGTTCCGACGGCGGCAAACCCGCGCAAAACGGCGGAACTTCGGGCGGAGGCAACGACGGCACCCGTTCCGCGGAAGATCTTGCCAATATGCTTAAACGCACTTTGTTCGGGGAAGGCAAGGAAGAGCCTGCGGAACAAACCTCACCGCGCTCGGTGATGGAGCGGGTCGTTGCGGACGCCATGAACGACATCTGCGTGCCGACGGAAAAAGACGAAGTTCTTGGCCGAGTGAATCGGGTGGGCGTATTCCCCGTCGATTCCAACACGACACCGGGCTATTTGGTGATCGCTCTTCCGCGGTCGATGGCGAAAGGCGCGGATGAAGATTTCTTGCGCAAGGTAGAGGCCGCGGTTCACCGCCGCTTCAAAGATTCCGGGTTCCCGGGCCGCATCGAAACCGGGTTTTGGGCTCCAATCCCCAAAATTTCGTTTGTGGATTTCTCTGCGGAAAAGTCGAGCTTCTCTTTGACGGTCTCGCATGAAGGAATGCAGATCGGCGCGGCGTTTTTCCGGGCCGATAAATCTTTGCCGCAAGTGAAAGAGTTCGATCAAGAAGACATGCTTTCCGTGGAGATCGAGGACATTTCGACGGAATTGCCGGTGAACTTCAAAGCATATCTGCATTTGCGCGCGAATCGTAAGTATTTCCTTTATCTGCGGAGCGGGCGCCGGTTCCAGCCGGAGCAGAAGGAGCGTTTGCAGAACCGCAATGTCACCGATTTTTTCATGAAGAGAATCGACAAAGAAAACCTAAGACTCTTCTTGGCAGAGAGTTTCTTGCGCGATCTCGTTCGCGCGTTTGGTCGCAAGGCCGGCTAAAACGGCAAGTCGACCATCCCGCCGATCATCTCTTTGAACTGAGTTTTCATGCGCTCAAGCCCCTCGGCGCTCGTCGCTTCGAAGCGCAGCACGAGCACGGGTTGCGTGTTGCTCGCCCGGGCGAGCGCCCATCCGTCTTTGTAGCTGACCCGTACGCCGTCGATCAGATTGATCTGGAAATCGCCCGAGGGCCGCGTGAAACGTTCCTTCAACAGAGCCACCACGGCGTGCTTTTTTTCTTCGGTGGTGTCGATCCGGATCTCCGGCGTGCAAAACGACGGCGCGAGCCCATTTAACAGTTCCGGGATAGTCTTTCCCGTCTTCGCTAAGATTTCGATCACTCGTAGTCCCGCGTAAAGGGCGTCGTCGTATCCGTAGTTGCGATCTTTAAAGAAAATATGTCCGCTGAGCTCGCCGCCGAAGGGCGACTTCTCGACTTTCACTTTTTCTTTGATGAGTGAGTGACCGGTTTTCCACATCACGGGCTCGCCGCCGTGCTGGCGTACAAAGTCATAAAATCGATCGGAGCATTTCACATCGCCTATGATCTTGGCGCCCGGATGCGCGCGCAATATATCTTGGCTGATCAAGGCCATCATCTCATCGCCCAAAACGAATTTGCCTTCGTGATCGACCAAGCCAATGCGATCGGCATCGCCGTCGAAGCCGATGCCGACGCGCGACTTGGTTCTGATGACTTCACCCTTCAGCGCGGTCAGATTGTTTTCCACCGTCGGATCCGGGTGGTGATTCGGAAAGCGCCCGTCCGGCTCCTCGAAAAGAATCACGGGAGAGAGATTGGCGGCTTCGAAAAGCCGTCGCGCGACCTGACCGGCGGCGCCGTTTCCGCAATCGAGCACGACGGGGATGTTCGGGATGTCTTTGAACTCTTGCCGGTAACGTTCGACGTAAGGGGTCAGGATATCGATCGACTCTTCGCCGCCCTGACCATTGAAATACTCGGCTTTGTTGATGATCTGTTCCAGCGATTTGATCTCGTCACCGAAGATGGTGCTCATCTCTTTCAAGTCGCGACCGAATGAGATTTTGAAGCCGTTGTAGTTCGGCGGATTGTGCGATCCGGTCACCATGACGCCACCGAGCACATTCGCCACCGTGAAGGTCGAAAAATAACTGATCGGTGAAGTGACGAGTCCTAAATGGATCACGTGACCGCCCGAAGCTTTGATGCCGGCGGCGAGTCTTGCGGTGATTTCAGGACTGCTCAGCCTGGCGTCGTATCCCAGGGTCAGACGCGGCCTTTCGTTACCGGTTTTGCGGCGGACAAAGGTGACGAACGCTCGGCCTAAATGGAACGCGAATTCTTTATCGAACTCTTCGTTGTAGACACCGCGGATGTCGTACTCGCGAAAAATCACCGGATTCATTTTCATTTGAGACATGTACTAATTCTCCTGAGCGAGTCGCATCGCGGTCTTTATCGCATCCACCATGGAGCCCGGCTCGGCCTTGTTTTTACCGAAAAGGTCTTTGGCGGTTCCGTGATCCACACTGGTTCTGACAAATGGCAAGCCCAGAGTCAAATGCACGCCGGACTTGAAACCGTGGACCATTTTGAAAGGAATCAAACCCTGATCGTGATACGGGCAAAGATAAACTG
>OEIU01001755.1_pt1 | contig 12964 bp, 10 predicted proteins | sample 1539221 | NCBI WGS metagenome assembly OEIU01 (sample SAMN03792071, study PRJEB22550) | activated sludge metagenome | feature: wastewater treatment plant; material: activated sludge; isolation source: Wastewater treatment plant of a petroleum refinery complex | place: Argentina: Zarate | collected...
TAAACTGGCTGCATGAGCGGTGACGAGGCCCACCAAAAACGTGCGCTCAGGGCTGAACTTCGGGGCCGGCGCCGCACGATGACGGCGACCGAACTGGAGAGTGCCACCGCCGGATTCACCCAGAACCTCGTTGACCTCGTGACCGACCTCGATGCCCACTACATCGCCGCCTACCTTCCCGCTCAGGACGAACCGAATATTCGGCCATTCCTGGCGTGGGCCCAGGATCAGGAAATCCGAGTCCTCCTCCCGGTGAGCCGCGACGACGGCCTGCTCGACTGGGCCGTGTCCAGCGACGCAGAGCAGGAGGGCCTGTACGGCATGCCCGAGCCGGTGGGGGACCTTCTCGGCCCGATCGCCATCAACGACGTCGACCTGATTCTCGTGCCAGCCGCCGCCGTCGACCGGACCGGGATGCGGCTCGGCTGGGGCCGCGGCTACTTCGACCGCACGCTCGGCTCCATGGAGAAATGCCCGCCCGTGTATGCGATCATCTTCGACGGAGAACTCATCGACTCCGTACCCACCGAACTCCACGACAAGCGCGTCAACGGCGTCGTCACCCCCGACGGCATCACGAGCTTTGCCGCAATGACCGATTAAGGACACCTGTGCCCACCTATTCCTATCGCTGCACGTCGTGCGGCGAAGCCTTCGACATCCACCAGTCCTTCTCGGATGCGAACCTCACAATATGCCCGTCCTGCGGCGGTGCGCTGCGCAAGATTTTCAGCCCCGTCGGCGTCTCGTTCACCGGCTCCGGTTTCTATCGCAACGACTCTCGTGCGAAGCCGGAGCGCGACAAGGCAGCGGCCGGCGCGGCGGGCAAGTCCTCGGGGGAATCGACCTCCTCAGAGACGAAATCCTCAGAAACCACGTCCGCTGATTCAAAGTCGGCAAAGCCGGCACCGGCCACAAAGGAAAAGGCCTCCGCCTCAACCACCGGCACCGGGTCCGGGTCCGGAAAGCCAGCAACCACCGGCACCGCGTCCTGACACCATCACGCAGAAAGGGTCAACACCATGTTCACGGGATTCAAAGAGTTCATCATGCGGGGCAACGTCATCGACCTCGCCGTTGCCGTCGTCATCGGCGCAGCATTCACCGCCATCGTGAATGCTCTCGTCACCGGGATATTCAATCCCGCACTCGGTGCCCTGTTCAACGCAGAAAACCTCGACAAAGCGTGGATCGTGTCGATTCCCACCGTGTCGGGCGGAAGCGCCGAGATCCTGTTCGGGGCGGTGGTTGCTGCGGTCATCCAGTTCGTGCTCGTCGCCGCAGCGGTGTACTTCGCGCTCGTGCTGCCGATCAACCGGATGAAGGCTCGCGCCGAGGCGAAGCGCAACGCCGGCGCGCCCGAGGCGGAAGTCCCGCCGACCGAGCTCCAGTTGCTCGCCGAAATCCGGGACCTTCTGGCGAAGCAGTCGACGGGCAGCGACCGCGCGAAGTAGGCGACGTCACTCGGTCATTCTGGACAGCTTCGACGGCCACCAGATTGCCTTGCCGATGTCGTAGGAGAGCGCCGGGACCAGCAGCGAACGCACGATGATCGTGTCGACGAGCACCCCGAACGCGACGATGAACGCGATCTGCACGAGGAACAGGATCGGGATCACCGAGAGCGCGGCGAACGTCGCGGCGAGCACGATCCCCGCCGAGGTAATGACGCTCCCGGTCTTGCCGAGCCCGCGCAGGATGCCGGCCCGAGTTCCGAGACGCAGCGACTCCTCGCGCACGCGCGTCATGAGGAAAATGTTGTAGTCCACCCCGAGCGCCACAAGGAACACGAAACCGAACAGGGGTACGGAGGCATCCGCCCCGGGGAACCCGAGCACGTGGTTGAACACGATCGCGGACACGCCGAGCGCCGTCGCATAGGACACCACCACGCTCACGATCAGCAAAATGGGCGCCACGATCGCGCGCAACAACAGCATGAGAATCAGCAGGATGACCACGAGCACAATCGGAATGATCTTCACGAGGTCGGCCTGGGCGGTGTCATTCGTGTCGAGCGCGATCGCGGTCACCCCGCCGACGAGCACGGAGCTGTCTATGCCGGCCAGGTTCACGCGGAGTTCGCGTACAACCGCCTCGGCCCGGTCGGAATCCGCCTCGTAGTCGAGCACGGCGTTCACGAGCACGCGCCCATCCCGCACAACCGGCGCAGGTGCGGGAGCGTTCGGGTCCATGCTCGGCCGCACAGTGCCCGCGAAAATCGACGCCGATCCGACACCCCTGGTGCTGTCGAGGGCCGCCACGATGGCGTCCGCCTTGTCCTCTTTCGCAACGACAACGACGGGGCTTCCGGAGCCGGCGTCGAAGTGCTTGGTGAGCGCGGCCTGCCCGGCAACGGAATCCGTGGCCGTGAGCACGAGGTCGGTTTGGGGCACGCCGTTGGCCTGCAGTTGGATGGTCCCAAGTCCGCCCGCAACCAGAACGGCGAGGGCAACGAGCCAGGTGATGCGCGGCCTGCGTGCGATGAGCGTGCCGATCCGCTTCCACACTCCGCTGACCCCGGCCAGGCCGCGTGCTTCGGAAGAGCCCTCATCCGCCCGCTCTGAGGTGCCCCCGACCGCATCGGCGGCATACCTGGGGCGGATCGGCCAGAACGCCGTCCGCCCGAAGATCGCCAGGATTGCCGGGAGGAAGGACAGCACCGCCAGAAGCGAGAACACGATCCCGATCGCCGCGATGGGTCCGAGGCTCTTGTTCGAGTTGAGGTCGGAAAACAGCAGGCACAGCAGCGCGATGATCACGGTGGCACCGGACGCGACAATCGGCTCCCACGCAGCGCGCCACGCCTGCAGAATCGCAGTCCAGCGGGACTCGACGTGCGCGAGCGCTTCCTTGTACCGCGCCACCAGGAGCAGCGAATAGTCGGTGGCCGCGCCAATCACGAGAATCGACAGAATGCCCTGGCTTTGCCCGCTCAGCGAAATCCAGCCCCAACTCGCGAACGCGTACACCACGAGGATTGCCGCGCACAGCGCGAACACGGCGGTCAACAAAACGAGGATGGGAAGTACGACGGACCGGTACACGAGCAACAGGATGGCGAACACCGCGCCCGCCGCAACCAGCAGAAGGAGCCCGTCGATTCCCCCGAACGCGTTCACGAGGTCGGCGGTAAGTCCGGCCGGCCCCGTCACGTATCCGGTCGCACCCGCAGGCAGGTCCTCCGCGAGCACGGCACGCAATCCGCCTACGGTGTCGCGCAGGCCGGCATTCTCCGAAATCGGCACAATGAACTCGACGGCGTACCCGTCCGTGGATGGGATCGGGCCCGCGACGGCGGTCGACTGGCCGGAATCCGGCTTCTGCACTCCGTCCACTGTGCCGAGGCGTTCGCCGAGGTTCGCGAACGTGCCCAGTTGGGATCGGTCGATCGTCGTGTCGGAGACGACAACCACGACGGCGGGAATCGAGCCGGAGTCGGAGAACTTCTTCTGCCAGTCGATCGCGACCGTCGACTCGGCGCTGGCCGGCAGGAAGGACGCCTGGTCATTGCTCGAGACGGAGGAGAGCTTTCCGAAGGTCGGGCCGCCGATGGCCGCCGCCGCGAACCACACGAGAAGAAGCACGGTGGGAAGCAGGATGCGCACCCACCGCCGCGGCACGCGCGGTGGATTCGGCGAATGGTTGCGGGCGTCGTTGCCAGCCATCAGGCGTTGGTTTCCGTGTCGGCGAGGTCATCCAGGAAACGGATCACGATCTTCTTCTCGCTCGCGGTCAGGCGCGCCGCCGCTTCGAATCGTCTCGCGTGCAGGCGGCCCACTTTCTCCTCCACTTCGGCGTGCGCCGCCGGAGTGACGGTAATCACCATGGCGCGGCGATCAGTGGGATGCGATGCCCGCGTGACGTGGCCCGCCGCTTCGAGGCGGTCGATCAGCTTGGTCGTCGATGCGGTGGAGATGTTGAGATGACTGGCGATCATGCCGGGGGTCACGCTCCTTCCCTGGTTGGTGGAGACAATGATGAACCGCATCGCCTTCATGTCGTTGTCGCCCAGCTTCATCGTGTGCCGTGACGCTTCATTCATCCGTTGTTCTGCCTCCCGCCAACGCCGAACGGATGAAAGCACGGCAACCGTGTCCTCCACATCGGTCTCGCTCATGTCGTTTCGGTTGATCAACGACTGATGGGGGTCGATCACCCGAGGATCAATGAGAGGATCGGAGGCCGGATGACGCGGCTCGGGCAATTCGGGCATGAAGAGAGCTTACTGCGTTGGATCGATATATGCCAGCCTATTATCTATCTTGGCTAGATTGTTGTCGCGCCGCGTGTCGCCGCTCGCTGATCAACCCCAGTGCGGCGGCTTGTCGGCCTTCAGTCGGTCGTCGTTTTCATCGTCGGCGTGCCGGCGCGGCTCCGGCTGCGGCGTCGGATCGCTCCCCGGGATGGCGGGAGTGGACACGCGCCGATTCTTCCTTCGACCGGGTTTCCCATCCCGACTCTCCCCGCTGACCCGACCTTCCGCCTCTTCGGATTGGTCCCGGCCAGTGTGCTTCGAATCCACCGCGCTAACCCTGAGCACCGCCGATGGCTATCGGCTCCGTCTTCGGCGCAGTGTCTACACCCAGCATCTGAACGACGCGATCCGCGACGGCATCCGGGTTGCTGAACAACTCGAACGCGTACACGCGCAGGTAATGCCAGCCGAGCCGCCTCAGAAGTTCGGGACGAAGCCGCAGCGCCTCGCGCATGCTTGATCCGCCGAGCACCGTGTCCGTCTCGATCGTGAGGCACATTCCGCGGTTGCTCGTCACCAGTCCGAGCTTGCCGCGGTGCCCCAGAGCCACGCGCAGGCCCCTCGCCTCGAGCCGGCGCGCGAGGTCAACCAGCATCGGATCGCTGTCGTCAGGCAGAGCTTCCACCCGCGTGCGCGCCGTCACGTCCGTGAGGATCTCGGCCAGCGCCACCGCGCCGAACTTCATCCGGTCCTCATCGATGTCGGATGCCTCGAAGCAGCTCACGATCACCATGGCCCGGCGGGCACGCGTCATCGCGGCAGCGAGCATCCGTTCCCCGCCGGGGCGCCCCAGCGCCCCGAAATCGCTCAGCACCCTGCCGTGCGGGGTACGCCCGTACCCGATCGAGAAGATGACCCGATCCCGGCTCTCCGCAACCGCCTGCTCGATGGTGGCGACCGTGAACGGTTCCGGGCGATCCCCCAGGATGAAGTCGTGCAGTTCCGGCCGCGTCGCGAGAGCGAGCAGAACCGCCTGGTGCACCCGCACCGCGTGCCGGGGGCTCGCGGTGATGACCATCAGGGACTCCTGCGGGCGGGTTGCCGCGTGCTCGAGCACCAACTCGACAACCCGGTCGACCTCCGCGTCGACGCTTTCGACCGCGCCCGTCGCCTCGTCCGGCATCCCGGTGCCGTTCTCCACGTGATCGATCCGGATGCTGCCGTGGCCGAGGAAACTCCCCGCCCACGGGAGCGACTCGATCCGCCCCGAGTAGAACCTGCGGTTCACGAGCTCGGCGAGATCCTCGCCGCCGGCCCGATAGCTGCGGGTGAGCGTCAGCGTGGGAAGCAGGTTCGCAAGCGACGACAGCGCGGATGCCGCATGAAGCTCATCGAGGTCCTCCGCGGAATCCTCGCCCGAGCCGTCATCGCGGGGGCTGGCGCCGATCGCGATCGTGAACGGTGACGGCGTTTGGGTCACCGGGTCGCCGAACGCGACAATCTGCTTGCCCCTCCGGATCGCGCCGAGACTCTCGGCAACCGTCATGGCGCCGGCATCCACGAGGATCACCGAATCGAAACGCAGCGAATCCGTGATCTCCGGGACCTCGTAGGGGGAGGCGATCCACACCGGCGCGATGAAGCGGGACAGGTGCGGGGCTGCCTCCTGGAGCGCCCGCGAATCCACTGCGCGCCCGCGCAGCAGCTTTTTGAGCTCGGCAGCCTCCTCCGGCCAGTCGACGAGGCCGACGCTCCAGTTCTCCGCAAGCTGCCAGGCGAGAAGGTGGGCGCTGCCCGAGGCGTGCGCCTCATCCACCATCCGGAAGTCCGCTTCAAGCCGATCGAGTACCTCGGTGTTCGCGCCGAGAAGAGCGCGGTCCTGCTCGAGCAGGCAGTCCAGCGCCGAACGCCACCAGGCGAGTTCCAGTTCGGCCGTCACCGCCGACTCTTTCACGTGCCGGGCCGAAAGGTCGAACAGGAGCGGCTCGATGTCGAGCTCCCGCAGGCTCGCAACCAGCGCAGTCCGCTCTTGAAGGTTCTGGAGCGCATCCGACTCGTCGCTGAGCCCGGCAAGTTTTCCGGCAAGCTCGTCGAGGCGAAGATTGGCGAGCTGGGTCGCGGTCGTGTGATTCCCCAACGGCTCATCCAAAGCGCTGAGGTCCTGGACAACCTGCTGGTGCGCGACCTGAACGTCGGCGATGCCCACCGGAATCTCCGGGATGACCCCCTCGGCGACGAAGCGCTGCCACAGGAACCGCTGCTGCTGGATGCGGCGCAACGCTTCGTTCAGGTCGCTCACGTGCGAGCCCGGGCGCTGGTACTCCCTGGCGAGCTGCCTCATTCTGCGCCGGTTCGCCGCAGACATGTGGTCGGAATCCTTGCGCGAACTCGTCGCCGCAATCAGATCGCTCAGGGACCGTTCGAACACGACCGGAAGGAACTTGTCCAGCGTGTCCCGAATCTCGGTGAGCAGCCTCAGGTAGACGCCGAGTTCGGCGATCGACTCGAATGGCCGCATGCGCGTGTCGGCGAGGAGTTCATTAGCACGCTGGAGAAGGCGGGGGACCTCCACGTGATACAGCTGCTTGGCGATACCGTGCGCCCGCGACGCCTGCTCGCTCGACGTGAACGACGCCCCGTACCAGGCCGAATCTCCAGGCCCGTACTGGAACTCTCCGAGGCTCGCGGCCTGGATCATCGTCTCCGCCGCCTGAGCGCGACCGTTGAGGAGACGCTCCACGGACGCGCGGCCAAGTCTCGCCGTTGTCGTCGGTGGTTCAGGGAGCAGGGCGAGGCGGGACAGTTCGGTCAGGCAATCCAGAACCGACACCCCGAGGACCGGATCCACCTGCGTGACGGCACTGCGGTAGTCGAGCAGAATCTTGCGGAGTCGGACCAGGGCTTCGTCAACTTCGCCGAGTTGAGGTTGCTGGGCTTTCTCGTTGCGGCCGATGGCCCGGATCACGTCGCGCTGGAGCGTTGCGGACGCGACAGGCAGACCGCCGAGGCCGATGTCGCCGAATCGTTGGACGATGCCCTGGAGGCTCGATCGCCGAGGGCTCACCACGAGAACCCGCTTGTTCTGCTGCAGCAGGCACCCGATCGCGTTCACGATTGTTTGGGTCCCCCCGGTCCCCGGAAGCGTCTTGACCACCACGGAGTTTCCGGCCGCGATCTGCGCGATGACATCTTCCTGCTCGGCGTCGGCATCCAGCAGCAGGGTGTCCGTCTCGGGGCTGCGCGCATCCGGGTGCTGCGTTTCGGCCGGAATGAAACTTTCCTCTACCGCCCATTTGGCATTCGGGTTCCCGGCAAGGGCGTCCAGGATGGGGTGGTCGAGGTCCGCGGCGTCAGTGACGAGGGCAGTCGCAACGTCCGCGAAGGTCGACGCCACCAGCCGCGGTTGCACATTGAACCATTCCAGGTGGTGCGTGAGGCCGCGCAGCCGGTCGATCACCGGGTTCGGTTTGAAAGTGCCATCCTGCTGGGCGAGCGCGATGAACCCCTGCGCATCGAGCACGATCTGGAACTGCGCTTCCATCGCCCTGGCCAGGGCCGGGTTGAGCACTGCCTCGCCGCGAAGCCGCAGCTCGAAATCATTCCCGTAGCGCCGGATGGCGAGCGGGCGCAGCAACACCGGTGCGCAATACTCCGACCCCTCGAACTGCCACTGGGCGATCCCAATGCCGAGCTGGACCGCATCGATGCCGCGAGTCGTCGCCAGCTCGGTCGACTTCGCCGCAAGCTCCGCCGCCGCCAGTTTGGCAGCGCGCAGCGCCATGTCGTCTCGGATGAGGCTCGACAGCAGGGTCGTCTTCCCCGTGATGAATTGCGCCAGGCCACCCGGATGCGTCGCCCCCAGTTCAATTCGGGTGTGCTGTGCGTCGACGAAATGCAACAGCGGGCTCGAGCCGCCGAGCGCCGCGAGCTGCTCGCGCCACGAATTCCAGATCGGCTCGGCGACATTCATGACCGTGAAACCCGGATCGCCGAAGCTGAGAGCGTGCGGTGCGGTGACCTGATCGTGCGTGCCAAACGGGTCACCGGAGTCCTCCGCTGGGTTTTCCAGGAAGTCGTCATCATGTTTGCCGGCACGCCACACGATGCCACCTTAAGCGGAACCTGCCGGTTTTCCGCGGAGGCGAGGCCGATGTCGCGTGGTCTGTCCGCGCCATCACCCTGCGGCTTCGCAACTCCCGCCCGGCGGCCCGCTCACCCTAAACTTGCGACCATGGGTTCCCAGCTCCTCAACGCGGCCGGCATCCTCGTCGTCGTCGTTGCCCTGGTTTTCGCGGCCCTCGTCGGCGCCGGATTCTGGTTGCTGGCCCGCCGAAAGGCAAACGGGAAGACCCCGAATGCTCTCGAAGCGCTCGAACAGAAGGCGAACATCCTTCTGGTGAGGGTCGATGATGCGGTCAAGAATTCCGAAGACGAGCTCGGCTACGCGATCGCCCAGTTCGGAAACGTCAGGTCCCAGGAATTTGAGACCGTCGTGGCTGCCGCGAAGGATGAGCTGCGGGAGGCGTTCGGACTCCAACAGAAACTCGATGACGCCTATCCCGAGTCCGAGACGCAACGTCGCGAGTGGAACAGCCGGATCATCCACTTGTGCGAGTCGGCGCAGTCCGCCCTCGAACAGCAGGAACTCGCCTTCGCCCGGTTGCGCACGCAGGAGAAGAATGCTCCCGAGAATCTGGCTGCGGCCCGCCGAGCGATTGACGCGGCTCTCGCCCAAAAATCGGATGCCGGCGAAGTTCTGGCGGGGCTGAACCGCGACTTCAGCGCCAACGCCGTCGCCTCGGTCGCGGACAACGTCGATCGGGCTACCTCCGAACTTGACGCAGCCACGGGCGAAGCGAATCGGGCGGAAGCGGTTCTGGGCGCCGCAGGCACGGCGACCACCGGCACCTCTCCGGTCGATGCCATCAAAACCGCAGAGGAGCACGCCTACCGCGCAGGCAAATTGCTGGACGCGATCACGGAGCTTCGACACGAGCTGGACAAAACCGTGCAGGCGGCGACCGCGTTGCGCGAATCAACGCGGGAAAGCCTCATCGAGGCCCGTGCCGTGCGCGACGCACCACCGGATGCTGCCGTCGGCTCTGCGGTCGGGCATGCGATCGAAACCGTCGAGGCGGCCCTTGCCGTGGACGTCACATTGCGGGACCCCCTGGCGACGCTCGAAGTGTTGCGGTCGGCGAATGCCGAACTGGATGCCAGCATGGCGAGCGCGCGCAACCAGCAACAGCGGCTCAGCGGTGCGCGAACGGCACTCGTCGGCGCACTCGTCGGCGCACGGAGCCAGATCGCGGCAACCAGAAACTTCATCGACACCCGGCGCGGCGGGGTGGGGCATGAAGCACGAACCCGGCTCGCGGAGGCGGAGCGGCTTCTTGCGGTTGCGGAAGCCGAATCGGATCCGGTTGCCGCTCTCGATACCGCGCGCAGTTCGGCCACCTACTCCCGAGACGCTGACGCGCTCGCGCGGTTCGACCTGCAGGGCAGGTAGCGGGGTCGTCGCAGCGGGCGGCGAACCGGCGCGGTGGCTCCGGCGCCGTGCTGGGAAAGTCCTGAGTCATCCGGAATCAATTGGGTCCCCGCGGCGCAGCCTGTACCATTGGACTTTGGTTTGCCCGCCGTTGCCGACCGTGAAACGACATTCACGTACGCACGGTGGGCCGGAGAAAGGTTTGACGGTTTGAGTGTGAAGAAGACCCGCGAACAGCTGGTGAAGGTCGCAGTCATTGCGGTCTCCGGTGGCCTTGTGGCGACTCTCGCACTCCCCGCCTACGCCTTCAACCACAAGGATTCGGTTGCGAGCGCCCCGTCGACGGCGCCAAAGACGGCCATCGTGCAGACTTTCGCCTCCACCCCGTCAACCGAACTCGCGGTGGCCCGTGACGGGTACACGGCGGTGAAACCGGTCACGACCTCCGTCACCTACAACCGGTTCGTCACCCTTAACCCGCCTGCGCAAACCTACAGCGGACAAGCCGTCGTGGACTTCGCAATGCAGTTTGTCGGCGTCGTACCGTACGGGATGGGCAACACCCCCACCACGAGCTTCAGTTGCGACGGCCTCACCCAGTACGTTTTCGCCAACTTCGGCATCTCGCTGCCGCGAACGGCGGACGGCCAGGCAGGAATCCTCGTGGCGATCTCCCCCGCCGATGCGCGTCCGGGGGACTTCCTGTGGTACCCGGGGCAGCACATCGGAATTTACGCCGGCGGCGGGATGATGATCGATTCCCCCCGGTGGGGCGAGTACGTGAAGTACCGCGCAATCTGGGGAAACCCGGTCTATATGAGGCTCGGCTAACCCATCTGAATTGGTTCGGCCGTTCAGGCCGCGTCGAATCCCTCGACGATGACGGAAGCGAGTTCCTCCCGCTCCTCGACCGGGAGAAAGCTTGACGCAGCGGCATTGAGCTGGAACGACTCCAGGTCGCCGAGGTCGTAGCCGAACGTATCGGCGAGCAGCGCGAGTTCCCGGCTGAGCGTGGTGTTGCTCATGAGCCGGTTATCCGTGTTCACCGTCACCCGGAATCCCAGCTGGTACAGGAGATCGAACGGATGATCGCCGAGTTCGGTCCCCCACTGGGCGATGGCCCCGGTCTGGAGGTTGGACGAGGGGCTGAGCTCCAGCGCGATCTCGCGGTCGCGCACCCACCGCGACAGCACCCCCAGCGTCACGTAGTGGTTCGCACCGGGCTCGTCGTCAACGTCGATGTCCTGCGCGATTCGCACACCGTGGCCGAGCCGAAGCGTCCGTCCATCGATCAGCGCGCCCCGGATGCTGTCGAGGCCCGCGGCCTCCCCCGCGTGCACCGTCGTCGGAAAATAGTTCTCGGCGAGGAAGTCGAATGCGGTGCGGAGCCGACTCGGCGGGAACCCATCCTCGGGCCCGGCGATGTCGAAACCCACCACTCCGTTGTCCCGGTGCCGCACCGCGAGCTGGGCGATCTCCAGTCCGTTGTCGGCCTGCCGCATGGCGCTCACCAGCTGCCCGATCCGGATTTGACCCCCGGATGCGGTGACCGAGGCGATGCCATCCTCGATCCCGCCCTGCACCGCATCCACCGCATCATCCAGACTCAGCCCGCGCCTCCCGTGCTGCTCGGGCGCCCACCGAACCTCGCCGTAGATGACGCCATCCCTGTGCAGGTCCTCGACGAACTCCCGCGCGACCCGCGCGAGCCCCTCCGCGGTCTGCATCACGGAGATGGTGACATCAAACGTCTTGAGATACTCCACGAGGGAACCGGAATCCGCCTGGTTCGCGAACCACTCGCCGAGGGCATCGGCATTCGATTCCGGCAGATCGAGTTCAAGCTCGGCGGCGATGTCGATGATCGTCTGCGGTCGCAGCCCGCCATCCAGATGGTCGTGCAGCGACACCTTGGGCAGGGGGTTGATGGTCACGCCGCTGGCCAGGGTGAACTGTCGGTCGGCTGCGCGGTCGAACGTTGCGGTGCTCATTCAGCAAATCTACCGGCTCCGGCCACCAGCGTCCCCGTCTAGGATTCATGCATGACCACGAAGATCATCCTCGACTGCGACCCCGGCCACGACGACGCGATTGCGATGTTGCTCGCACATGGGAACCCGGAGATCGACCTCGTGGCCGTCACAACCGTTCACGGCAACCAGACGATCGAGAAAGTGACGCGAAACGCGCTCGCGGTCGCCACCGTGGCCGGCATCACCGGGGTACCGTTCGCGGCCGGAGCGCACCGGCCGCTCGTGCGGGCCGCCGAGGTTGCCGAGTCGATTCACGGGGACTCCGGCATGGACGGGCCGGTGCTCCCCGAACCGACGTTCGCGCCGGAAGACCGCCACGCGGTGGACCTCATCATCGACACCATCATGCAAAACCCGCCGGGCACGATCACGCTCGTGCCGACCGGCGCCCTCACCAACATCGCGCTTGCCGTGCGCAAGGAACCGCGTATCGCGGAACGGGTGAAAGAGGTCGTGCTCATGGGCGGCGGCTACCACGTCGGCAACTGGAGCGCCGCAGCGGAATTCAACATTGTGATCGACCCCGAGGCCGCGCACATCGTATTCAACGAGGCGTGGAAGCTCACCATGGTCGGCCTCGACCTCACCCACAAAGCCCTCGCGACCCCGGATGTCGTTGCCTCCATCGCCGCGATCGACACGGCCCCCGCGCGGTTCGTCCTCGAACTCCTCGACTTCTTCACCGAAAGCTACCGGGATGCCCAGGGGTTCGACTACCCGCCAGTACACGATCCGTGCGCCGTCGCCCTCGTCATCGACCCGAGCGTCATGACGGTCGTGCGCGTGCCGCTCGACATCGAGTTGACCGGTTCGCTCACCCTGGGGATGACGGTCGCCGACTTCCGCGCTGAAGCGCCGGAGACTTGCAACACTTATGCCGCGACCGACCTGGACCACGCCAAATTCTGGGGCCTCGTCACCGATGCCCTCATCCGCATCGGCGACCCAGGGTAATTTCCACCCCACTCGAGTCTGTGCCCCCAGCGGAACCTGTGCCCCCAGCGGAACCTGTGCCCCCCGCGGAACCACAAGTCGCCGAACCGCCCGAGGTGCCTCGAAAATTCAGGAACTCGCGTCGCGCGGGCATCCGCATTCACGATGATTCCGGGATTCCCGATCTTGCCGTCGACGCGGATTCCTGAATTTTCGAGACACCGCGCCGGTTGCTGCGGGCCGAGTGGGGCGCTAGGTGTAGTTCCTATGGACGTTGTGATCAGCGTGGCGTGAGCTGAAAGACGAAGACCT
>OEIU01001756.1_pt1 | contig 12962 bp, 11 predicted proteins | sample 1539221 | NCBI WGS metagenome assembly OEIU01 (sample SAMN03792071, study PRJEB22550) | activated sludge metagenome | feature: wastewater treatment plant; material: activated sludge; isolation source: Wastewater treatment plant of a petroleum refinery complex | place: Argentina: Zarate | collected...
GCCGAGCACCCGCCCCCAGCGGGCGAAGTCCTGCGTCGACTGGCGGTCGATCGTGTCGAACGGCACCAGTATGCGCCAGCCCTTGGCCTCCGCCGTTTCGGCAACCGTCTGCGCGAAGGCGCAATAGGCGGGAAAGCTGCGGTCGCCAAAGCCGAGGACTGCCAGGGAGGCTGCGGGCGCAGCAGGCAGGGATTGCAATCGGTTGATGAATCCTTTTGCCGAAGCGGGTGCATCGCCGTCGCCATAGGTAGCGGCCAGAACCAAGATGCGTTGCGCCTGTGCGTAACGCGCGGGTTCGAAGGAGGACATCGCTGCGGCATGAACGGTCTGCCCCGCATTCGTCAGTGCGGCATGCAGCGTTGCGGCGAAGCTCCATGTGCTGCCGCCTTCGCTGCCCACCAGCAGGATCGTCTCGGCGTGCCCGGCGGTGGCGTTGCCGCGAATGCGTGGCCTTGCGCGCCAACCTGCAAACCAGAGGATGAAGCCCGTCACCGTCATGACCGGCACGCCAAGCGCCGTCAGCCCGAGAATGAGCCCGAGCCCGGCGGCGCCTTGTCCGGTGTGAAGCATGTAGATGGTTTCGGAGATGCGTTGCCACCCGGTCAGATCGCTCCAGGCCAGCAGTGCGCCGGTGCCCTGATCGAGCGTGCCGGCACCGCGATCGGTCTTGACGGTAAAGACATCTGCCGCGTCGCCAGGTGCGGGAAACGCCAGGCTGCGCAATTCAGCGGCCGGGGTCTCCTTCAGGATATTCATCTCCGCAAGCGATGCGCCGACCCGGTCGCTCGGATCAGTCTGTATTGTCGGTGATGCTGGCCCGTCGGGCAGTAGCTCGAAGGTCGAAGCGGTCATCCATAGGGCTGTGAGGGAGGATAGCAGCAGACCGGCGACGGCCACGCGGGCGATCTCGACATGCAGCCGTCCCGAAAGCGGCCCGCGCAGGGGCGCGAACCAGCGCCGCCAGCCGCCAGCCCTGCGCGCGACAAGCACGGTGCCGGACAGGGCCAGTATCAGCATGGCTGCGGCTCCCGCAGCCGCTGCGATGCGACCGCCATCACCCAGAAAGAGCGATCGATGCAGGTTGGTCAGCCACCGTTCTAGCGAGTTCGGGTCGGCGGAAGCGATACCCTGCCCGGTAACCGGATCGATGACCGCCGCCTGCGGCGTGCCGCCCTCGAACCAATAGGCGGTGATCTGGCCTGATGGTGCCCGCCGAATCTGCTCCACTTGGGGATGGGCGATCTGGACGCGCTCCGCCAGATCGGCAATGGAAAGCGAAGCTGTGGCCTGCGGTGAGGACAGGCGCTCGGCAGTTGGAAATATCGAGAGGGCTGCGCCACTCAGACTGAGCACAAGCAACACAAGCGCAGCCAGCAGGCCTGGCCAGCGGTGAAGTCCGCGGATCATGACGCTCTCCGGCTACATCGAGTAGGCGAAGCTGGCGATGTATCGCCGTCCACGTACCGGGGTTTTTGCACCATTCGTCGTCAGCGGAACCGCGACCTCATTGGGGCTGTCGCGCATGTCCTCGACGGCAGCATCGATGTGCATCGTATAGCCAGCGTCAAACAGGGCATCGGCTAAGTCGAGTGTAATTTCCAGCGTCCGTCCCGCGCCGACGCTGGCGCCCGTAATGCCGTTGATCTCAGAAAGCCTGCCACCGGCCGCACGATACCAGCCCGTCAGATGCTCGTAATATTTCGATTTTCTGCCAGCCATCCACAGGCTGCCGACATACGCGCCCTTCGCATCAGTTACATAGAGCGCGAGGTAGGCGCCGTCGCCACCGTAATTGCTCAGCGTTGTGGTGAACGTAACAGGCCGCGCCACGGCGAGACTCGGCAATGTGAGTGCCGTAGTCAAGGCAAGTGCTGTGAGGATGGTCTTCATGGTGGCCTCTGCCTGTTTAACTGCGGCCGCAAACGAAAATGTCGGGGCCGATTTAACGGGGCCGGACCAGTTGGAGGACGCCGAACCAATCCGGTGAAAGCAACCTGAAGCAAGCAACTGAGCGTTTCCTGACGGCACATTGTTTTCTGCTTCAGCTTGCTGTCAGGAAGACGTCGAGCAGATCATGGCGCTGCGCGATCACAAGTTGACCAAAAGGCTCGGCCCTGCGCCGCCTCGCATCGTTTCGATCCGGGACGGCGCAGGGCCGGACGAAAGAAGGTTATCGTTGCTCAGCGTAGGCTCATGCGCTGCAAGGTTCCGTCGCGTAGGACAAACTGGTGCCACACGGCCATCAGGGCATGCAGACCGGCAAGGATGAGGATGAAGGTTCCCGCATTCTCATGAAGCTCGGCGATCAAACCGGGACGACCCTGCACCTTCGACGCGATCGCCGGAAGCTCCACGCTGAGGAATGATACCGGCACGCCCATGCGTGATGCCGCATACCAGCCGGTGATCGGCAATCCTATCAGCAGCAGATAGAGCAAGCCGTGGCCAGCCTTTGCCCCGATTGCAAGCCATCCGTGCTGCGGATAGGCGGCGGGCGCTCCGTCGACCAGTCGCAGGATCAATCGCGGCACGATGAGCACTAGCACCGCCAACCCCAATGCGAAATGCAACAAGGGCGGATCCTGAACCACCTTGCGCCCCCCTTCAGCGGTTAACCAGGCGCCAACCACCAATAAGGCGGTCAGCCAGTGAATGATGATCATGGTTTTTGAATAGCGGGGGGAATTGCGGGACATCATCTGCTTCCTGCATCTGGGACGAAATTGCGAAATGCACCGCGCGACCGTTTATTTCACGACAGTCTTTGGCAGCTCGCCTGACTGGAACAGTTTGTTTGAGGGCAGAGTGCCGGAGGCGCCGGTCATTTCCGATCCGGTCGATTGTCGTCTGCCGCGCACATGGTCGTCATCATGCCGATCTGTGCGTTTCATCTTGACGATCGAGAGGGTCGCCGGGTCGATCTTGGCCTTGAACGGCCGCCCGTTTTCATCAATGCCTCTGATCTGATAGCAGCCGTCGTCAATCCTGATCCGGTTCACCTGCCATCCGCGTGCTTCCGCCATCTTCTGCACTGCCTCGCGCGGCTGCCACTGGCTCATCGGAACATGGCAATCGTCGTCAGCTATCGCTGGACTGACACCGGTCAAGGCAAGAAGAAGAGAGATCATCGCAATATGCTTCATCATGTCGTTTATCCTGCATCAGCGTTCCTTTGCAGGAAAGGTGGCACTCAATCCTGACGAATAGCTGACGCCGGCAAGGCCGGTCCGTCAGCCGGCTGACAGGTTTTGCAGACAAGAGTGCGGAACAAGCAGGACGATGCGCCCATGAGAATCCTTCTAGTCGAAGACGACACGATCCTCGGCGCGGCGGTGCGCGACCACATCGTCGCCGACAACCATTCGGTCGACTGGGTGACCCGGCTCGATGCGGCCGGCGACCACCTTGACAGCGCCGCCTACGATCTCGTCCTTCTCGATCTCATGCTTCCCGACGGACAGGGCATAGCCTTCCTGCGCGAGCAGCGCCGCAGGGGCAGCGTCACGCCGGTCATCATCCTGACGGCGCTGGATCAGATCTCCGACCGGATCGCCGGACTGAATGCAGGGGCCGACGATTATATGACCAAGCCCTTCGATCTTTCCGAATTGTCGGCGCGGCTCAGCGCAGTGGCGCGCCGCTACAGCGGCAACCCCAACCCGCTCATCACCATCGGCGATCTCCAAATCGATCTGGCTGCAAGAAGCGTCCTGTGCAATGGCCGGCCTGTCGATCTGACCGGACGCGAATGGGCGTTGTTCGAGGCTTTCGTCCAGCATCCCGGCCAAGTTTTATCGAAGACGCAACTGGAGGAACGACTCTACGCCTTCGGCGCGGAAGTGGAGAGCAACGCGATCGAGGTCCATGTCAGCCGTCTGCGCAAAAAACTGGGGCATGCCGTCGTCGAGACGGTGCGCGGCATCGGCTATCGGCTCGGGGACGCGCGGTGATCGCGCCGCGAAGTCTGCAATGGCGGCTGTCGCTCTGGCTAGGGCTCGGCATCACCTTGCTCTGGGCATTCGCTGCGGTAGTCACCGCGCAAAAGCTGCGCCACGAGATGAACGAGGTGTTTGACAGCGCGCTTGAAGAAACTGGCCAGCGCCTGCTGCCGCTTGCTGTCCGCGATGTGGTCGGCCGCGACAGCGACGACGAGGCCAGCCAGAGCGTCGCGACGATGCGCGAGCACGACGAGTACTTTACCTATGTGGTGCGCGACGCCGAAGGCCGGGTGCTGCTGCGCTCGCACAAGGCGAATTTGTCCGTCTTCCCGCCGTTCACCGGCATGGGTTTTGCGGATACTCCGACGCACCGCATCTATTCCGACGCCGCCCTTCAGGGCACGATCACCATTTCAGTCGCCGAACCACTTTCCCGCCGCCACGCGGTGGCGCGCGAGGCACTGCTCGGCTTGGCGCTACCGCTTGGCTTGATCGTCCCTGCCAGCCTGATAGGCGTGTGGGCGGTGGTGCGTCTGTCGATGGCGCCACTTCGGCGCTTCCGGTCGCAAATCGAAGCGCGGGGCGCAGGGGATTTGACACCCATTTCTGCGACAGACCTGCCTTCCGAGGTCCAGCCGAACGCGCAGGCGGTAAACCACTTACTGGAGCGTCTCAGGCGCACATTGGAAGCAGAACGCAGCTTTACCGCCAATTCCGCGCATGAACTGCGCACACCAGTGGCCGCCGCGCTCGCACAGACGCAAAGGCTGATCATCGAAACGTCGGACGAGGCTGCGCGTGAACGCGCACGCGAAATCGAGACGGCGTTGCGACGGCTGTTCAGGCTCTCGGAAAAGCTCATGCAACTCGCAAGGGCTGAGGGCGGACGTCTGCAAGCGGCCGAGCCGACCGATGTCGCGACTATCCTACGTGTGCTCGTTGGCGAAATGACGGAAGGCGCCGATGCTGCCGGGCGGATCGAGCTGACACTCCCCGATGCCCCGGTGCTCTCGCACATCGATGCCGATGCCTTCGCCATCCTGGCGCGTAACCTGATCGAAAATGCGCTGAAGCATGGCGCCCGCCAGGAGCCGGTCCGCGTGGCGTTGTCTGCCAACGGTGTGCTTCGTGTCGCCAATGGCGGGCCGGCCGTGCCACCCGATCTGCTGTCCCGCCTTTCCGAACCGTATGAGCGCGGCCGCACGCAGGCGAGCGGCACCGGCCTGGGTCTTGCCATCGCCAAAACGATTGCGGCAGGCATCGGTGGCAGGGTCAAACTAGTTTCTCCGAGACAGGGACGCAAAGACGGCTTCGAAGCCATATTTTATATGAGCGAACCAACCTGAACTCAAAGGCCGCACAGTCTCCCGCGAAGCAAGATGGTTGAACAGTGCTCGCATCGCGGGGCACGTTGTCATCAAATTAGAATTATTCTAATATAGTGCTAGCTGCTGTAGACTGGTATCCCCTTACCATGACACGCTGGAGGAGATGTTGCCGCGTAGCCTGTCAAACCTGTCCGCCGCTCTCACGGCAGTAACCATCGTCGGCCTCGCCGTTGCATTAGCTGGCTCCTGGCTCATGGACGACCAGTTGGGATTACGGGTCTCCGTGGGTGGCGCTGCCCTCGTCTATCTCGCGGGGGGTGTACCAACCGGCTGGCGCGCCCTAAAAGCACTATGGAGCGACCATGTCCTCGACATTGATCTGTTGATGATCGTCGCAGCAACGGCCGCTGCAGTCGTTGGAGCGGTTGTCGAGGGAGCCGTCCTGCTGACCCTCTTCAGCCTGTCCACGACGCTTGAAGAGCGCGCCATGGGGCGAGCGCGCCGCGCCGTCGAAGCCTTGATGGCGCTGCGACCGGAAACGGCTTTTCGCAAATCGAGCGACGGCACCGTCGAGGAGATCGCGGTCTCCGACCTCTGTGTTGACAATCTGGTCATCCTTCGGCCCGGCTCCCGCGTCCCGGCCGACGGTATGATCGTGAGCGGACAAAGCTCACTGGACGAATCCACAATCACCGGAGAATCGATGCCGGTTCGCAAGGAGCCGGGCCAGCCCGTTTTCGAGGCGACCGTCAACCTCGATGGCGTTCTCGAAATACAGATTGTGAAAACCCTGGCGCACAGCACGGTCGCCCGCATGATCGCGCTGGTCACTGAAGCGCAAGCGGCCAAGGCGCCCTCCGAGAGGTTCAGTGCCTGGTTCGGACAGCGTTACACGATTGCGGTTCTCGTTGGTTCCATCGTCGCGCTTGGCGCGTTCTACTGGCTCGGCAATGATTGGGAAACGGCGCTCTACCGGGCGGCGACCATGCTGGTGGCGGCAAGCCCTTGCGCCGTCGTAATCTCGGTACCCGCCGCGATCCTGTCGGCACTCTCCGCGGCAGCGCGTGGCGGGGTTCTGTTCAAGGGCGGCGGGGCACTCGAAACGCTCGCTGCCGTCGACACGTTCGCGTTCGACAAGACCGGGACGCTGACGACCGGTCGTGCGGCTGTGACGCAAATCGTTGCGCTGGATGGCGACAAGAACCGTTTCCTATCGCTGCTTGCCGGCCTCGAAGCACATTCGGAACACCATATTGCTGCGGCGATCCGCCGGGAGGCCGTTCGACGTGGCCTCCGCGTCGCAACGGTCGCCGACGTCACCGCGCACCCGGGTGCCGGCATTGTCGGTCGCGACAGTGCCCGCCCGCTATTGGCTGGAAACTCCTATCTGGTCGAACACATGCGGGCGTCGGTCGATTATAGCCAGCTCGGGGCGCTCGCGCACCACGCACAAACCATCGTCTATCTCGGGCGCGGTCCGACCGTGCTGGGCGCCGTCAGCGTAGCCGACGAGTCACGGGCCAGCTCCGCCCCAGCGCTGGCCGCCTTGCGCGCAGGCGGTGTGCGACGGATCGTCATGATGACAGGGGATCGCAGACCGGTTGCGCTGCGAATCGGCCAGGAGTTGGGGTTCGCCCCCGACGAAATTCAGGCCGAACTGTTGCCTGAGGATAAAGTGCGCAGCGTCGGCGAACTCGCGCGCGACGGTAAGATCGCTTTCGTCGGTGACGGCGTCAATGACGCCGCTGCTCTTGCCCGCGCCGACGTCGGCATTGCGATGGGGGCGGCGGGCTCTGATGTCGCCCTTCAGGCCGCCGATGTCGCACTGCTCTCGGAAGATCTGGAGAGGCTGGCCGACGCGCACCGCTTAGCGCGGCGCGCGGTCATGATCATCCGAGAGAATTTGACCTTGGCGATCGGTACCATGATGGTCGTGGTCATTGGGGGATTGTTTTTCGACCTGCCGCTGCCACTGGTGGTGATCGGGCATGAGGGTGGCACCGTCCTGGTCGTGCTAAATGGACTGCGTCTTTTATCGGATAACGGTCGCCTGAACACAGAAAAAAACAATCCGGTCTTATCTGACGTTGAAAAGACATCGATTACAGTCGGCTATAAAATAGCCCAAGCGAAGCAACCCTCCGCCGGATGGTTACAATGAAACCGGACGCAGCAGGAAAAACTCTCGCGCGACTTAATTACCAAGCTGTTGGCGAAGCCAGCTTGGTTTGTAATCATAGTGTTTGGAAACACGCTCGCGCAAACCGTCTGGACCACTAATTCGTACACTTAAACGAAATGGGGTCGTTCAATCATGAGATCGAAATTAACACTCGATGACCAGTTCAACGAGCTTATGGAAGCGAGCGATCTTGCACAGGATGAGCGGACGCTCAAGCAAGCGATTAAAAACTTCGCAAACGCAGCCGGTTTTGAACGCTTCGCCTATCTGAATGTTCGCGCCGGGAACACTCATGCACTCTCTAACTACCCTGCAGAGTGGCAGCGTATTTATCTTGATAACGAATATACAACTATCGATCCGGTCGTGATCTTGGCCAAACGATCGATGCTGCCCTTTCTCTGGTCACAACAGGCTAATAGCGGAGTCGCACCAAAGGCGATCCAGTTCTTCTCCGAAGCCGCCGACTTCGGAATCCGCAGCGGCATCTCTATTCCAGTGCGCGGCACTTTCGGCCGAATGGCAATGTTAACCCTTGCTTCCGACAAATGGAGTGCAGACTTTGTTGAGATACGAAATGCTATTCATGCGATTACGGCAGTGGCTTTCGTGCATGTGCATCTCAATCGCTTGATGGGAAGACCTAAGCGCTCAAATATCGAACTCACACCGCGTCAATCATTGTGCATGACATGGGCATCACTCGGAAAGACCACAACCGAAACCGCCCATCTACTCGGCATCTCCGCCCGCTCGGTGCGTTTCTATCTGGATGAATCGCGTGATAAGCTTGGTGCTGACAATCTCACTCACGCGGTTAGGCTCGCGATTGAACAACAGCTGATCTAACAGATTGATGACGCTCGGCGCTTCTATGTCCTCGGCACCTTTGGCACGTAACCAAGCCGATCAATCAAGGTAGCAACAACCATCTGCTGCGCACGAGCGGCAAGCATCAATTTTGTATACTCTTCCCGCGAGGCGCAATCGCTCACCCCTTCACCTGTCTTCCAGGCTGCGTAGGCGGACTCGGCCTTCGCAAGCGAATCGCGATGCTCGCGAATCGCTCTGATTGCGAGTGTCTCGATTTGATCAAGCGACAGTGGCGCGATCAGTTTCGCCATCGCTTTCGCCACGTCGGCTCCATCGTCTTGGCCATTGTCCCCTTTCGTCGTCATGGTCTTTCAATCGGTAGGTCCGCGGTGCGCCTCCGCCGACGTTAATCCCTTGAACCCAAGCCGGGAGTTGGAAATCCGTTACGAACGGACCCTGTGACCTTTAGCACCGGAGCGCCTGGACATACGTCACAGGCCCCCGGCCATTGGCCAGAGGGATTCCGGTGCCTTTTCGGTCGGCACCGACCGTCGTAATGGGGTTTCCACGCCCCGAGCAGCGCGTACTGCCTGCGGGGGTTATAAACGGACAGGGCAAATGATGCTAGCGACGACGGACCCGGCCCCGGAGTTTTCAGCGAGGGAGCTCGCCCGGGTGGTGTGTCGACCGCGGAGACGCCCGACCAGGTTGTATTTTGCGTCGGGTCGCGAGGATCATTCTCGCCGCCAGACCGATCCGGAATATGTCGGGACGGTTTGGGCGGCGGAAGATTGATTCTGTCCAATCCTTTTGCGCGAGCAATGCTCCGATTCAGGATCGCCATCATCCGATCCAATCTCAGTCATCCCCTTTGGTCTGCGGTTTGTCGTTCGGCTTTGCCGCGCCTATTCCCGACAGGTCGATGCGAATTCCCGCTCGATTCGGATCGACCCCCGGCGCCGGCGGATCGGCCGCAGGTTTTACGGCCGGTGTGCGTGGAACGTTGTCGTCGGGGCGCGGCGGCACGGCGGCCGACCCGGGATCAGGCGCCGAGAATACGGCGACGTCCTCGAACCTCCCGGTTCGCCACGCGATGATGGCGTCCTCGAACGCGTTGTCCGATAGACTTTGGCGAACAACGCCGAGCCCATCCGGATATTCTTGCACGCATCGACCAGGTCTCCAGTCAGTTGCGACGCATCGGTCACGCCAACGCCGGCCGGATATTGGGTGATGCCCACACGCACGGCGGCCTGGCCGACATAACGCCGCACGAGTTCGAACGCTTCATCCGGAGACTTCGGCGGCGGCACAAGTATGACGCGTCCGCCGGCGCGCACCGTAATGCCGAGCGGGTTCTCAGACCCGGCCGTAGCGATAAACTTTTCGACGATTGCGGGTTTGAGAGTCTTATCGGCGCATTGCTGGATCAGGGCAGCATCGACCATCAACATCTCCTTTATATATTGAACGCCATCACGAGCGGCGTGCTGAACAGCCGCGCCCACGCCACGACACTCGCACGTTGAATCCCCACGACGGATGTGCCGGCCGTCCACCATCCGTTCCCGGTTGCGACGATGAGATCAGGCCCATGCAGCATCGACTGCAACACCGGCCACAGAAGGAGCTGCTCGTAGCAAATGAGTGGCGCGATGCGCCGGCCCTGCAACGTCACGATTGGATTGGCGAAGAGATGCGCCCGCGCACTGCTCCCCTCCCCGAACCACGATCGCCACGGCTGCCACATCGACACCGGCACGGGCATCCGCGCGTAATAGAGAACCTGCGCCTGCCCGGCGGCGATCTCGACCAGGACATTGTCGTAGCCGTGCCGGTCAGCCACAGCGGCGCCAGCGATGACGACAACGTGCGTGGTGCGCAAAGCGTCCTTCCAGAGCTGTGAGACCGTGGGAGTCCAGAGGCCCAGCGCATTCTCCGGCAGGATGACGACGCTGGAGCCAGCTTCCGCCACGTCCTGCACATGCCCGAGCAAGGCGCGATGCTGATCGAGATTCGCGGCGCGGCCGAGTGCCGCGCCCATCGTGGTGTCGACGCCCCGCCATCCGGCAGGTGTCGGTGGCGGGGCCCAGCTCGCGGCGGACCAGAGCCACGCTCCGAGAAGGGCGACGGCCGCGACCGGCCACAGCCTGGTGGTGAGCGCCAGCATACCGGCCGCCGCCGCGGCCAATCCCAGCCAGCCCCAGCCCGGAAACAGCACGCCGGCGGCGGTCAGGGGGTGGGCCCAGCCGACGATCCCGAAAGGGGGCACGGCCATCACGACGCTGGCGAGTCCGAACCGCTCTGCCCGGCCCCAGCTCGACCGGTCGGTCCACAGGAGGCCGTGGACCGCGACGAAGGCCGTGGCTGCCGTGATCCAGAGCGCACCACCCAAAGCGATCCCGGTGTCGTAGAAGATCATGACGCCCTGCGGCAGGCCGCGCGAGGCGGCCAGGAAGTAGGCCGCGGAGACAGCGGCAGCGATCCAGCGCTTTGGCGCGGCCGCCCAGAGCGCCGGGAAGGCCATTGCGAGGGGGAGCGCCAACACGGCGCCGCTCCATCCGAGCGTCCCGGATGCGGCCGCCCCGACGATCAGCACTCCGGCCCGCAGCCCCTCACGGGTCGAACGTGGCGACCGGCCTGGCGAGCCCGAGAAGCCCGGCCTCGGGGAGCGGCCCGAAATAGCGTGAATCATAGGAGCCTGCGTAGTCAGAGTGGAGATAAAGGTGTCCTGGCGGAACGATGCCGCCTCCATCGGCGGTGAGCGGACGGCCCTCGGCGTCGATCAGCCTGACGCCCGAATGGGCGAGTGGGCGGCCGTCGATCGTCACGGTCTGGCCGACCGCGATTTGCGCGCCCGGCAAGGCGGCCACCGTCTTGATGAGCGGCCCGGCGCCGCCCGGACAGAGGCCGGGGCGCAGATAGCCACGCGTGAGCCCGAGCGAAAGTCCCGGACTCACCGGCATGCAGATAAAGATGAGATCGCCAACCTTGATCGGCGCGACGGCCCGCTCGATCCGCCAGAGGCCAAGCGGATAGCTCGGGGTCGCGTTCAAGCGGAAACCGCCCACCCAGCCGAGGCCTGCGATCGCGGCAATAGCGGCCGCGCCAAGCCCAATCACCGACATGGCGGCCCGCGGGTTCATTTCATGGCCATCCCGCGGCTCTGGGTCTGACGCGGACCTTCGCGCTCGACCTGCCGCTGGCTTTCAACCTTCTTCGCTGCTTCAGCCGCCTGTCTCTGTTGAGCGGCGAGCTGCTGGGCAGAGCGCAGCATCGGCCACATGGCCGCGAGCGCGGGCCGTTCGTTCTCCCGCAGGCCTGCGGCCGCGGCGTCGAAAGCGGCGCCCTTCGGCTCCTTCGCGCGATTGGACAGGAACGCGCCATCCCCGAAGCGCTCGGCCACGGCCTTGTTGAACCCTTCGATCTCGGCGGCCACCATCTTGTTGGAAAGCGCAAAGGCCAGAGCGTTCGGCAGATCGTTACGGTCGATAGCGTCGCGAACCCGCTCCAGCACGAGGGTCGCCGCCGGCGTGAGCGCGGGTACATCGACGGTGACGCGCAAGCGCAGAGCACGCTCCTCGGCTTCGTACGTGCGCAAGGCCTCCGCGCGCAGCCGCGCGTAGCGGTCGATCTCGCGGCCGAGTGCGGCGACATTGGCCTCCGCCTCGCGCCGCGCTTTGGCCGCCGCCTTGCTCGCCAGCATGCCCTTGTTACCGCGCAGATCGCCGAAGCTGGCCGGCGCCGTCGTGAGCCGGTCGAGCGTCGCCTTGCGCGTTGCAGGATCGTGCAGTACGGCGTCGAAGTTCATGGCCTTGAACGTCACTTCCGGATTCGCAAAGACGAGCGCGAAGCGGCTGGACACTTCCTGCCATTGCTTCCTGCAAGCCGGGTCGGCGAGGATCTTGTCTTCGACTGCCTCGGCGACGGATTTCGGCCATGTGGTAACGCCGGGCAGCATGGGCGCGGTCTCCTTCTTCCGGCTGGTGGGCGGGGTTTCGAGAGGGTCGAAAATCCTAAGACGGGCACCGATGGCGCGCAGGCGTGCGGTCAGATCATCGATGCGTTGCTTCTGGCGCCGGGCCCAGCGCAGGCGGTCGGAAACAAGGGTACGGGCGACGCGCATGACGTGAAGGCCGCGATTGGCCGCAAAGCGCAGCGCGTCCCGATAAAGTGCGCCGCGCTCGTAATCGAGCGTGGTCTCCTTGGCGTTGCGCTGAGACAGCAGCGCGACCAACCCGCCCGCTTTGCCAAACGACTTGCGCCCATAATAGAGCGCGACATCCTCGCGGTGACGGGTCAGCGCGACATAGGTCAGGTGCTTGTCGAGCGAGAGGCTCGCGAGCACCTTCACCCGGTCGACGGTCGCGCCTTGCGCTTTGTGGATTGTCGTGGCGTAGCCATGATCGACATTGCGATAGAAACGCTGGTCGACCTCGACGCGCCTACGGCGATCGCCCTCCCCGATTTCGGCGGTGAACCGGCCTGGCGCAGCGTCGATGACGCGGCCGATCATCCCGTTCTTGACTCCAAGGGAGGTTTCGTTGCGCAGGAAGACGATCTGGTCGCCGGCGTCGAACCGTCGGTCTCCGTCCTCGGTCCGGAACGCATGGCCAGCACCGACGAACCCGGCCGACACGAGCCTGCCGCGCGCCATGTCGTTGAGCGCGCGCACGTCAGCCCGGCGGTGCGCCAGGATCA
>OEIU01001757.1_pt1 | contig 12955 bp, 11 predicted proteins | sample 1539221 | NCBI WGS metagenome assembly OEIU01 (sample SAMN03792071, study PRJEB22550) | activated sludge metagenome | feature: wastewater treatment plant; material: activated sludge; isolation source: Wastewater treatment plant of a petroleum refinery complex | place: Argentina: Zarate | collected...
GGATCGCTGACAATGCGTCCGTCAACGCGGACGCGACCCGCGCGGATCGCCGCTTCCGCCTGCGACCGCGAGCAGATACCACGCTTGGAAATGACCCGCGCAAGTCCGTGCCGGGCGTTGGCAGGCTGTGGCGCAGTCGTTGCGTTGTGCGATCGCGGTGATTTCGGAGACATGTCTCGGTGCTGCAAACGAAACGGGGCGCCGAAGCGCCCCGTCGAGTCTAACCGGCGATGCCCTTCAGGGGCGCCGTTCCAGTTCGGGATCGTTCTTCATCACCGGCATCAGGTCCTGCTTGGACACGCCGAGCAGCAGCAGCACCGGGTTGGCGAAGAAGATCGACGAGGCGATACCGATGAAGATGCCGATCAGCATGATCAGGCCGAAGTTCTCGAGGGCCGGTCCGCCGAGGAAGTACAGGGTACCGACGGCGAGCGCCGTGGTCACGCCGGTCATGATCGTGCGCGACAGGGTCGAGTTGACCGAGCGGTTGAGGATCTCGGCCGGATCGCCCTTGCGCGAGGAACGGAAGATTTCACGCACCCGGTCGAAGACGACGATCTTGTCGTTGATCGAATAGCCGACCACCGAAAGCACCGCGGCCAGGGCCGGCAGGTCGAACTCGCGCCCGGTCAGGGCGAAGGCCGCCACGGTGAGCAGGGTGTCGTGGATTTCCGAGGCAACCGCGGAAACGGCGAAGCGCCATTCGAAACGGATCCATAGGTAGATCGAGATGCCGGCGATGACGAAGATCACCGCGACGAGGCCGTCGTTGCGCAGTTCGTCGCCGATCTGCGGGCCGACGAATTCGCTGCTCTTGACGGTGGCGTCGGGTCGCGTCGCGCGCAGCGCCTTGAGCACGTTGGCGGCAATCTTGTCGTTGGCGACGACGCTCGCTTCCTCGGTGGTGGTCTCGCCCTGTTCCTCGGCGACGATGCGGATGGCGAAATCGTTGGTGCCACCGTAGGTCTGCACGACGGCCTTGTCGAAGCCGCCAGCGGTCAGCGCGGCACGCACGTCAGCGACATCGATGGCCTTTTCGTAGCTGACTTCGACGTTCGCGCCGCCGGTGAAATCGAGGCCGTAGTCGAGGCCGCGCACGAAGATGATCGCCGCGGACAGGACCATGAGGATCGCCGAGACGCCCAGCGCAACCTTGCGCCAGCGCATGAAGTCGATCTTGCTGTTCGGATTGAAGAGTTCCATGGATGAATCCCTGAGGTCAGACCGGCAGCGACTTGAGCTTGGCCGAGCGGCCGAAGATCAATGCGACGAGCGAATGGGTGCCGGTCACCGAAGTGAACATCGACGTGAGGATGCCGATCGTCAGCGTGATGGCGAAGCCGCGGATCGGGCCGGAACCGAAGGTCATCAGGCCGAAGGCCGCGATCAGGTGGGTGACGTTGGCGTCGAGAATCGTCGCCCAGGCCTTCTCGTAGCCCCCGCGGATGGCCGCGAATGGCGTCATGCCGTTGCGCTGCTCCTCGCGGATGCGCTCGCAGATCAGCACGTTGGCATCGATCGCCATGCCGAGGGTGAGCACGATGCCGGCAATGCCGGGCAGGGTCAGGGTGGCCTGGAAGATGCTCAGGATCGCGACCAGCAGGACCAGGTTCATCATCAGGGCGACGTCGGCGATCAGGCCGAAGATCTTGTAGTAGACGGCGACGAAGCCGACCACCAGCAAGAGGCCGACGATGACCGCGGTGACGCCCTTGCGGATGTTGTCGGCACCGAGGGTCGAGCCGATCACGCGCTCCTCGACGATGTCAACCGGCGCTGCCAGCGAACCGGAACGCAGCATCAGGGCGAGGTCCGAAGCGGTCTTCATGCTTTCCAGGCCGGTGGTCTGGAATTTGTTGGAAAACACGCCGCGGATCGTCGCGAGGCTGATGATGTTCTCTTCGATCTTCGCGGTTCGCACTTCCTTGCCGTCGACCATGCGGACTTCAGGGATGCGCTCGACCAGCACGACAGCCATGCCCTTGCCGACGTTCTGCGAGGTGAAGTCGAGCATCTTGCGCGCGCCCGAGGAATTGAGTGCGACCGATACCGCCGGCTCGCCGGTTTGCGGATCCGCCGCACTCGACGCATCGACCAGTTCGTCGCCGGTCACGATGACCTTCTTCTTGAGCACGGCCGGGCGGCCATCCTTGAAATGATAGAGGCGCGAATCCGGCGGCACCGAGCCGGTGCGCTCGGCGTCGGCGGCGTTGACGCTCTCGTCGACGGCGCGGTATTCCAGTGTCGCAGTGGCGCCGAGCAGGCGCTTGGCCTCGGCCGTGTCCTGCAGGCCGGGCAGTTCGACGACGATGCGGCTGTCGCCCTGCTGGACGATCAGCGGCTCGGCGACGCCGAGGGAGTTGATGCGGTTGCGCAGGGTGCTGACATTCTGCTTGATCGTGTTGTCGGCGATCTGCTTGATGCGTTCCGGCTTGACCTTGGCGATAAGGCTGGGCGAACCGGCAATGGCCGGGCCGTCGGTGACCGTGAGGTCGGTCAGGTCGCGGCCGATGGCGGTAGCGATCGCGTCGCGGTCGGCGGCGTTGGCGGCCTGGATGACGATCCCCTGGTTGCCGCGGTCCACCTTCGCGTTGCGGATTTCCTTTTCGCGCAGCAGCGAGCGGATGTCATCGACGTAGCGCTGTTCCTGGCCGAGCAGCACGCTCTTCTGGTCGACTTGCATGAGGAAGTGCACGCCGCCCTGGAGGTCGAGGCCGAGCGGCATCGAGTTGGCGCCGATCATGCGCATCCACTGCGGCACGGTCGAGGCCAGGTTCAGGGCCACCGTGTAGTTGTCGCCGAGATCGGTGCGCAGGGCACCGGCGGCGGCCAGCTGCGAATCGGTGTTGCCGAACAGGGCGAGCAGGCGGTCATCCTTGATCTCGACGGCCTGGAACTCGATCTTGCGCTGCTGCAGGGCCTGCAGAGCGCGCTCGCGGAGCGCCTCGTCGACCACCCCGCTCTTGTTCGCCAGGACCTGCACGGCAGGCTGCTTCTGATACAGCGATGGGACTGCAAACACCACGCCGAGCACCGCCACGAGGGCGACCAGGATGTGTTTCCAACGGGGATAATCGTTCATTCGTACCAATCCGGATTTGCGCTGTTGCCGATCAATCAATCGTCACTGTGTACACGTATGCGCGAACAGCCCCGGGAACCAGCGCCGCAAGGCGCGCGGCACGCCGGAGGGCAGTGCGCGCCCGGCCAGTCAAGCCATTGGGGATATCCGCGCCGATCTCAAGCCTGCTTGATCGTGCCCTTCGGCAGAACCGCCGTGATCGCGCTCTTCTGCAGCTTGACGCTGACCTTGTCGGCGATTTCGAGGGTGACGAAGGTGTCAGCGATGTCCTCGATGCGGCCGAGCACGCCGCCATTGGTCAGCACTTCGTCGCCCTTGGCCAGGGCAGCGATCATCGCCTTCTGTTCCTTGGCCCGCTTCATCTGCGGACGGATCAGCATGAAATAGAAGATGCCGAAGATGATGATCAGCGGCAGGAACGACATCAGGGGGTTCGGTGCGGCGGCGCCCGGTGCAGCTTGCGCATAGGCGGAACTGATCAGGAAATCCATTGCGACTCCAGGAGGTTGCTGAGGTCCCGGCATTCACCGGGACGCGAAAAAGGTCGCGGATTATGCCATGACAGGGCTTGGGGCGCACGGCGCCAGGCTCCGGCCGCCGGGTTTTCGCGTCCTCCGGGGGGCCGCTCAGGCGTCCCCACCCAGCTGGTAGTCGAAGCCATAGCAATGGATGCCTTCACGAACCGTGATGCCCAAGGTCCCGCTCAGGCCTTCGAGTTCCCCGGTCCCCGAATCGGGCACCACCGTCACCGAAAGGCTAGGCTCGCCGCGATTCATCGTGCCCGAGTGCTGCAGGACGAAGCTGCCCCGGCGGCCCTGCAGGCTGCCGACCACCCGCTCGATGGCCACGTATCCCGCCGAACCCTTCATCGAGGTCATCGCGCTGAGCATCTCGCCGATGCTGGTGGCTTCAAGATCGCCGTGGAACTGCTTGTTGATCGAGATCCGGCCGCGGGTTTCGCCCTCGCCGACCTCGTTCAGATCGAGCGGATTGAGGGTGACCGTGAAGGTGCCGGTGGCGTGTCTGGGCATGGCGTGGGCACTGCAATGGACTTTCGGAGCCGGCAACCATGCGTGTTTGCGGCCAGCCATGCAAGCGCTCCCGGAGTCCGGTTGCCTCGAGCGGCAACGGCATCTGTCGACCCTGCCCCGACTGTGGCAGGCTTTGCAGCGACCCCGTCAGGGAACACCCCGATGGGCTGCCCGAGCCTTCATGCAACGCCTGGGAGTCTGCGCAGATGATCTATTTCGGCATCGGCCTGGCCGCACTCGCCCTGGCCCTGGCCGGCATGTACAACCTGCTGGTGCGCCGGCGCAATGGCGTCGACAACGCCTTCGCCGGCATCGACACCCAATTGATGATGCGCTACGACCTGATCCCCAACCTGGTCGCCGTGGTCAGGCAATACGCCAGCCATGAAAGCGAAACCCTGCATCGCGTGACCGAGTTGCGCGTGCAGGCGCAACAGGCCGGACTCGGCACCAACGAGCGCGTGCAACTGGACAATCGCATCGGCCAGGCCATGACCGGCATCCTCGCCCTCGCCGAAAACTATCCCGGCCTCAAGGCGGCGGAAGGATTCCAGCAGCTGCAACGCGCGCTCAACGAAGTCGAGGAACGCATCGCCGCATCCAGGCGGGCGTTCAACGCCGCCGCCACCGATTACAACAACGCCGTCGAGCTGTTTCCGTTGAACCTCGTGGCTTCGGCATTCGGTTTCCGGCGTCGCACCTTGTTCGCTGCGGGGGATGACGCGCGCGGCCGCGTCGACGTCGCCGTTCCCGCTACTTCCTGAGCCACGCCATGGCACGCGGCAGCAAGCGACAGCAGCAAGCCAGGCGCGCGAACGAGGCCGCGGGGTCGGCTGCGGCAGCGGGTGATTTCGAGGCGTTCTACCAGCGACGCCTCGTGCCGCAGATCGGGAAGCTCGAGGTCGAACGCAAGCAGGTGGTCCGGCGCATCGCCGCGTGGCTGGCCCTGATCGTGCCGGCCGGATCCTTGCTGACCGGGATCCTCGTGCATGTCGAGGCGTACGGAATCTTCGTCAGCCTGGCCATCGCCGGCACCCTGGGCGGCGCGCTGGCGGCGCTGGGCTTGCTGCGCATCGACTATGACGCGAACTTCAAGGCACGCGTCATCCAGCCGCTCATCGCGTTCTACGACCCGGGCCTCACCTACCGCAGCGGCGACGGCATTCCATTGCAGGTATTCGTCGAATCGCGCCTTTTCCCCGGCGCACCTCCCGAGCGATTCAGCGGCGAGGACCTGATCACGGGTACGCTGGGAAAGACCCGCATGAGCTTTTCCGAAGTCACCGCACAACGGGTGCGCCAGGTGCAATCGGGCAAGGGTGAAACGCGCGAGTCGGTCAGCACGATCTTCAGTGGCGTCTTTTTCTGTGCCGACTTCAACAAGAACTTCTCCGGCGCCACCTTCGTCCTTCCGGATCGCGCGCAAAAACTGCTCGGCGCGGTCGGCCAGTTGCTGCAATCCTGGGAAAAGAATTTCGGCCAGATCGTCAAGCTCGAGGACCCCGAGTTCGAGCAGGCCTTCGTGGTCTATTCCGACAGCCAGATCGAGGCGCGCTACATCCTCACCCCGGCCCTGATGCGACGCATCCTCGAATTCCATCGCCGCACGGGTCGACCGTTCCGCATTTCGTTTGCCGGGACCCGCGTCAATGTCGCCATCGACATGGGCAGGAACCTGTTCGAGGCACGCCTGTTCCGCACCCTGCTCGAACCTTCGCTGTACGCGACGTTCTGGCACGACCTCACCCTGCTCGCCGGCATCGTCGAGGAACTCAATCTCAATACGCGGATCTGGACCAGGGCCTGACGGGTGCCCGGAAAGATCCTGCCCTGCATTCGCGAGTTGGCGGGGAGCGCAGCGTACCCAAACGATGACAAATTTTCCGCGAGTCCCGGCGCGATCGAACACTCCCACGTTGGGGTTCGCAAGCTCACCCCAACGGGCTTTTTCGTCTGGTCGTCCCGGCGCAGGCCGGGACCCAGCGACTTCTTCGTGCGGTCCGATGGCACTGGACCCCGGCCTGCGCCGGGGTGACGGTGGGGAGCGTTGGGAGCATCAAAACGCTTGCTTGCAGCGGAACGTCGTAGAAACTGCAATTTGAATCAAGCGCCGGCGAACCCCAAACGTGTCATCGACCCGCCTTGCGCAGGGTCAGGTTGAACCGGTACGGTCCGGTCAGCGGATGCACGGCGGGCTTGAGCGGGCGCACGCCATGGAAGCGCAGGCGTGACGGACCGCCCCAGACGACAACGTCGCCATGCCCGAGCGGGATGGCGAGCGGCTTGTCGCGGCGCGTGTCGCCACCGAACAGGAACAGCGCCGGGATACCCAGCGATACCGACACGATCGGCGCGCCGAAGTCCTGCTCGTCGCGATCCTGGTGCAGGGACAAGCCCATGCCGGGCTCGTAGCGATTGACCAGGCAGGCGTCCGCGATGAATTCCGGGAATCCCGCAACGGCGGCCGCTTCGGCGGCGAGTCCACCGAGCAGGGCGGGCAGGTCGGGCCACGGCCGGCCAACCAGCGGATCGACGGTGGCATAACGATACCCGCGGCGATCGCTGATCCAGCCCAGTGCGCCGCAATTGCTCATCTGCACGGCCATCCTCGAGCCGCCCGGCGTAATCATGTTCCGCAGCGGCGATTTCTGCAGCACGCTGTCAATTTCGGCCAACAGGCGCGCATCACGATTGCGCGCGAACTGGCGCAGCAGCATGGCCCCGGGGGCCAACGGTTCGCTGCGGACCCCGGTGCCGATCGACTCGAACAAGTCCATGCTCATCGCGCGGATCGCCTGGCGCAGGCCATCGCGCCCGGCCGATACGTCATCACTCCAATCCCTCCTGCCCGCATCTGGCGGTTTTCTTGCATGCGAAAAATGATGACACTGGCCTGCCCCCTTGCCGACTCGAGGTAAAAATGAAAACAATCGGGCTGATTGGCGGCATGAGCTGGGAATCGACCCTGACCTACTACCGGTTGATCAACGAACACATCAAGATGAAGCGGGGCGGCCTGCACTCGGCACGGCTGATCCTCTACAGCGTCAATTTCCACGATATCGAGCGCCTGCAGCAATCCGGCAACTGGGAAGCGGCCGGCCACGTGCTGGCGCGCGCGGCTGGCGCGCTCGAGGCCGCCGGGGCCGATTTCCTTGTCCTCTGTACCAACACGATGCACAAGGTATCGGCGGCCATCGAGGAATCGGTGACCATTCCGCTGCTGCACATCGCCGATGCCACGGCCTCGGCGATCCATGCCGCCGGCCTGGTTCGCGTCGGCCTGCTCGGCACGCGCTTCACGATGGAACAGGACTTCTACCGTACCCGACTTTCCTATCCGCATGGCCTCGAGGTGCTCACCCCGGAAGCTGACGATCGCGACATCGTGCATCGGGTGATCTACGAGGAACTCTGCCTCGGCCGCATCCTCGACGCATCGCGCGATCAGTACAAGCGCATCATCGGCAACCTCGTCGAGCGCGGTGCCGAGGCGGTCATCCTCGGCTGCACCGAAATTTCCCTGCTCATCGCCCCGGACGATGCCAGCGTGCCGTTGTTCGACACGACGGCGATCCACGCCTGCGGTGCGGCGAACATGGCCCTTGCGCACCGCTGAGCGCTCAGCAACAGCGTCCGCCGCCGCCCTTGTAGCGTGCATTCTGGCGCTCGACGAAAAATGCCGCGTAACTCATTGGCGTGCGCCCCGGGTGATGAGTCCGGACATGCGCGACGTAGGTATCGTAATCGGGCACGCCGATGCAGCGTCGCGCGATGCGCACGGCGTAAAACCAACCAGTGGGAAAGGTCCGGACCCAATCACGAAATCGCAACAAAGCCATGTCCTTCCACGCAAGGCTCTTCACCACCGGCCCCGACGCCCTCACGACTGCACCGAGGCCAGCGCCACATAAGGCGTTTCCATCGCCGTCGGCGTGCCGATGCGTCGCGCCTGCAACGCCGCGCGAACGCCGAAGACAACGACCGCGACGACGATGCCCATGAACAGCAGGGCGAGCCCGGCGTTGACCTGGTCGTTGAGGACGATGCGATGCATCTCCTCGACCGTCGCCGCCGGGGCAAGCACCTGGCCCTGGTCCAGCGCCTCCCGGTACTTCGCCGCATGCGAAAGGAAACCGATGCGGATGTTGTCGTCGAACACCTTCTGCCAGCCGGCGGTCATCGTGCAGATCACCAGCCACACGGTCGGCAGCAGCGGTACCCAGAGGTAGCGGTCGCGCTTCATGCGGATCAGGATCACGCAGCACACCGTCAGCGCGATCGCCGCGAGCATCTGGTTGGCGATGCCGAACAGCGGCCACAGGGTATTGATGCCGCCGAGCGGATCGATCACGCCCTGGTAAAGGAAGTAACCCCAGCAGCCGACGCAAAGCGCGGTCGCGATCACGTTCGCCGTCCACGATTCGGTCTTCTTCAGTGCCGGCACGGCCAGCCCGGCCAGTTCCTGGATCATGAAACGGCCAACGCGCGTGCCGGCATCGACCGTAGTCAGGATGAACAGCGCCTCGAACAGGATCGCGTAGTGGTACCAGAACGCCATCATGCCTTCGCCCGGAATGATGCCGTGGATGATCTGGGCCATGCCTACGGCCAGGGTCGGTGCGCCGCCTGTGCGCGAGAGGATCGTCGTCTCGCCGATCTGCGATGCGGTCTGGGTCAGCACATCGGGCGTGATGACGAAGCCGAGCTGGCTGATGGCCTGCGCGGCCGATTCGACGGTGCCGCCGAGCAGCGCGGTTGGCGCGTTCATCGCGAAATAGATGCCCGGATCAAGCACGCAGGCGGCGATCAGGGCCATGATCGCGACGAATGCCTCCATCAGCATCGATCCGTAACCGACCACGCGCGCCTCGGTCTCGTTGGCGAGCAGTTTCGGCGTGGTGCCCGAGGAAATCAGCGAATGCCAGCCCGACACGGCGCCGCAGGCGATCGTGATGAACAGGAACGGGAACAGCGCGCCACCGAATACCGGGCCGCTGCCATCGATGAATTTCGTCAGCGCCGGCATGCGCAGGTCGGGCGCGGCGATGACGATGCCGATCGCAAGCATGGCAATCGTGCCGATCTTGAGGAAGGTCGACAGGTAGTCGCGCGGCGCGAGCAGGATCCAGACCGGCAGCACCGATGCGATGAAGCCGTAGCCGATCAGCATCCAGGCCAGTTCGCGCCCGTCGAAATGAAACCGTTCGGCCCAGACCGGATCGTGCGAAACCACCCCACCCAGCCAGATCGAGGCGAGCAGCAGGGCCAGGCCGATGATCGATACCTCGAGCACGCGACCCGGCCGCAACCAGCGCAGGTATACGCCCATGAACATCGCGATCGGCATCGTCATGGCCACCGTGAACGTGCCCCAGGGACTCGCCGCCAGCGCCTTGACCACGACCAGTGCAAGCACGGCGAGGATGATGAACATGATCATCAGCACGCCGATCATCGCGATCACGCCGGCGGCGGGCCCGAGTTCGGCGCGGGCCATGTCGCCCAGCGACTTGCCGTCGCGCCGGGTCGAGAAGAACAGCACCATGAAATCCTGCACGGCGCCGGCGAAGATGACGCCGACCAGGATCCACAGGGTTCCGGGCAGGTAGCCCATCTGCGCGGCCAGCACCGGGCCGACCAGCGGACCGGCGCCGGCAATCGCGGCAAAGTGGTGGCCGAAGACCACGCTCTTGTCGGTCGGCACGAAGTCCAGGCCGTCGTTGCGTCGCACCGCCGGCGTCGCCCGCGTGGCATCGAGTTGCAGCACGCGATCGGCGATGAAGCGCGAATAGAAGCGGTAGCCGATCAGCAGGATCGATACGCTGGCCGTGACCAGCCAGATCGCATTGATCGTCTCGCCACGTTGCAGGGCGACGACACCGAGGCTGAACGCGCCGAGCATGGCAAGCAGTACCCAGCCTGTACGCGAAACGATACGGTTCATGTTCGACTCCGGCAGCGGGGCAGCTTCAAACCCGGTATGCAAGAGCCTGAGCCGTCGCCGCGGGCCGGGTCAAGAGGCCGTTGCGGGGACGGCCGGGAGGAAGCCGCGCGCGGCAGGACCGCGCAGTAGCGCGGTCAGAGCCACTTGGCACGGCGCAGCGCCAGGAACAATCCGCCGCAGATGCCGAGCGTGACCGCGATCATCGCCGCGTAACCCCACGGTTTGTCGAGTTCCGGCATGTGGTGGAAGTTCATGCCGTACCAGCTGGTCATCAGGGTCGGCGCGGCGAGCAGCGCGGCCCAGCCGGCAAGGCGCTTGACCACCTCGCCCTGGGCCACCGTGACGAGCGAAAGGTTCACGCTCAATGCGGCCGTAAGCATCTCGCGCATGGTATCGGTCGATTCATTGATGCGTGCCGCATGGTCGTAGACGTCGCGGAAGTAAGGCCGCACCTCGTCGCGCAGCAGGCCCGGGTGCATGCGCGTGAGCTGGTTGAGGATGTCCTGCAGCGGGCCGATGGCCAGGCGCAGGGTGACCAGCTCCTTCTTCAGGTTGTACAAGCGGCGGATCGTGTCGCGCTTGAAGGTGTCCTCGAAAATGTCCTCTTCGAGTTCCTGCAGGTCTTCGCGAAAGCTGCGCACGATCGGCATGAAGTTGTCGACGATGAAATCAAGCACGGCGTACAGGGCATAGCTCGGCCCGTAGGTGAGCATGTCCGGGGACTGTTCGCAGCTGCGCCGCGCTGGCGCGTAGGACAGCGATGCTCCATGGCGCACGGTGACCAGGTAGCGCTTCCCGACGAAGATATGCGTCTCGCCGAACTGGATGCTGGCACTGACTACCTGCGCGGTCTGCGCGACGATGAACAGGGAATCGCCATACGCCTCGATCTTGGGTCGCTGGTGCGCGTTGTGCGCATCCTCGATGGCGAGGTCGTGCAGGCCGAATTCCTCCTGCAGTTTCTCGAGCAGGGCTTCGTCGGGTTCGACCAGGCCGACCCAGACGAAGGTGTCCGGACGCTCCAGCACATCGCTGATCTCGTCGAGGGTGATGTCGCCGATGCGCTTCCCATCGGCATGATAGGCGACGCAATTGGCCACCATGGCGGCCGCGTCGGCCGGCGAAGTGCAAACGGGGGAAAGAATGGCGCTGGCTGGTTTTTCCATGGGGCGCATCATGCTCGCCGCCTGCCCGGCCGGCAACAACCCTGCGGCACCGGGCTGGCCGGTGCGGCGCTGGACCATGGATGGCTTAGCGCACGCCGTGCATCAGCTTGCGGATCAACGGCGTCAGGATCAGCACGACGATGCCGCTGCCAATGCCGATCTGGGCCGAGAAGACGAACATGCTGTCGTATTTCGACAGGGCTTCGGCGACGTCGAGTACCGCGCCTTCCGGGATTTCCAGCGAGGACAGCTTGCCGAGTTCGGCAGCAAGAATCTCCGAATAGGAAGTGCCGAGGAACCAGCCGCCCATCATCAGGCTGACCACGCGCGGCACCGACAACTGGGTCACCGCGGACAGGCCGATCGGCGACAACAGCATCTCGCCGACTTCGAGGACGAAATAGGCCAGCACGAACCACCAGATATTGGTCAGGCCATTGGCCTGCGGATTGCGCGCGCTCCACACCAGCACGAGGAACGACACACCGGCGAGTATCAGCCCATAGGCCGACTTCGCCGGCTTGCTCGGGTTCCAGCCGCGCTTTTCAAGGCGTGGCCACAGCCAGGCGAAGATCGGCGCCAGCACGAGGATGAAGAAGGCGCCGAGGAAGGTCAGCTGGCTGGCCGTCCATTCGAGGCCGAGCGCCTCATGGTTCATCGCGCGGTCCGAGAACAGCACCCAGGAACCGTAGGTCTGCTCGTAAAGGGTGAAGAAGACGAGGCAGAAACCGATGAAGGCGAGCACGGCGAACATCTGGTCGCGCTCGACCCGGCTGCAGTGCTTGAACATGAACCAGAGGATGCCGCCGAACAGGCACACTGAAACGAGGTGCATCGACAGCACCACAGGCGTCGGCTCGAAGAAGCCCGGCACGATGTGCAGGATCAGCGAGTGCGCCTGGATCAGCAGCCAGACGACGAACAGGCCGGCCAGCGCGAGCAGGTAGATCACGTGTTCACGCGACAGCGGGCCCAGCATGCGTTCGCGCAGCCTTTCCGGATCGCGCGGCTCGGCGTGTCCCATCAGGTGCTTCTGGCCGTAGAGGAAATTGGCCAGGCCGGCGATCATGCCGATGCCGGCCGCACCGAAGCCCCAGCCCCAGCCATAGGCCTCCCCGAGCCAGCCGCAGAACAGCGCCGAGACCGTCGCGCCGATGTTGATGCCGGCATAGAAGATGCTGAAGCCCGAATCGCGGCGCGGATCGTTTTCCGGGTAGAGCTTGCCGACGATGGTCGAGATGTTCGGCTTGAGGAAGCCGACCCCCATGATGATCAACGACAGCGAGAAATAGAACACCTGCAGCGCGGCGGTATCGCGGACGACGACGCCGTCGACCAGGGTCGCCTGGTCGCCTTCGAAAGCCATGCCGAGATGGCCGAGGACGAGCAGGATGCCACCGAACACGACGGCCTTGCGCATGCCGAGCCAGCGATCGGCGATCAGGCCGCCGATGACCGGCATCGCATAGACGAGGCCGCCATAGGCGCCGATCAGGTTGTAGCCGAAGTCGTCGGTGAACAGGTGGTACTTGACGAGGTAGAGCAGTAGCAGCGCCTTCATGCCATAGAACGAGAAGCGTTCCCACATCTCGGTGAAGAAGCAGATGTAGAGGCCCTTCGGATGGCCGAGGAATTGGGCGGGCTGCAGCGGCTCGGGATCGGCGGGCATCTCGGGGGGCATTCAAGGAACCCGGCGGGAACGTGGCCGCCGGATAATCGCGCCATCGCA
>OEIU01001758.1_pt1 | contig 12953 bp, 21 predicted proteins | sample 1539221 | NCBI WGS metagenome assembly OEIU01 (sample SAMN03792071, study PRJEB22550) | activated sludge metagenome | feature: wastewater treatment plant; material: activated sludge; isolation source: Wastewater treatment plant of a petroleum refinery complex | place: Argentina: Zarate | collected...
TGAGCTCCAAGCGGACACGTACACTGTTGCCGCTTCGAGCTCGATCATCCGTGCCAATCAGCACTCAGGCGAGATGGGATGGTCGGACGCTTACGAACTCACCGTTGTCCAACCGGTATTTGTTGTTGAGCCGATTCTTTGCATGGCGCCGGCGCCCTGTCAACAGTCACCCTATCCGTTGTTGATTTGCTCAGTATCGCTGGGCGAAGGACAATGGCGCTGTTAGCCCGCGGATTGACAAGACGCCACGGTCGTGCAAAAAATTAATTCAACAACAGCACCGGTTGGATAACGGTGAGCTAGGGACACGTTGACGGAAGAACGATAGGAGGGGAAGGCATGCGGTCTGTACCGTATTCATCTCTGTGCGCATTCTCGAAAGACTCACTAGGTCGAATGGCGCCATCTGTTTTCACTCTGCCTCTGGTTGCATCGGCGTTATTTGCACCACCCGCGTCCGCTGCAGATACCGAAGTCATTGATGGCACAACGATACTCGCCATCATTGTCAAAGGCGGTGCCGACACAGAAAACAGCAGTACGAGTTGCGTCACCACCTCGACTTCCTGCCGACATGTGCGTCCAGATTAGTGACCATCTCAAACAACAACAGGCAGCTATTGGCCGCAGCAACGCAAGCCAAGGCGACCGACAGCCCTATCTGGTTTTACTACGACGATTCTTCTCGTGGATCATTCACTACCCAAGTCAGACCGTACACACCGTGTAGCGTAATTAGCATTGGGATTAGTAGCACGAAACAAAGACACCAGGGAGTAGGCGGAAATGCGAAAGTCAACTTCTCGAATGGCGCTTGGTGTCGTGACATTCAGCGGTATTCAGGCGACAAGTGCAGCTACGCAGGTTAGCCTCAGCGACAGAACGATCACCCACATCGGCGGCGCGCACTTGAATGGGGGATATATATCCAGTTCACCCCTGCCCCTTTCGAATGTAGAAGGGGTCCAATCCAGAATCATTTGTGGATTGACTGGGCTGCGCAACCAGACGCCAAGGCCATGTATGCGACGGTTCTGTCCGCTCACCTCGCTGGACGCGCGCTGGCTTTCGGTGTGTCAGGTTGCTCAAGCAGTGGAAGACCAATCGTTTACCGTGTCGATGTTGTGGGGTAACGATCGACCGAAGAATCGCAAGAACGGCAACTACGTGCGATCAAGGTCAAGGTCATACAGAGAAATCCGCGGGGAGAAAGCATGAAGCAAATCTTCAGGACATGGATCTCAATTGCGCTTCTATTGTCGAGCTTTCAAGCTTGGTCGGCTGAGTGGTGCACTATTTCCAGCTTCTTGGTGACCGAGAACAGCGGAAGTGTTTCCTTAACGGGATCACTCAGTGGAGCTTCGGGTACAGCCTACAAGGAATGGTTGCTAATAGATCGTAACGAGAGTGCGGATATCGGCAAGCAAAGACTAGCCATGGCCCTTGCGGCATCCTTAACAGGACGAAGTCTCCTCGTCTATGTGGGCGACCCATATACGTGCCTCACCGTTCCGCATTGGACGAAGGATGTGATTGTTCATCTACGAGTCCTGTAAGCATTGAAGCAACTAGGCGTCGAAGGGCGCTTCATAGAAACGATTCCATCAGAAGGGAGCGGCCGTGACTCGAGTGCTTTTCGCATTCTCCTTGATGTCGAACCTTGTACTTGCGTTCCTCCTCATCCGTGGACAGCAGTCCGATGTCTCTCAGGCGCCATTCACCAATGAACCGTATCCTTGGCAGGATGAGACTCTCAAATTCAATTGGGCAATGAACTCGGGTTGGCTATCAGCCCTGATGGCCAAGCGGGCCTTGTTTTACGACATCCAACTGCACGCACCGAGGCGAAAGAGAGGTATCTTCTATCCCTGCGAACGAACAGTCCTGCAAAGCTACCCGTTCCGAGAAGAACGCCCGTGGCAAGCGTGGGCTCCCTTCGCTGGTGGAAGCTGCAAGTGGATCCTGTGATGCCGCCGAAGAATCACGAGCAGCAGGCAACGCATGCTGACGCGCTCCACAGTATGGCGGGTTCCTTTCTTACTACCCAAGGATTTGTACTCGCAGGAGACCCTGGAATTGTCGGTCGGTATGGCGGAAGTACAGCCTTCTATCGTTCCGAGCGGGGACTCTCGCTCTCGAACACGTTCGACCCGCATGATGGCAATGCTGCATGGATGTCTTACGGTCGCGAGTGGACCTCGAACGGGCGGCTCTTGTCTCTGTCGAATAACTACTCAAACCTGGCGCGGCGCTTCGGGTTGGATATGCCACCGTACTACGCGATGGGTGACCGCGAGCCACAAGACGTGGTAGTGAGGAAAATTGTGACTGACTTGAAGCACAGTCTGCCGATTGTCGTGTCCAGACTATCGTTGAACGATTTGCTAGCCGTCGAGAATGAAGAGCCATCCGGTGCCGCAGCGATTGCACTAAGGACCTTCGGCGAGAGCTATTCCGCACATGTTGAAATCCGCGGCTTCCATGGGCCGGATCATGTTCGCTCGTGATGGTTCTTCAGAGAACAATGGTTTTCAATACCGTTCACCTAGTCTGGCTCAATGCTAGTTCCGCGTGCAGTTCAAATCCGATAGAAGCAAGTTACCCCGCGCAGAACAAGAGGCGTTTGACCAATAAGAGCAGCAACTCAGGTGGCATGTGGAGCCACCTACTTGTGCAGCAGCATCACGCAAGCGGAATATCAGCTCTGGCAACTGCCCAAGTTCAGCCAGATCGACAAGGAGATCATATGAGAACAAAGTCGAATCTGACACGGTGGATCCCGCGACTGTTCTCGGTATGTTACTTGACACTTCTCAGCATCAGCTCCGCTTCTGCGCAGACTCTCGGTGCAGGGCAGCAAGCATTCGATATCAGAGTGGTTCGGATATTCTCCGGACAGAGCACCACGTACGTTACCTTCACCTCGTTACCTGGCTGTAACGGCAATGGCGGCTATTTGACCGTCTCGTGGCCCGCTGTAAACGGCGGTGTGTTCGACCAGCACCGCACAAGTCAAATCGTCGCAACCCTCCTGTTTGCGAAGGCGACTGAAACGTCCATGGAGGTCCGATACCGGCACAATCCGGCGAACGCAGGCTGGGACAGCTGCGCCATAGATGCAGTGTTCCTCAACTAGTCACGGAGCTTTGAAATGTGCACCAAGCCGCTCATTGCAGGCACTCTGCTTTTGCTCGCTGCGGGCTTACAGGCAGCATCGTTGTACTGCGCAGGCACAAGTTAGCAACGTCCTCTCTGGCAGTAACGGCGACTTGGTGTTCAAGGCCGGCTATCGCGACGACGACGCAATGACCTGCAACCTAGTGTCTGTCATCAATAAGAGCTGACGTTCTGGCCGCCTTTGGCGACCAAGCCAGTGGCGACCACGATGCTGACTCATCTTTCGGCGCATAGAATGCAGACGAATCGATGGCGATCATCCAGTCCAGGCCCTACTCTCATCCTAAAGGCAGTTGATTAAAGGAGGTTCCTTCAATGGATTTCTCGAAATAGTTAGTCACAGCGCCCCCCATACGGGGGCGGTCTCGAGCGGACTTACAATTACCGCGTCGAGCGTTCCTTGGTAGGGATGTTTGCCAAAGAAGGCTTAGGGAAGCCGATTGAAGCAAGCACCGCCGCAAGAATCCGCCCCGCAGTTCGCATGAGAAGTCCCTACTCAATTACCCAGATTCGATCGGCCCTGAGATAACCGCCCGACGTGGACGTCATCTGGATACGGACTGCGGCACTTCGTGCTTGAGCACTGAGTACCGTCGAATAGAACATCTTCGCAAAGTCCGGATTTGCGCTAATAGGCACAACCGCCACCGATGCACTCGAGACATTGAAGCCAACCTGCGCGGGCACACTGATGTCAAATGACTGGTCGAAATAAACATGTATCAAGTCGTAAGCGTTCACGTACGCCTCTGCTACCTTGCCGTCATACTGACAATAGGCACCGCCTCCATAGGGCGCACAGGTCAACGATCCGGCAACCGACTCGCCTGCGGCAATGGCGCCGAGGACCGCAATTAGAAAGCACAATTTCATGTGATACCTTCCGTAGCCTTCTGAGGGAGTGTCTGAACGAAGTATGGCGTGTAGTCGTTCCATTCCTGAGTCTGTGCGCACCAACTCTGATCGCCAGCGCTTGTAGTACACCGTGACTTGCCTTTGCTGCGTCTGCGCAGCCAGGAACAAGGCATACCATCCATCCTTTCTGGTTGACCGCTTCGACTTCACCATTGACCACCCTGCGTCACATAACCCGCCACAAAACCAGGTGGCACACCGAATATGAACGGCTTTCCCTGAGCTGCAGCCGCAAGGAAGGCTGTCCAAATGTTCTTGCCGACCAACGTGCCCGTTTCTATGTGATAGTTGTAGCAACATCCGAGGGCACTCGGATGGAACTCGTTTAAGTTTCTCAAGGAAACAAAGTTTCCATTGATCTGATATTTGACCAAGCTCGCATCGGGTACGACCACGTACTCTTCTGTTCGCGCGACAAGGGAGAACAGCAGCAGGAGACAAGCCGAAATCCTACAGATCACAGAACATATCGTCATGACACACACCTCAGATGACTGGAATCTGCCATACCGTACGTAACAGCCCAAGGATCTTGCGGAACGGAGGGTGCCAACTAGGTTCTAGATCATCGACTGCCCCGCTATCGTTCGCCCCCCGGCTAACATCAAGTCCACACTTATTCCCGCCACGTCGCGGAACTTTGCTCAACCACCCTTTCGCAACGACCATGCGAATTAGACCGTGGCGAGACTCGGAGGTGACCAGAGCGCATGTGCGCGCCAGACGGAATACTCAGACTCTGAACGAGTGTTCTGCCCTGACATTGCGCAGCCAACAGTGCTGCGTAAACGCTCTTGCAAGCAGTGATCCGATTGGCATCGCCATTCATGGAGCACAGAACAATTCACGACGACCCGGCGAACGAATCCAGCACGATGGCGCCCGCCGCGTTGGGTCGATATCCCACGCACCTGATCCACACAGTCACAATTGGCATATGACGGCGTGTTCGCGAGACCAGCCAGCGCGGCAATCCCTGCACCATAAGAGTATCGCTTGCGCTTACGCAGATGCAGCATGTTCTTCATAGGTACTCGCTCAACCAATCTCCAACTTGGCCAATTTCTGCCGGACTGGCATCAGCGGGATTCATGAGAATTCCAGAGCAGCGCAGCGGACGTGGAGCACCATCTGCGGCAATCGATTCAATCCACCACATCGATGATCAGGTACTGATTTGCATCCATGGCCGTAGAAGAGATTGTGATTGGCGTCTGCGTCAGATATGCCGACATAAGCATCGCTGCGATTTCTGCATAGAGCGCGTTCGTCTTGTATAGACAGGCCCAACCCGGCGCTGGAATTGCCGGAGACAGCTGAATGCATACCCCACGACCGTTGCCTATCGAGCCATTGAGATGATGTCTAACGACGATACCCGAGGCGATATCCGCCTGTGCCGTCGATGTCATCAGGGACGTCGCAATGACGGCAACCATCGAAAAGGAACACTTGAATTGCGCTGAGATCATGATCACTCCCTTCCTAGGTCACACGGATGCGTCAAAGCGCTCGGCGATAGGCACGATCTGCCCAGCTCACTTCGCCGGAGAACCTCGTAGCGTCGAAACTAGACATCACCGACGGATGCAATCTGTACTGCGCAGTAGCGAAGACCAAGGTCATTGGACGGATTCACAAAGAGACGAACTCTATCTCCGGTGAGACGCGCGGCCAGCAGCAACGCTAGAAACACCTTCTGGGACTCAGCAGTGACGTTTTCCTCACCTACTACGACTCTGAATCGCTCGGTGCAGCTTGATGGACTCGTATCTCCGTAGTATGTCTTGTTAACAAGCGTAATCAGGATTCCCTGCTGCGGGTCGTAGGCCCGGTAGTCCTCTACGATCGAAACGTTTCCAACTACCCAAGCATTGGCAGACACCAACTGGGGAATCAAAGCCATCGCCGCCGTAAGAACCAGACATAGGTGGCGCATCACCTGACGTCGTAAGCCGCGCGATGACGGAATTTGCAGATAGTTCATGAATATTCGACCTGCCCGTGATTTCTTGATTGATGATTCAAGTCACTGCTCAACTAGAACACAATCAGCCTGCTCACTGACTAAAGATCTACATGGCGCAGAAAGCAGAAACCGCATTCATCCTTCCAGCTGTCATGTGTACGAACACTCAGCTGCCGTGTCTTCGCGGCCATCATCCTTGCGAAATGACGCATGCCACGGCCCGTCGTCTCGAATCCTCAAGACAACGAGCCCGCTGGTCACTCCGCAACTACCCAGCGTCGAGACACCTGTCAGCGCGAACCAATCCAGAGAACTTACAGCCGTGTCGTGCGAACGTATCAACGCTATTTGCCCTGATGCACCCAGATCCGCCGCCATTGCGGCGGACTGAACAGGCCGCCTAGCTGCGAGATCATGGAATTCCGCACGACCATTCGCGATCCCGCTACATCGAGTGCAGCCACATTCCCACTACGTCGCCGCGAATTCCTCCGACGCAGGATGCTCCGTCAGCGCTAAAGCGCACGGTAATGCTTCGATCCGAGATCAACGCCGCAGTCACGGTCGCAAGAATGTTCTTCGTATCCGGGTCTGACGGCCCCACATACCAGTTCGCACCCGTATCCATAACCACCCACACCGTGCCCTCGTCACCGGTCCACACTCGGATCGCCCGCCCTGTACACTCGGTCACCGCCAAACCGAGGGTCGGAAGAGCACAAAGCGCCACTGCGCAAATGCTTCGGAAGATCATTGGACACTACCTCTCGATTCAGAAGAATGCTTCCCGAGTTCAGGCATCACCCAGAACTCCGCCGCTATCGCTTGAAGGTTCTGTGATCTACCGCGTATGCCAGCTTCATCCTCGAACCCGGCGCGAATGACGACCTGGATACCGAAGCTCACCCCAAGGATTCTCGCGTCCTCGGCTCAGACCGCTTCATCGAGAACCTGCCAGTCATTCCGTACCAGCCGCGCAGCTTCCTCACGCTCGATCAACTCGCCCAACAGCTCAGCGAGAAGCACCGCATCTCTCCCACCGAACTGCGCTCGCTCTCACGCATGCGTCGACTCACGCCCATCCGCACCGAGTTTGCCATTCAAGCAGTCCGACTTCGCATCGCCACCCTCGCCGAAGTCGCTCGCTTCCTGAACCGCGATCCTTCGGCACTCACCCGGCTTCTCGCGCGGTATCAGCGGCGATCCGGAACCGAGTCATAAGTCTGATATGTCAATCCCGGCACCGAAGTCTCGCGACACCGAAGTCTCGAAGCTAAGGAAGAGAGTCCATGTAGCTGATCCTCTCCAGCCCACTAGAGTCGCAAGTTCCAGTGCCCGCGATAGTTACTTGCCTGCCACTTGCCTGTGCCGACAGTAAGATCGAGACCCAGGTTTTCGCAGTCAGTGAGTCCGGCAAGTCAAACGAGTACCAACCAGAGAAGGGGCAGCTTGTTGCGCCGGTCATTTGCACTGACACGCGGAGATTGCCTGGAACCTCCGTAGAAGCATGCGAACGCAGCGTCAAGATCTGACTCGTTGACGTGGACGCGGAGCTGGCCGCAACCCAGAGCACTGCAAATGCGACGGCCGGCCCCTTCAGCGCGACTGCGCAGATGCTTCGCAAAAGCACTCGACCATCCTCTTCGTTCCGTCTCAACACGATCAGAATCCCTCCGCTTTCGTCACCAAGATTCGATTCCCCTCAAGCGCCTCCCGAGACTCCCGGCTGGCGCCAAAAGCAGCTAGATGCGCATACTCGCTGACGTTGTAGCCACCATCGATGCTGTCAACCTGTCCACAGGCATCTTCTTTGCTTTCTCACTAGACTGACCGCACGAACGTCGACCAAGGACCGATGGATCACGGATCAATACAAGCCTCCGTAGACGAACGTCGGAAAGCCCTGCGCATGACACGTGCTTTGACTCACTTCCAGCCAAACAGGCGAACCGCTCAGCTTGGCCGCAAGCAAAGTTGCGTAGAAGCGGCGTCCCCAGTCTGAAGAGGTATCCCATCGCAGCTGGTTTGTGTGATTGCAGTAGGCAGAGCTGCTGTAGCCATCCAAGTTCACAAAGCAGGTTGGGTCGGTGTTGTGACAACCTAGCCCAGTAACCAACCCCGTCGCGGTCTCAGCAGCGGATGAAGTAGTTGCGGCTACTAGAATCGTGAAGAGAACAAGGTGCCTCATGAGTGCCCTCCAATTTCTTTAGTCTGTGCCTCTGCGCAACGAGGCACTCGTTGACCCGTCGATTTCGATGCGATCAGCATCGCCACAGCAATCTTGTAGTTGTCCAGTCCTATGGTGACTGAGTCTGATATGTCAATCCCGGCACCGAAGTCCCGCGAGAACGACGGACAGAGAACAATCGGCTAGTTCGTTCCGATGTCGTGCTCATCTCCGCGCCTTCTCTATCGCTTCTAGGGGGTCCTCCCGTGCCGTGCCGGGCCGAAGGTTCGAAGGTTTCTGGTCGAATTCCCGAGATATTCGCGATCGATGCGCTGCTTGTGGGCGATAGGGTTGCGGCATCCATGACCGACGCAGGGAACCCGCATGCCGCGACCGCTTCGTATCCACGTACCCGGCGCGTTCTATCACGTCACCCTGCGCGGCAATCATCGGCAGAACATCTTCTTCACACCCTCCGATCGCCAGTTGTTCAGTGAGGTCACCGCCGAAGTCGTCGACCGCTTCTCGGCAAGAGTTCATGCCTACTGCTGGATGACCAACCACGTCCATCTGCTCGTCCAGGTCAGCGACGCACCGCTCGGAAAATTGATGATGCGCATCGCCGGTCGATACGCGCGAACGGTGCAGAAGAGGCTGCATACGACCGGACACCTGTTCGAGAAGCGATACCACTCTGTTCTGGTCGATGCGGACGCCTACCTGCTGGAACTGCTGCGCTACATTCACCTCAATCCGGTTCGTGCGCGCATGGTTGAGCGACCTTCCGCACATCCATGGTCGAGCCATCACAACTATCTCGGCGAGCGAACGGACTCGTGGATCACGACGGACTTCGGCCTCAGCATGTTTCACGCTGAACGGTCTGTCGCCATCGCGGCCTACGTGCGCTTTGTCAATGAAGCGCTTGCTCATCCGTCGATTCCTTCTCCGTTCGTAGAGCGCAATCCCAACGACACGCGCATCCTCGGCAGCAACGACTTCGCCGCCAAAGTGCTCGGCGATAGTTGGCGCCCGCGCTCGCGCAAGACGCTGGAGCAACTCATCGACGAAGCGTGTCTGCAATTCGCCATCACCGAATCCGCCCTGCTCTCCCCGAGCGTTCAACGTCACCTCACCCGAGCCCGCGCCTGGATCGCGCATCAGGCCATCACCCTTCGCATCGCTTCACTCAGCGCCGTCGCCCGACACTTCAATCGCAGCGAAGCCGCCTTGCGCCAAAGCATCAAGCTGCACTTCAACTATCCCTGACGAAGCAAACCTTCGAACCTTCGGCCCGGCACCGGCGGAGCCCAGCCCCGCTAGCCCAGCCCCGCTGGCGGAGCCCCGCTGACCGCAGCAAACCTTCGAACCTTCGGCCCGGCACTAGCGCCTGTTCTTCGACCGAAACCCCTCCTCCACACTGCGCTGGAAAGCTTCGTCACTCTCGCGCCGATCCTTCCATGCGCCACTGCTATGGCACAACCCTCTTTGCCTCCGCAAGCGAAACCTGCCCCAAGTCCACCAGAGCCTTTATCGAATGCACCTTCGAGAATCCGTTGTCTCGAAGCACGCAGAGAACAGATTCGATATCCGCACCATTCGCGAGCATCGCTCGGCACTGCTCCAACACGGAACTATCGCTGTTCATTGTGCACTCACCGTTTGGGCGCTCGATCAGTTCAACAACGCCCAGCACGCGCGTCTTCGCGGGCGCTGACTGACTCATTCCACTGACCTCACCGAAGCTGCCGAGACGTCAAGGCTCCACTGTCTTAGCCCGGCGCGCCGCTTGCGTTGCGGGCGGCAGCCGCAGGGCTGAGCGAAGCTGCGCGAGAAACGGAGCGGCGCGCAGCTCAAGCGATGCGCAACAATGCAAAACAGCGTGACGTGCGACCCAGGTCGTGCTACTCGCCGCTACTCTCACTCGCTTGCATGATTCGATGCACGTCGCGCTGAAATGCTGTCTTCGCACTCGGATCACCGTCGAAATACGCTTCCCAAAACCCCGGATTGCTCCAGTCCTGAGTTGTAAGCTCGAAGACGCCGTTGGCGTTCCACGTGACGATCCAACAGCTAGGAACTCTCGCGTCTACAACCTTGAACTGCTCTATTGGAAAGAGTCCAACTCCAGGGTAAGAGTCACTCGGCAATCGTAACAGCCATCGCCCATGAGCATCGAAGACCACAGACAGCACGTCATAGATCTTTCCAACAGTTAGCCAAGAGGACTGCCTCTGTGGCGCATCCAGCAGTCGTGTGCATTGGACTTTCATGGATCAAAGACCGCTATTGAAGATGACCTTGTAGTCAAGCCCATAGACGACTTCTCGCGTGGCCGGATTCATGTAGAAGTGAACTTGAAAGGGCCCAGCGGGGCTCTTGAACGTTTCGGTCGTAAACTTCGCAAAGCCCGCAGGAATCGCGGGATTTCCGAGCGCACCGGCCGGGATGATTTCGGTGGCACCATTTATAGCTCCTTGGCTAAGTCGTCCGCCGGTAGTGAATACGGAAGTTGCTTCCGACACCGTGAGCTGTCCTGAAAGCCGAACGCCATTCACGATATTCTGCGCGCTTGCTGCGCTGGTTGCCCGACCTATCGCGCCAGGCAGCGGAGGCATCCCGGTAACGAACGGAATTTCCCTGCCATCTTCGGTGACATATCGAGACGGGCTAGCCCACTCGTTTAGTTGTCTAAGAAGATCGGCAAATCCGCCGCGCAGTGGCTCCTCCATCGGTGGTTCCAACTGCGCACCATTGACCCCACCGACTGAACTCAACCTCCGACTCCAGGACCCTGAAACCGCACCTCGCCCGGCTCCAACCGCCTGCCCATTCCTGAACTCCAACGCCTCAGTCTCCCCACCCGGCGTCCAGATCCACGACTCCTGCTCATATCCAACCAGCGGCCCCGGCAGCGTCTGCCCCGGGTACAACGGCGTCCCCGGCGACGCCACAAACGTCATCCCACGAATTCTTTCCAGAATTCCCGCCGGAGGAAGCAAGAGCGGCGGCCGCCAATCGGAGAACCGGGGTCCGCAGTCATTGTCGTTCGGACTGACCTCGCAATTCGACCCGCCGCCTGCCTGATACCCCGACGGATCCGTCATCGCCAGTGGGTTGTTCCACACGTAGCTGTATCGATTGAGACTCTGCGAGTAATGCGGTGCCTGAATGATCGGATCGGCAGAGACGAATCGGCCCAGCGACGGATCCTGCACTCGTCCGTTCATGTGAATGAGCCCGACGTTGTCCAGGTGTTCGTGCCCGGTGTAGCCCATCCGCGTCGTATTGCCGATGGTCGTCAGATCCGAAGCCGAAGGCGCACCCGCTGTCCAGTCGGTCGCACGTCGCTTGCCAAACGCGTCGAAGCTCTCGCGCACGACGACGTTACCCGACTGATCGATGATAGAGCTGCTGCTTCCGAGATGATCGGTGGTCGCGTAGACGGTCTGAGCAGTCCCCGTGCTCCACCGGGTATGAATCGCCACGCTGCTGCCGGCGCTGATGTAGTGACGATACGCCGTGGCTCCGCTCGGTAGCGTCGCCTTCTCGACCAAACCACCAATGTAGACCGTTGTCTCGTTACCCGTTGGATACACCGCGCTCTGCTTGAACCTAGCGCCCGTGGGTGAGTACCAGAACTCACTCGACATCGAGCCTTGCGTGATCTTCTTGACAGAGTTGTCGCTGTACCAGGTGATCGTCGTACCTCCTGCACGAGACGTCATGTTGCCGTTGGCGTCGTAGCAATACGACCCTCCGCCGGCATTGCGCACGGCATGCGGCTGTGCGTGCGCGTAGTAGGAGCAGCCCGCTTGACTGCTGGTGTAATTATACGAGCCAATGCCGGTCTTGGACGTGATGTTGCCGATCCCGTCGTAGCCCAGATCCAGATTGGTCGTGCCATTACGCGTGCTGTAGTCGAGACGGTTGAGCGCGTCGTAATAGAAATGCTCGTACAACCCTGACTGGTTGCTGTCAGTACGACGCTCCAGATTGCCGTTGACGTCCCATTGGTACGAAAGATTCTGCCGGTTGGTAGCGGCGGCGTCGGTACCTGATTGACGCGAAGTCATCAGACCTGTCGTCTGATCGAATGCAGTGCGTACGCGCATCACGCCGTTACCCAGCGACTCATCGGTCGTCCGCCCGCTCGCATCAAGAGCCGTCATCTGCCAATACGTCGTACCCAATGTGTTGTTGGTGTAGTCGCGGGCCGAGGTGACCACGCCCTGCGCGTAGCCGTACTTGATTTTCAAGGGATGCGGGCCGGTCGTGGCCGGGTACGTGATGTTGTCGACCAATCCCGTCGTGGGTTGATAATCATACGCGATCGTGTAGGTGACAGGCTCACCTGGGATAGTGATCTGCGTATTCGACGGCCGGCCCAGGCCATCGTAGAGGTATGTTTCGGTGTAGCCACCTCGGCTGATCGACTTCAACTGCCCGTAGGCATTGTCCGCCGGCGTTGCGTATGTGAATGTCGTCATGCCCTCCGCTTCGGTGCGTGTCGTCGGGCGCCCTAGCGCGTCGTAGTCAGCAAACAACAATATCTGCCCTTTGGCATCCGTCCGTTGCGTCAACTCTCCGAGCGATGTGTACGCAAACGCCCAGCTACCCATGTCGGGGTCTTGTGTGCTGATCCTGTTGCCGTTGATATCAAGCGTCGTAACGAGCTGGTTGAGATTGTTGTCGGTGACCGTGCTCACCAGATTGCTGCCGCTG
>OEIU01001759.1_pt1 | contig 12949 bp, 11 predicted proteins | sample 1539221 | NCBI WGS metagenome assembly OEIU01 (sample SAMN03792071, study PRJEB22550) | activated sludge metagenome | feature: wastewater treatment plant; material: activated sludge; isolation source: Wastewater treatment plant of a petroleum refinery complex | place: Argentina: Zarate | collected...
GTCTCGCCCTGGTCAACCCAGGTCACGACGTCGCCTCGTACCAGAGCTCACTCGTCGGCTTGACCATCGACATGGGTGTCCCGGCGAATTCGACCGGTGATGCGATCGGTGATACCTACGTTGGCATCGAGGAAATCCTCGGCACGACCAAGAACGACATCATCATTGGTGATATTGGCGACAACTTCCTCAACGGTGGAGGTGCAGCGGGCACCGTTGCAGATCCTTTGCTGGGCGATCGTATTGACGGCGGTGCCGGTAACGACATCCTCTATGGCAATTACGAATTCAAGGACACCCTGATCGGCGGAATTGGGACTGACCAGGTCGTGTATCTGGGTCACAATAGTACTGATTTCTCCAACTGGCAGAATATCAGCACCATCGGCGATGGGACCGTGACCCAGCTCTTCGGAAATCTCGTTTCCGATACGCTGACCGGCATCGAAGAAATTGTCTTCGACGACGGCATCTGGTCGACGACGCGTCGGGAATGGATCCCATTAGTAGGCGTCTCCAACACGACACCTTTGACTGTGAATGGCGTGCTGATCGACGGAACTTTCGTGAGCAACCTCACGCTTCAAGACAACTTTGATATTCCGCAAAACGGTATCAAAATAGGAGACATCCAGGTCTTTGATCCCGACGGCGTTAACGGCACGCGGACGGTTGTTTTGGGTGGGGTGGATGCGGCTTCCTTCCGTATCAACAATACGGTAGCTGGGCCTGAACTCTACTTCGTAGGCGGTCGGGCAACTGGTTTTGCCAAAGTCAACTTCGAAGCCAAAGATCGCTATGAGATTACCGTAACGGTCACGGATTCTTCAGGTACATCTTCAATCGACTACGAGATCAACGTCGTCGACAAGAACGATAACGCACCGCTGTTCACCTCGCCTGATCATATTTTCTTTGAAGCAGGCAGTGACACGAATGTTGTAATCTACAGAGCGACCGCCACGGACCGCGATACCGTCACAAATATTAACGCCGCAGACCCCACTGTCGTGCTCGTTAATTCCGTTGTTGGCGATACGGTCCAGTTCTCATTGGCCGCACCTGGAGGCGTCAATAACAACGATAATAACTATTTCACTATGAGCAATAACGGCGAAGTAAAGATCGGCGGGATTGCTGGAACGCCTACAGCTGGCACTTATACTCTCGAGGTTATTGGCTCAGATGGCGTGCAGAGCACAACAGATCTAGTGTCCGTGACAGTCACACCTGCGGCGGCTCCAATTAATCTCACAGATACTTTCGCATCGTTGATGACCGCCTCGCAGACTTCGCAGTATGCTCCTCAATATGGTGCGGGCAATGTACTCGACAATATGTCCGACACTTTCAATCACACGACTAACGGCGCTAACGAGCTTACGCTCGATTTCGGCGCGGCTTTCGAGGTGACGGAAATCCAGATCGTCAATCGTGCAACGTGGGGTGTTCGGCTTGATGGCGCGGTTGTTACTCTGTTCGATGGCGCCAACGTCGTGCAACAGTTTGCTCCCATCTCCGGCGCACTAAACGGAGAGACGATCAGTCTTACGACTAATGCTCCGCTGACCGCCACCAGTGTTCAGATCAACGCGGCGGACGGCCAATTTCTGCACATCGCCGAGTTGGATGTGTTTGGGTATACGCCCCCGAACTTTGTCTTGCCGGTCAACTTGACAGATACCCATACGATGACCGCGTCGCAGAGTTCGCAATATGGTCCTCAATATGCTGCGGAGAACGTACTCGACAACATGGTCGACACTTTCAATCACACGACTAACGGTCCGAACGAACTTACACTCGACTTCGGCGCTACGTTTGACGTGACGGAAATCCAGATCGTCAATCGTGCGACGTGGGGTGTTCGTCTTGACGGCGCTGTTGTGACTTTGTTTGATGGCGCCAACATCGTGCAACAGTTTGACCCGATCTCAAATGCACAGAACGGAGAGACAATCAGCCTTATGACGAACACTCCTCTGGCCGCTACCAGTGTTCAGATCAATGCCGCAGACGGGCAATTTCTGCATATCGCGGAGTTGGATGTGTTTGGATACGATCTTGCCGTTTAGTGTTTGCCGGAAAGCCGCAACTCTAGCCGAGTTGCGGCTTCGGGCGCAAAATGCAAGTTAAAATTATCGCGCGGATTAATGGAGCAAGCATCTGTCGCGACGATTGGGCTGTGTGCGGGGAGGATTTGCGCGAGGGGAATTAATTCGCTGTCTCTTGGCACTGCGGAGGATTCTGCACGGAGGATGCACGTAAGTGCGCGCACTTACGTGGACGGATTTAGGGCAGGTCTCGCGGAGACTTAGGGCATCAGCACATCCCTGGGTGACTCGCAACTATATTATCCCGCGTCTGGCAATTGCCCAGGGGTTTGGATGGACGCCGTTGGGTTTCACCACATTCGGCTTGTCCGCCGGCGGGCTAGTTTCTATGGCTACCCCAAAGCAGATACATTCAAATTTGATGCTCGCTCGAGTATTTGGGAGGAATGTACCTCGAATGGCGGGTTACTTAGCATTGATATTTATTCCTGTCCGATCACGGATTGCGTCGACAATGGAAATCCCCCGGGAGGCCGCATGGTCCTCAATCTCAACGATCTTTGCGTCTACCAGTGTACGGTACCAAAACCCCTGCAGAGAATGGAAATACCAGCCTGCGCGGCCGTCCAGAAAGCCGAGAAGAATGATATAGCGGTATATAAAATATAAAAGCGCTCTGAGTGCAGAAGGCAGTCGTTGATAAACTTTCTCCTTAATAAAACGCCGTCTCCTAGCCTGGGCGCTCGCCACGCCGCCATTTAGATTTTCGGATGGTACCAATACGTGTTTACTATTTAATACCTCAATGGCCTCACGGCTGGCATACGAGTTGTGCTTCGCCGTCCACCATGTGAGCGAATTCAGGTTTACGTCGGACAGCGCAATCCCTGACTTGGCAACCTTCCCTACGACCTTGATGTGCTCATCCATCCAGCGCTGCTCGCAGCGACCTTTTCCATTCCGCCACAGCCGCAGCTGCCAGGATGGTTCGATCCCACCGTATCGGATTCGTTTGCCGAGAAAATGGATCCGGCGCTGCACAAGAATGCCGTCTACGTCTCTGGGAGCCTCACTGATTGCCAATTTCAGGGCTTGCCGGTTGTCGGTATCCAGCACCTCATCGGCGTCGATCCTCAAAAGCCAGCCACCTTTGCCAGAGTGAATATTGATCGCGAAGTTTATTTGAGTTGCGTGATTGACCCATTTATTGACCAAAACTTCGGCTCCTAGTTCGCGGGCAATTGCCGTTGTGCGATCTTTGGAACCACTATCGATTATCGTAATGCTCGAACAATTATCGCCCAGGCTCTCAATGCAGCGTGCGATGTGTTTTTCTTCATCTAAAGTAAGTATTATGGCATGTATTTGGCTCATTCCGGTTCCCAAAAGTCTAGTTTTACGTGGGTCGGACGGTCCGGAGCAATCTCTTCTGGACGAAGATCGTTCTCGGTACAGCTGTTGTTGGTATCAGTGAAGTCATCTGTGCGAGTGCGTACGCTGTTGCCATGGGCGTTGTAAGTATCGTCTGGGTGAGCTTCAAAGAGTCAGAGATTGTGTGTTCACAAGCCGAGACGGAAAATGCAAGCTTTCGTATGTGATCTCATGCGGGCGGTGGCGCTGCTATAATTGCGCCCGTGGCCGGACTGGCCTTCAAATATGGGAAAGAATGGTCCTCGCGCGAATGTAATCGAGCAGTCAGCAGGAGACCGCATCACCGCCGATAGCATCGCCTGTTCGAACTGCCCTCCATCAGCTTCCAGAGTCGCCAGAGTGATTTCGATAAGCCTTCGCAGACGATCAGCTCTTACTGCGAAGACGCGTGTATCGATGAACGGCAGCACGCCATATCGGTTAGAAGAACGCGCCCAGATGTTACGATTAACCAAGAGGAATTCGCCGTTGTCTCTCAGAAATGTTCGGAACGCTTGCGTGTTCGATAGCTTACATCGTGCATGGAGCTTGATAACGTTGGAGCTATGCTCGATGCTTTGCAGGGCATTGACGAGATTACGGCATTCACCGATAGAGGGATCCTTACTGAAGGCCAAGGGATCATGAAACAGCGTCACGTCCGTGCACAGATCTGGCGCATGGGTACCGTTGTCGGCCACGATGATCCGGTGATCGGGTAAAAAGCCCTGTATGTGTCGGATATTTTCTCTAAGCGCGATTTCTCGTTCCGGTGACGTATCGTTGTTGGGATAAGCGCAGGACGGTAGAATGATAGTTGATCGCAAATTTTTCATATGGTCGCCCACGGTCTACCTTGCTCCGACGTCCCCGAACCATTCGATCGGAACCAAAACCAGCGCCGGCCCTGCGGATGTTATGCGACCGTTTCTGTAATTCTCATGTTGAAGCAGCCCAGAAAGTGACCCATGGCGATTGTGCGAACCATCATGACCTTCAATTATGATAGCAGGAACGCCACTAAGCCAGCCTTTCGAAACGTCGTCCTTGCCGAAAATACGTGCCTCGGCCCCTTCAACGTCGATTTTGACAAGGAATAGGTCAGCTTCTCTTCCTCCAACTATCTTTTCCACGGTGATGGCAGGAACGCTTTCTACACCTGCCTCCTCCCCCGTACGAACATGGCGCGATGACTGGTCACATCCGTCCGTAAGTTGGACAATTGGTTCTTTGTCCCAAATTGCGGCATGTACAAACCGAATATTTAATTTACCTTTCAGGGTTCTCCTGGCGAGTTCAATATTGTCCTTTCCTGGCTCGACCGCGATCACGTCAGCCTCAGGAAAAAACTGCTTGAATTGCAGTGTGGCGAGCCCGATATTCGCGCCGAGATCGAGTATGAGTGGGCTGCCGCCTCTCCTGCAGATCGCGCCGTAACGAGTTCGAGCAAGGTCGAGAATACCGTGCGCTTCGAGATCATAATCCCGGTTTACAAAGATCTCTCGGAACGTAGCGAGATCCGACGAACGTGGGCGGAATAAGACTCGGCCAAGACCTGGTATCATAGTGCTCCGCGGGGCAGTACGGCGGGAGAGCCTGAACTTTACTTGATGCTCAAGCGAAAGCCATGCGCCAGCTGCCCCGAAACGGCGCAGGTATTCCCCAAGCCGGGTGATGCTTATACCCAATCGCTGCGAAATATGCGTCATGGCCTTTGGCTTCCGATATAGTCCTCCAGTCGTGCTCCTAATACGCCAACAGTCTTTCGTGTAGGGCACGCTGCTAAGTCTAATGCATTGTGGGATCTTTTACGAACCGGCTTGGCGGGGTTGCCGACGTAGATCGTCCAGGCGTCGAGATCGCGCATTGCCACAGCACGGGCAGCCAGAACGGCACCCTCATCAATGGTGACGCCGGGCCCGACGAAGGCTTCACTTGCAATCCAACAATCCGCTGCGATGGTAATTGGGCGCGCGAGGAGCGGAAAATCGGGTTTGTGGACGTCGTGACTTGCGGTGCAAAGATAGGCGCCCTGCGATACAATACTGCCGGAGCCGAGGCGCACCAACGCCACATTGTAGCAGTTCACACCTGCAGCAAGCATCGAACGGTCGCTCAGCTCCAGATTCGGTGGAAACCAAACCTGGGCGCTGCCCCGGACATCACATGGCGTGCCAATCCGAGCTCCAAACATCCGAAGCACCAAACACCGCCATCGCCACATCGGCGGCGGAGTCCATGAGCACATCAGAAACCAAGTCAGTTTCCAGGTGACTCGGAAGAGCCTATGGTGGATTGAGAAAGTAGGGCCACCTTTGGTGGGAGAACTTGTCTTGCAGGCCATCGCGGCAGTCAACCCTCACATCGCGGCGGTAAAACGCTCTAGCTATTTGAGATTGATCAGTTGTTAGCAACTTTCAAAAAGCCATATTCGCGACCCGTCTCCGACACAAAAAACAGTCTATAATTAGACTGGAGAATGAGCCGCACGGCATAGATAGTTTTCTCATTTGAAATACCGTACATGCCGTGATGAAACTCGATCAACAACTGTGAGGGGCGTATTCTTCCCAGAATCATATCTTTCACTACGTCATACTCAAAGCCTTCAATGTCCATCTTGAGAATATCAGGATAGCCAAGACCGAGTTGATCGATTATTGTTTGTAATCGCATTACATTAGCAATTACGGGAGGTCGAGCCGCTGCTCCTCGAGACGGACTGATTGAGAAAGAAACATGGCCATCTTGTTGCGGCGCGTAGAACTCAGCTTGCCCATCGTAGGCTGCAATACCTACGGGATGAAAAACTAAATCGGCCGGTAGTTGCTGACGCGCAATCCATTCCCTGCTTTTCGGCGTGGGATCGAATGCATGAACTCTACACAAAAATTTTTGTACAGCTGCCAAGTCGAAGCTGATGTCTTGACCAACGCCAAACGAGAAGATCAGCGAGTTGGCAGGGGTTGATCCCAAAAGTGGCCAGCCTCCATAAGAATTACCAAGAAACTCATATGCGACTTTAACGTCGGGACTGTGTAAGGGAGGGCAAAGCACTCGACGCAACTGTCTATGAATTCTAGTCAACATGCCAGAGATCCATTGTTGGTTTGGTCAATTAGTGAGCTATATAGCGTGCTCATGCGAGCTGCTACTCTAGGCCAAAGATATTGATCGCGCACGATCTCAATCGCCTTTTCTCCGCAAACTCGTCGCGCATCAGACGTCATATCGAAAAACACATTGAGTTGGTCGACCATATCGCGCTCATTCGAAGAAAAGCGAATTGCAGCGCCTTTTTTGAAAACATGCGACAGATTGCATGCTTCGGTCATCAGTACCGGAAGCCCGTAAGACAACGCCTCTAGGACGGCCATAGGCAAACCTTCGCTCAACGAAGGGAGCACAAAGGCCGTTGCATTTCGAAGTGCCGCGTCCTTCGCGTCCCCGTATAGCGGACCTTGAAACACGACCGAGTCTTCAAGACCAAGACTCAAGTGCAGCGCACGGAGCTCTCTCTCATAGTCGTCTTGATCAGATCCGGCTATCACGAGCCGCCAAGCATCGCGGCGGCGCCCCTTGGCAGCCGCCCAGGCTCCAAGCAGCGCCGATAAGTTCTTCTTCGGGTGAATACGACCGAGAAAAAGCATCACCCGCGATCCGCAAGGCACTGTTCCATTCCAGGGAGCTTCGCACTTCAGCCGTTCCAGGGGTAGGTCTACTCCATTGGGGATCACTTCAATTTGGTTGCGTAAACCAAAATTGAGGAAGTCATCGCGTTCGCGCTCGCAGAGCGCATGAAGCATCGCGGCGCGGTGAAGGTGTGCTTGCTCGTAAAGTATCCCTGCAATGCGTTTCTTCCAGCCAGAGTTGCGTACGGCCCAGGGATCAAGCATCCCGTGAGGCGATACTACATACGGCCTGCCCGTGTGACGGTGCCATTGAAATACTGAGCGTGATGGAAGCATCCATAGACCGTGACTGTGTACCAAATCGGGACCCCAACTGAGCAAGGCATGCTTTATTTTGGGTGAATATCCAAGCGCTTGCGGACCGCAAATCGGATAGGTTGAGGCTGGAGCTCCCCTCCAACTTGCCCGATCACTATCGAACCAAGTCTGCTCGTCAAGTCCAATGACTCGGACATCGAAGCCGTGCGCACCGACATAACGCGACAGCGCTTCAACGACGGTCGAAATTCCTCCACCATTGCGAGAGAGGCTTGCCGACACCATCGCTATTTTCACGAATTGGCTCCTATCCTTGGGTCGGTATTAGTTGAAATGCCTGGATGCATCGACTCAAGGGCCGCACAGAACCTCAGAAGCATGTCTTCCATGTTGTATGAGTTGGTCGTTGCTAAGATAGAAGCGGCTGACATTTTATCGAGCCGAGTAAGGTCTGCGAGCGCATCGGCAATGATGCGTGCGAGCACGGCGGCGTCTGTCCGTGGAAAGGTCCATCCGTTCACTCCTGGCTCTAAAGCATCAATCTCGGGCATTTGCTTCCAACGATCATCGTGCACGATCGCAGGGAGTCCATAGGCGAGACCGTGGATGAGACTGAGACCTACCGAGCCAGGATATACGAATAGACGACACCGGTTAGCGATCGCGGAGATCGTCGCCTCGTCCGTCGTCCCGCCGTGCCAGTGGATTCGCCGTTCTATGCCGAGATCCTTGGCCAGCTCCTTGGCAGCATTCAATTCCTCTCCGTCGCCAATGATATCAAGTTGAACAGAGCGGCATTCGTACGCCGCTAGCGCGCGCAAGAGTGTGCCAATTTCCGCCTTTTTTGTTATGCGACCGATAAAAAGTATTCGATTGAGGCGTTTTGCTGCCATATAAGGCGCCCGCAGGGAAGCTATTTGCGCGGTCTCTATACCATTGTTCAGAGCAAACACAGGCTTGGCAGACAAGCGCCAAGCAGACGTACGGTATTCGGAAATCTCCCGCTCAGAATAAAACAAAATCCCGTCAGCAAGATTCATCAGAAAGAATCGAATGACCGACCGCCAGAGCCGGCTTGTACCAGACCAGTAATGTCCCCACCAAATCGTTTTCGCTCCCTTGATCTTTGCCTTGATGATGAGCGCGATATTGGACACGGTTCGGGGTGCTCCTGAAACAACAAGAACGTCACCTCGCTCGAGCGGCAAGGAGAGGACGCCCGATTGCCAATAGAGCCCGGGCATAATGAGACGAGATGGGCCGAGCTTTCGCGCCCAGCAATACTTGTTTTGGGTCGCGGTCAGAACGCCCAAATTTTGATAGGACGCATAGACTTTAAACCTTGGGCCGAGGCGGGAAGACAAGCGATTAAACAGCCCCAAACGATAAGACGGGATAGTGGGTTGCACGACGGAGATACATTTCATTTTGCTGGACCACTTGCGAGAATGGGCCGCGAGCGGGTATTCGTGGGGATCAACATTCGTCGGACGGATGTAATCGATCTGCGTTGTTTCCAGTACCACATCGCAATAACGATAAACGAGGATATCCAGAAACCCGAACTTCCATATAGCGATCCGCTCGAAGCTGTACCAACCGCGGAGCGGATAAAAAGCAAAGCAACAAAGACCTGGGCTCGTGACTTATCTCGCGCGCGAATAAGCCCCACGGAGGCTCTGAAAGCCAATGCAACATGCAAACCAAACGGCACTCCTCCGAAAAGGCCTACCGCCATCAGAGCTTCTAGATAGATGTTGTGCGGATAGAAGTTTGTCTGCAATTCAATAGCGTAGCGACCGAAAACTGGATCTTTCAGGAACTGATCCCAGGCTCCGTTAAACGACAATACCCGACCAGCAGTGGACATGTCGGTATTAGGATCTATCCGTTCCAGCGCCTGCAGCATGCGCGCCGCCATCTCTGGCGCGATGTACAGACTAATTATGAGCGCCCCACCGCACAGACTTATTAGAACAAATATTCTTTGTGTTCCTTTGAGTGCCAATACGTAGACAATGAGGGTGACTACTGTCGAAATCATCATTCCTCTAGATTGCGCCAAGGCGATAATTGTGATTAGTGCGGGAAATGCAATTGCAAATTCAATTAAAATCCGTCGAGATGAGCCCCAATATACAATGTAATAAATGATTATGCTGCTGCAAACGTATGACAAAGATATTGGATTTATCTTTTGCAGCTGTAGTCGATATCCAGCTGTTGCAGAGAGTTGGTCAAAATTCAGGAGCATGCCAAGAAGAAATAAGAAGGTGAAAGCTGACATCAAAAGTGTGAGATCTTCGTCTCGCAGAGTGTGCTCGACTTGAGCAAGGAGGAAAGACGCAACTAGGGTTGAAAAGAAAATTTGCAGGACCTGGATATTTCCCGGAGCAATTTCTATACCCAGTAGCAACATGTTATCGAGCAAACGGAACGAATAAAAAAACAGGAAAAGAGCTGCTGGCATCAGCGCCGGAAAGAAGTGGTGGCGCATGGCACGGGGCACGCGAGAAATTGACAAGAATAAGACGATTAAAGAGCCCACGCGGATGACTATTGCGCCAATGTGACTGTCGGGTGTAATTTTGTTTGCGTAGGCGGGTAGGGCATAAAATCCGATTGTCGGAAATAAAAGTAGGAACGCGCAGCTAGGGCTAGCCACAACTCTGAATATTCTTTGGATCATAGAATTTGGCCTGCGGTCGAGTTGTGGCGGCGTGTTGAGGAGCGGTTTGGAATTTTTGTAGCTGGTCACGGGTAGCCTTTCAGCTCGAAAGACGCGCCTAGCGCCGCGGTCTAACAAAATGCCGATTAGAACCTGGAATTTTGGATCCGCCAATGCGCGTACATTGGGCAATGAGGTATCAGCTACAGGAGATAAATATACAAAACCACTTAGCTGCACTGACCCTCGAGAGCTGCGCGGATTGTGTTTTCAAACTGCCGGCGCCATTCACCCACCAGCTTCGTCAAATCGGTCGGCGAACTTCCAATCTTCGGAGGCTTGTGAGAGCACATAGAGAGAAGAGATCGCGATAGTTCCCTGCGCGAGCCAAAGCGCACTGATATCGACCGCACGCCATTAGATGTTGCAAAGGCCTCGATCACTGAACCTTGCCGCACAAGAGGGGGAATACCGAACTGTAGGGCCCGTCCGAAGATTCCAGAAGCTTGATCGTAATCCGGTGCGTAGCATGCCCATACGACATCGGCCACACTATAGAGGCTCTCTAATTCGGCATCCGTTAAAAACCTACCGATTAATAGAGCACCAGCTTTTTCAAGGCGTCGCGCCAACTCTAAGCCGTGATAGGGAACATGGCCCGCGCAAACGATTAATATTTTCTCCGTAATCTCCGGATATGATTCGAGCGTCTCCGCAAGGAACCTAAGGCCTTTACCCGTACCGATGGATCCCAGGGCGCAGCAAATTTGACGCCCCGAAGCATGGGCGAGGACGAGAGCGGAGAGATCAGTTGTTGTGGGCTGGCGAATCGCGAGATCTGCATAGCGATCCCAGTACTGAGGGTCGCAAACTCCAACGTTCGCTACTTCTGCGTATCGTGGAGCCACGTCGAAGGGCGTGATCGTCGCTATTGTTAAGTGCGGCAGCCTCCTCATAGTAGCGAACGCATGACGCTTGAGGCCGTATCGCCAATTTCCGGAATCAAAGCACTTTTGCGCGCGCAAAAACAACGCAGCCGTTGGCCTCCCCGCCAAGCTTCGCATTAAAGAAACCGCAGCAAAGGCGTACATGCCATCGTCGAGGGAGGTAAACAGTACCTGGTCTGCTCGGACGAGGCGTTTAAATAGACTCGGCGTCATCCTACCTACCATCGGTTCGAGGTCGAACAAATCACCAAGGAGATTAAGGTAAGACTGCCGATGTCCCTGAAGCCCAACCGCATATGCCAATCGTTCGCCGCGCCGGGCAACTTGTTTCGCGTTCACGATTTCTGTTGGTGCTGCCGCTGGCAATTGAGTGGCTGTTTTACATTTTTCCAATTTCGTAATTGCTCCAGCCAATCATCTGCGCCCACCAGGCTCGGCATATATCGAATCAGTTCAAGCGCACCAAACACCAACCGCGGAACACGGTACGTCAAGTCAGCAATCGGCATAGATCGATGTATCCTGATTGCCAGTTAGATCGGGCGTCGATTCAATTCTTCGTACATCTCAAAATTGCCGAAGCCAGAGCCCGCTGACCAAGGGCGTTCAAGTGGATATTATCACGATGATATTCTATTGCTCTGTGAGAGGTTAGGTTGAAAAATTCATCGAGGTTCAAAGTTATCGCGTTGGTAGCTTTGAAGAGACCTTTTATCGCGGCGTAACCAGCCTCGTCTCCATCTCGGAGCTCTCGAATAGTTCTATTCTGAATTAGGCAAATTCTCTTACCCTCGGACAGTTCTATTATTCTTTTTATATCGTCTTTTCCAGGTACTGGGGGCCTTGAAGTGAATTCATGAAAATACGGGTTCGGTTGAGGCTTTGGACTCAAAAAAGAAATGGGAAGATAACGCGGTAAATAGCGCTGGATCGCTTCTACAAAAGCCGAAATTGGCGCAGTGGTGGGGTGTGTCGTTTGATCGAGCGGCGCGAACGTCGGTTGGTCTGTAAAGTCATGAGACGAGAGTACGAAGATTAACGAGTCTGCGTCAAACAGGCCGTATTCCTCGATCCATGCCCTAATATTACCGGGCCCCCAGGATCCCGCGCTGATGTTGCCGACGAAAACCTTTTTTCCATTCTGGCTCAGTTCCTTCGATGCAATAGTGGTCGCGAGGTCGTCATTGTCTGTTAAATTTCCACCATTGATGACGCTGTCACCAAAAGCCATAATCATACGGTCATAGTGTTGACCGTTTGGAGAGGGACTGCGCATCCCATATTCATTGTAAGAAATATGATTATGGAAACGCCAGACATCCTGGTTTGGCTTGAACATATACTCGATGGTAGGATGGGCTACTGTCAGCGGTGGTGAGCCGAGCCCAAGTATGGTTCTCGCGAACAATTCGACGCCCGCGCCTATAAGAATCCCCGCCAGGACAATTTTGATAACGCGTTTGATCATTGGCGACGTGCCGCTGCGCTCGGGGAGGATTGGTTATAGGAGTGATCTGGAGGGCATCGGCGAGCACGCGTTGGTTGCAGAAAGGTAAAGTGATAGATGCCACACACTGAACAGATAGTGTCCAAAATGGACGTTTCCCTTATGATCGTTATCACGCCAAACTAAACCGTTCGACCAAACACTCAAGATTGCCTGATTATATTGCGGCTAGTAACACGCCCTAATGGCGTCGACGAGCCCGCAGAGGCATCCCGGTCGATCAACAACGCTCCCGAAACAGTTAGGCGATCTGCCAAAAAAGTTGAAACATGCGGTGCGCAATCAGCGGACTCACGCTGTTTCTTTTTTCTCTGTCTCGTCATGGACCGCTCGGACAGCAGCGGAATTGCCCAGCCACACCACGACAGCCCCGAGGATCAAACCGGCCACGACGCCCCCCACGACAGCAACGC
>OEIU01001760.1_pt1 | contig 12934 bp, 11 predicted proteins | sample 1539221 | NCBI WGS metagenome assembly OEIU01 (sample SAMN03792071, study PRJEB22550) | activated sludge metagenome | feature: wastewater treatment plant; material: activated sludge; isolation source: Wastewater treatment plant of a petroleum refinery complex | place: Argentina: Zarate | collected...
TGTCGCTTAGGAAGCCCTGCAACAAGAATGTTGGTCTACTTCCTGATCGGCTTGGTTGACGAGGAGACCGCAGAGATCTGGCCTGTCAGTTAAGTAGCGACTGGCCTTTCGAAAGGTTGGCTCGGGAATCCGGCGACGCATTCCAATGGCAATTGATCCAGCCACTCAATGGGTCGATTTCGAATTGCAGGAGAACTACAAAATGATGTCCCACACTTCAGAGACAACCATGCGTGGCCTGCCACCACGAATTCGCGCAGCTCAGGCGGCGATCCAGTTCCCGGAGGTACAGGAAATGCTCCGCAGATTGGCGGAATACGACCTTGGGGTTTGTATGCCACACATGCACGATGAGCTCACGGGCAACTTCGCGACGTTACCCGCGGGAATCGTGCAGGTTGAGTCGGGATTGAAGGTGTCGTTCGATTCATCGGACAAGGCTGCGATGCAAACGGAGAGGTTCTTGCCGGTGGGTTGGGCATGGCGTGGCGGAAAGTCGGTGCCGGTAGCCGCCTGCGAAATGGTCCGCATCGCCGACGCAGGCGGACCGGACGACATCAAACACAAAATGTAGATGAGCCGGAGTAGGGCGCGCGGACTACGGCGCAGCTTCCTGTGCCGGCGCGGTAGTGCACGCGATCCCAGCCGGGATCGCGTGAATGCAGCGACTGGTCAGGAACGGCGATGAAAACGAGTGTCATTGAAGTGCGCGACATGCTTTCGGTATTGAGCGTGTCGGGCGTCGAGGAACGGATCGGCATGGTCCCCGGCGTCGAGAGCGTGACCGTGAATTTCGCCGGTGGAACAGCCACAGTACGCTACGACGAAACGCGCCTGCGCGTATCGGACATCAAGTCGGACGTACGACAAAGCAGTTATGAGCGGGAGACCGCTCTAAAGGCACCTGCCACACCCATTTCCGGTTCGACTGGAAATGCCAGGAGCGAGACCCTCGCGCCTTCTGCTAGGCCGGAAGCTTCTGCCGATCGTCCAAATAGAGCGGCATCTGATCCAGCTGAAGGTGCAGCCGTATCTGAAACGGCTGCGAATGCAGAAACAGAGGCTCAACCAACACTGCAGGCGCAAGCTTTGCCGCCCGTTCCCGTCGAATCAAGGTCCGGCCCAGAAAATTCTGCCGATCGCCATGCAGCGCCGGCCTCCGACGCCATTCTCGCCGTTGACAAGGGTGAAGCGGAATCGGATGCGATAAATAAAGATGCAGCGCAGGAAAAGGATACGGTTGGGCACGACGAAGAGAGCCCGCCGGCTTCGACGCGCCGACCTTCAAAGTCCTCGACTGATGGACCTGCCGAGGCAAGTGTGTCCGCGTCTGAACCGACGTCCGGATTGGCCGCTCCCGCCGCCGGCAGTCATGCTGGTCATGGTGAAGGCATGAAGGGCACCAAGGGCACAACTGGCGCGATGCCGGCTGACATGGCGTACGAGATGGGTCATGGCGGAAAGGATCTTCCAGCCATGGTGCGCGGCATGCGCAACCGCTTCTTCATCTGTCTGTTCTTCACCATTCCCATCTTCGTGTATGCCCCGATGGGAGAATTCTTCACGCCACCCGCTCCGCCATTCGGGCTTGAGCTCAATCTATGGCTGTTTTTCTTCGCCAGCGCGGCGATTCTCTATCCGAGCTGGACGTTCTTCGTTTCCGCTTGGCGATCTTTGAAAAAGGGCATCCTTAGCATGGCCGTGCTGGTCGTGTTGAGTGTCGGAACAGGCTATTTATTCAGCGTTGCCACAACATTCTTCTTCAAGGAAGGTGGCCAGTTTTTCCAGGCGGCCTCCGTTCTCCTGGTATTCATCCTGCTTGGTCACTGGCTTGAGATGCGCGCCCGCGCGGGCGCAACGTCGGCGATCAAGGCGCTGATGAACTTGACGCCGACCAAGGCCAACGTCATTCGCAATGGCGCGGAAGTGGAAGTCGCCACGGCCGAGGTCCTCGCCGGGGAAATCGTCGTTATCCGACCGGGCAACAAGATCCCTGTCGACGGTACTGTGGAAACAGGTCAATCCCTCGTAGACGAGTCGATGCTCACCGGCGAGTCGATGCCCGTTCAGAAGGGCCCGGGCGACAAGGTGGTCGGTGCCAGCATCAACACGAGCGGCAGCTTCCGCTACAAGGCGACGAAGGTCGGGGCAGACTCTGCCCTCGCCCAAATCGTCAAACTGGTCCAGGAGGCGCAGAACTCCAAGGCCCCCGCCCAGCTTCTCGCCGACAAAGCCGCGCAATGGCTGGTAATTGCAGCGATCGTCATCGGGCTCGCGACCTTTGCGGTCTGGTTCTGGGTTATTGGCCAGACCTTGCTCCTGGCAGTGACGCTAACCATCACCGTTTTCGTCATTGCCTGCCCCGACGCCCTGGGACTGGCGACGCCGATGGCGGTCATGGTGAGCACCAGTCTGGGCGCGGTAAACGGCATCCTGTTCAAGAACGCCTCGGCACTCGAAGAAGCGACCAAGCTTACGACGATTGTCTTCGACAAGACGGGCACGCTCACTGTAGGCAAGCCGGAAGTGGTCGAGATCGTGACGGCAGAAGGCGTCACTGAGGAGGTGTTGCTGATCGCAGCCGCAGCGGTCGAGCAGGGATCGGCTCACCCGCTTGCACAAGCGATCATGCAAAGAGCCAAGGAACTTGCTGTGACTGCACCCACAGATTTTGAAAGCCTGGACGGCATGGGCGCGCGCGCCGAAACGGCAGCTGGCACAGTCTTCCTCGGCAACCGGCTGCTGATGGACACTCAGAAGATATCTCTCGGACCACTCGAAGCCGAGTCCACCCGCATGCAGGCCGACGGTCGTACGGTCGTGCATGTCTCGCAGGCTGCACGCGCGATCGGTCTGATCGCAATCGCTGATGCCATCCGGCCCACGTCCAGGGCGGCGGTGGCCAAGCTGCGGGAAGGCAAGATCGAAGTGGTCATGCTCACCGGAGACAACGCGGCGACCGCCAAGCGAATCGCCGCCGATCTCGGCATCGACAGCATCCTCGCTGACGTACTGCCGGCTCAGAAAGCGCAAAAGATCAAGGAGCTGCAAGCCCAGGGCAAGAGGGTAGGGATGGTCGGCGACGGCGTCAACGACGCACCCGCGCTGACCCAGGCGAACGTGGGCTTCGCCATCGGCGCTGGCACTGACGTGGCGATGGAAAGCGCGGATGTCGTGCTGATGAAGAGCGACCCGTATGACATTGTCGGTGCGATCGAGCTGTCGCGTGCCACGGTGCGAAAGATGCACCAGAATCTTTGGTGGGCAGTGGGCTACAACGTGATCGCGTTCCCGCTTGCTGCCGGCGTGCTCTACCCCTTCGTGCTGAGTCCGGCGGTCGCTGCGCTGTCGATGTCTGGCAGTACCCTCATTGTGGCGATCAACGCACTGCTGCTCAAGCGCACGAAGCTGGCCGGTATTCGTCAGCCCGGCAAAAAAGCGGTGCCCAAAGAGCCTGGCGGGCCGGCAAGCCCCGAGGCAGTCAAGTCGTCCATCGTGCAGGCATAGACGCAGCAGCAAGCGATGGCCTAATTCTCGTACGGACGTGGAGATCTACCTGTGACGCAGGGGCAATCAAAATGAGCACGGAAGGTGTTCGTCACGCGCACTCGGCCGGCGACAGCGAACGGGCCCGCTTTGAGTGGGCCACGACCACGACCGAGTTCGCGCTGGCGCCGGCGAGTGTCATCGATGCTTTCGGCGGCTTTGCGCGCGACGACCTCTGGTGGTCTGAAGGGCGTGGAGCGTCGCATTGGCTGTTCGTTCAGACCGGCGGAGTGGGCTCCGGGTTTCGGGCCTACGACAAGCCCGGACGACGCCATCTGACACATGAGAGCTTGGTCAGCGAGTTCAAACACCGATCTGACGCGGGCACGTCCCGATCGGCTATTTCATGAATCAGGCATGGAAGCGCTATGACGAACTCGAGCCGACGGTGGCAATCCGGTCCACGCTGGGCGCGGTGTTCACGGTCCATGCGGCTGCCCTGATTCTTGCTATGCACGGCACGCTGCTTCGACTTGGCCATGACGCGTCGGATCTTTGCACGCAGATCTCTTGTAGGCTCGACTTACCGCAGGTGGAAGATTGGGGCGAGCACCTCGAACCATCCGGCACGGTCGCATCGGGGGCTCAGCGTTGCGACTTTCACTGGCATCCTCGAAACGAGCCGGGTGGGCCCACAATCGTGGTGCAAAACTGCTTTGGAGGAACGAACTGATGTGCTTCTCCGCAACCGCCAGCTTTACGGCAGGTACCGTCCTGCTCGGGCTTGGCACGCTGACTCTGAGATCGGCAAGACATCCGCGAGAGCGGCCGTTTGCCGCAATTCCCTTATTGTTTGCGATTCAACAGCTGATCGAAGGCGTGATATGGCTGACCTTCCGCCACAATGCCCCCCAGATCAATGTGGTCATGACCTACGCGTATTCCTTCTCCTCGCACGTGCTGTGGCCAATCTATGTACCGCTGGCGGTGCTGTTGATCGAACCGCCAGGCTGGCGCCGGCGAGCGCTGCTTGTGTTCGTCGCCGTCGGCCTCGCGGTGGGTGGGTACCTTCTTTACAACCTGGCGGTATACCCGATCGTCTCTCTATCCGTGGGTAAGCACATTGAGTACGTCTCGCCGCACTTCTTTGTCGCAACGGTGATGACGCTGTACGTGGTGTCAACTACCTCAAGCCCACTATTGTCTTCGCATCGAATGGTGAAGGTCTTCGGACTTGTTGCGCTACTTTCATTCGCCGCGGCCTACTATTTCTATGCGGCTTGGTTCATCTCCGTATGGTGCTTCTTCGCCGCTCTGTTGAGTTCGGTTATCTACCTGCACTTCAAATTGCGCGGTACCAAGTGCGTCGACCACACAATTTCGCCTGGTAGGTCGCCTTGACGTTCTTTCGATGCCTACGCATTGATGAGAAATAGGAAGCGCTGCGGCGAACTCGAGCCCGCGATCGCGATCGAGCCCACTCTCGGCGCGGCATTCAGCACCCTCGCAGCGGCCTTGATTCTCGCGCTGTGTGAGACGCTGCTTCGACATGGTGTTGCCGCCGCCGAGTTGCACCGGCTGATTCACGACGGGTTCTACCCCAACGTCGTGGTCTCCACGCTATCTCATGATGCGCAGTGAGCGGCAGTAGCGCCGGGTGATGGATCTGCACGCTGCAACGAAATCTATTTGCGAACGATTGTTCACCGGAGTGTACGAGGCCCGGATCCATCGGGAACGGTCGAACCCCATGCCGGCCGAGCCAGAAGGATCGCAAATATTCCGAGTAGCGGAACCGCCAACCAGGCGAAGCTGGTTTGCGAGACCGCGCCGAACAACCAACCTCCGGCGGTTGCTCCGAGAGTCTGGCCCAGGCCTGCGGCCGCAGCCAAGCCACCCATTGTGGTGCCGAGCCTTCCGCGCGACGTGCCCGCGGCGCGGTATGCGATTACCGGCAAGATCAGTCCTGTTCCCGTAGCCGCGAGGCTGATTCCGGCATACATCCATTCGTTGGAATGATGAAAAGGGAAAATGGCCAACCCAAATACGGCCAACCCCAACCCCGCCATGACGACGCGGCGCGCGGGCACCTTATCCAAGAGAGCTGTAAAGAAGAGCAATGCATTCACAGTCAACATGGCAAGCGCGCATTCCGCGAACATGATTGCTACTTCGCGAGGCAACGTGCCGATATGGAGTTGACCCTGGAGCACGATGCCCAGTTCGAAAGCCGACAGCACGAAAGTGACTGCTCCGCTGAGCCAAAGGAGCGCGACGAACCCAGTCTGGGCGGATGGCTCCCTTTTCGGTCCATCAACTGGAGCCACAATGCGTTCGGGCAGTGTCCGGGCCAGCCCCACCATCATGACTGCGCCAAGCATCGCCGACAGGACGATAACCGCCTGCGCGGTGAGCGCAGCGGGTGTCGCCCCGTCGTCGAACCACGATCCCGCCCATCGGGCGACGATGTTGAGGGCAGGACCGAACAAAAATCCCAGAAGCGACATGGCGCCAAGCCACGCGAACCGGCGAGCGCGTTGATGCTCGGGCGTATGCTCTGCGATGAGTGCTGAGACGACCGGAACGACGGCAGCGACGAAGAAGCCATTGGCCGCGCGCAGGGCATAAATGCCCCATAGAGTTTCGAGCTGGGGAATCAGCATCACAACCAGGCTGGCCACATAGCCGACGAGCCCGATGATCAGAACGCGTCCCAAGCCGATTCGATCTGCCAGCACCCCCCACAGAGGCGCGCCAACCAACACGCCTGCCGTGTACATGCCGCTGAGAAAGCCAATGTGGCGAAAAACCGCCGTCGCGGTCGCGCCCGGATTCAGAACAGCCAGCCATCCTTGCCACTGGGGCAAGAGCGCCCCGTAACCGGCCGAAATGACGAAGACAGCGGCCGCCAGCCAAACCAGCTGCCAAGGACGCAGCGCCAGTATCGAATCAGCTTGAGCAGGCACCGGGTTCATAGGTTCTCCCAGTGGTGCCAAAAACAAAATCGGTGGGATTCGTCCTTCGCTAACTCGGGGGATCGGCCACAACTCACGGCCACCAGCACCATTGGCACTAAGTCATCTGGGTGAGCGTCGACGGATCCAATCGCACTGAAATGCGGCAGGACGGTCGCGCCCTCGATACCCCTCCCGGTCGCCGGGTCAAATAGTGCGAAGCAATTCAAGGGACGCGCGCTCATGGAGCACCACATGGTCTTTGACGACGACATCCAAGGGGAGGAAAACGAAGAGGTGCTCAATCGAACAATCCTACTGGCATGCACCGCGAATGGAAGCGCCGAGCGCTCTGCGTATGCACTCGATGCAATTTCATAACATTGTCCCTCATGTGTATGATCATCGGATGCGCGCCATGCCATCCATCGCAACTCTTGCTCGTCTTCGTCGATCGACGCGATTGGCGGTGTTCATGGTCTTGGTGTTTGCACTCAAGTTAGGTGGGATCATCACCTGTATAGCGCACGACATCCTTGACCCAGCGAATGATGCCAACGGTGCTTCGGCCTCAGCGACTTGGTTTGAGGACGCATATGACGAAGGCAGCAGCGAGAATCCGTTCGATCTGGGCGGTTCCTGTGAACACTGTGGGTGTCATCAGACGGTTGCCATTATGCCGGTTGTCAGTGTGTTCCAGTCGCCATGCGCTACCGGGACGGCTGACTGGTTCGAGACAGCCGCTCGACACGTGCTCTTGCCCAAAGAATTGCGTCCGCCGATTGCCTGAATGAGTCCCCGCCGCCCTCCGGCAGTGGTTGCTGGAGGATGAACTCATTCAGAGGATTGCTTTATGCTCCCCATTCGTTTGTCGCGACGATACCCCGTCGCGCGCGTGACCGTTGTTGTGTTTCTTGCCATCTTTTTGGCGACTCCGATCCATGCGGCCGAGAGTCCTGTCCCACTTGCGCCAAGCGGCATTCGTGAGGCGCTTCAAAATTCATGGCGTCAGCATCCGAGCTTTCGTGCAACCGAAGCACAATTGGCAGCGTCCAATGCCCGCCGCGATGCAGCGGCAAGGCCGCTCTACAACCCTTCGATGGAATTCAACGTCAACGACGAGGGCCCCGATCGGACGGCCACGGCAGGCATCAATCTGACCCTGGACCTGAGCGGCAAGCGGCGAGTTCGTCGTGAGGCGGCCGAAGCACGTGTCGATCAGGCGACGGCCGAAGCGCGACTGACGCGCCGCAATTTCACCCGACAATGGTTTGCCGGATGGGCGGATTTGTTGACCGCGATACAGCGTGTCGGAATCGGCGAGAGGCGGTTGGCGCTGGTTGACCGTTTCGCGGATCTGGCGGACAAGCAGTTCGCGGCGGACGATGTCTCGGGACTGGATCGGGATTTGGCAGCGCTCGCCCGGGATGAAGCGCAAGTCCAGCAATCGCAACTCGAAGCAGAGCAGGCCGATGCGCAGGCGCGCTTTCAAGCGGTCGGCGGTGCGATCGATCAAACGACGAGTTGGGAACTTCCCACCAATGCATTGCCCGAACCCTCTGCGCAGCAGACGGGCAGCCGTGAGGAACAACCGGGCTGGCAGGTTGCACGGTCTGCGGCGATCGCTCGCTCCCGTGAAGTGGTGGTCGCGCGGCGCAACCGCGTGGCCGATCCCACCGTCGGCATCAGCGGGGGACGTATCGACTACGGAAGCTTTCGCGACAACGTGATCGGCGTTTCCCTGAGCGTGCCGTTATTCGTGCGCAACTCCTATGGTGCCGAGGTGATGGCGGCACAAGCCGATGCGGATGCCGCTGACGCTGAAGTCGAAAAGGTCGGCCTGGAACTCGACGTGGAGCGTGAACGAGCCATTTCAAACTATGAATCATCGCGCTCGGCATGGACCCGTTGGCAAGCCAGTCGCGGCACTGATGTCGAACGCCGTGCAAGCCTGCTCGAAAGACTCTGGAAACAGGGCGAGTTATCGACGGCGGACTACCTGTTGCAGCTCAGACAAACCCTGGACACCGCGCTTGCCGGCGCCGAACTTGAAGCGCGCGTCTGGCGCGGCTTCGTTGAATATCTTGCCGCCACCGGACAGCTCGAACGCTGGTCTGGTCTGGAGGGCACCCCATGAGAAACGCTCACATGATTGTTCGCTCCCTGTTTTCCCTGTTGGTTTTCACAGCGCTCGCCGCGGCGCTATCGGCCTGTTCACAATCAACTGAGCAGGGCAATGTTGGTGTTGACAAGGCTCAATCCAAGTCCGAACCCGCCCACCAGGAGGGCGGCGCCGAACATGCCGATGAAGGCGAATCCGAACAGCGCGTGGTGATGGATGACGCGGCGCTTGCCGCCGCCGGCATTGAATTGCAGACGCTTGCACCCTCCCAGCTCAGTGAGGAACTGCGCGCCCCCGGTGAAGTCGTCGACAACGCTTATGGCACCACCCTGATCACTCCCCGGGTCGAGTCGCTGGTCATCCGTCGGCACGCCCGGATCGGCGATGAGGTAAAAGCCGGCGCCAAGCTGGTCACCTTGTCCAGCGTCGAAGTGGCCAACGCACAAGCCGAATTGCGCATTGCCGAGGAGGAATGGCGACGCGTATCCGCGTTGGGCCGCGAAGCGGTGTCCGGTCGTCGAATCAAGGAAGCCAAGGTCGCTCTTGATCGCGCCAGGGCCACTGCCCGCGCCTATGGGTTGTCGGGTACGGCGGACGGTCGCAGCAACGGCGAGTTCACCCTGGATGCGCCGCATGCGGGCCGTCTGACCGAGGATGATTTTGTGGTCGGTCAGCGCATCGAGCCGGGTAAGACGCTGTTCCGCCTGGTCGACGAATCCACCGTGTGGGTTGACGCCAAGCTGCCATCGGAATCCGCTTCGCACGTGAAAGCTGGGACGCCCGCCGTCGTTGTTTCGGGTGGGCGACGCATTGCGGGTACGGTCATGCGCAATGCGCATCGCACCTCGGAGGCCACGCGCAACGCGACGGTCCGGGTCGAAGTGCCCAACCCGGAAGACCAATTGCACAGCGGCGACTACGTCGATGTGTATTTCGAGACAACCTCAAGCGCAGATGCGGCATCCCAAACGGCTACCCGACTGGCTGTGCCGACCAGCGCGCTGGTCCAGATCGATGGCGAAACCGTGGTGTTTCGTCGCGACACCAAAGACAGCGCGTTGCTACCTGTACCCGTTCGAGCGGGTGAGGTCATCGGCGACCACACGGTCATCAAGGAAGGCCTCAAAGCGGGTGATGTCGTCGTCGTTGCCGGGGTCTTCACGGTGAAATCGCAGATGCTCAAAGCGCAGTTGGGAGAAGGTCATGGGGATTGATCGCATTCCACGGGAATCAGGAGGTGCGCCATGCTGAACCGCTTGGTCGAACTCTCCCTGCGCTACAAGTTTCTCGTATTGATCAGCTTTGCGGTCATCGCCTTTCTCGGCCTGCGCGCCGTGCGCGATGTGCCGATCGATGCGTTCCCCGATGTCACACCCGTGCAGGTCAACGTGTACACCGAATCACCGGGTCTCGCCGCGGAAGATGTCGAGCTGTTACTGACCACGCCCGTCGAATCGGCGCTCGCCGGCCTGCCCAAGGTGCAGGAAATCCGCTCGGTCAGCTTGTTCGGCTTGTCCTATGTCGCGGTCTATTTCGAAGATGACATGGACATCTATTTCGCCCGCCAACTGGTCAACGAACGTCTGCAGGAAATCGGTGATCGTCTGCCAGCGGGCTACGGCAAGCCGGGCATGGGGCCGAACACCTCGGGTTTGGGCCAGGTGTTCTGGTACACCGTGGAGCGCGCAAAAGGGGTCAGCAAGGAAGAAGTTACCGACATGGACCTGCGTACCTGGCAGGAATGGATGGTAAGACTCGTTTTGCGCACCGCGCCGGGCGTGGATGACGTCACCTCCTGGGGTGGTGGTGAGCGTGAATATCAGGTCCTGATCGATCCACAGCGGCTTTACGCGCGTGGCCTCGGTTTCGCCGATGTGATCAACGCGATTCCGGCCAACAATGGTCAGGTCGGCGGCAATGTCATGGACGTCGGCCGCGAGCAATTTCTCGTGCGTGGCCTCGGCCTTTTGAAATCAACCGCCGATATCGGCGCCATCGTGCTGAAAGCCGAGGACGGCGTTCCCGTCTATCTTCGCGATGTCGCCACCGTGGTCGAAGCACCTGCGCCTCGATTTGGTGCGGTGACGCGTGACGGCGAAGAGGTCGTGCTCGGCATGGCGTTGGCACGTATCGGCGAGAACGCCAAGGCCGTCGTTGAAGCGGTCAAGGGCAAGCTCGATGTCGTCGGCGATGCCTTGCCCAAGACCATGGTGCTCAAACCCATCTACGAGCGTACCGACCTGGTCAACAAGGCCGTAGGAACCGCAGTCAGGGCGTTGATCGAGGGATCGATTCTCGTTGCCATCGTGCTGTTTCTCTTCCTTGGCGAATTGCGCTCGGCCCTGGTGGTCATCGTGACCTTGCCGCTGGCCATGCTGATTGCGTTCATCGGCATGGGCGAAGCGGGTTTGTCGGCCAACCTGATGTCACTGGCCGGTTTGGCCATCGGTATTGGCATGATGGTCGATGGCGCCGTGGTCATGGTCGAGAATGCGTTTCGCATCATGGCCGAGCGTCTTGAACACGGCGAGAAGGTCAACCGCACCTCGGCCGTGCTGGCGGCGGCTCGTGAAGTGGCCAACCCGATCAGCTTTGCCATCACGATCATCATCGTCGTATTCCTGCCGCTATTCGCACTGGAAGGCCTCGAAGGAAAGATTTTCAAGCCGATGGCCTTCAATATCGCCTTCGCCATGGCCGGTTCGATGATCCTGAGTCTGACCCTGATTCCGGTCCTGGCCTCGATGATCCTCAAGCCGAAACCGGAGCGGGACACCTGGCTGGTGGCGCGCATCAAGCGCGGCTATCAACCTTTGCTGGCCAAGGCGCTCGCGCACAAGCGTGTTGTGGTCATCAGCGCATTGCTGGCGTTGGTAGCGAGCCTAGCGCTGTTTCCGTTTCTCGGCAAGGAATTCATGCCGCAGTTGCAGGAAGGCTCGATCATGTGGCGGGTGACGGGAATTCCTTCCACCTCGCTCAATGAGTCCATCAAGACCAGCAACACGATCGCCGAGGCGTTCAAGAAGTTTCCGGAGGTCGAGACGACACTGGCGATGATCGGTCGCGCCGAAAAGGGCGAGACCGCTGACGTCAATTACATGGAAATCTACACAGCGCTCAAGCCACAGGATGAGTGGAAAAGCGGGCGCAACATCAAGCAGCTTGAAGAGGCCATGCAGGAGACGCTTGAAGAAGTCGTCCCCAACGTCGTACCCGGCTATACCCAACCGATCCAGATGCGAGTGGAAGAGCTCATATCCGGCGTGCGTGCGACCTTGGCACTCAAGCTCTACGGTGAGGATCTGCAGCAACTCGATCGGATCAGCGGGCAGTTGAAGGACGTGCTCGCCGGTGTACAAGGCGTGGCCGATCTGTCCCTGGAGGCGAACGTGGGCAAACCCCAGATCCGCATCCAGGTCGATCGTGACGAGCTGGCGCGCCATGGCATGAATGCCGAGGAGGTGCTGACCATCGTCCGCAATGGTTTGGGTGGCGAACCGGTGAGCGTGTTGCTCGACGGCGTTCGGCGCTTTGACATTGCGGTGCGTCTCAGCGATGTGACACGCGATTCAGTGGAAGCCCTGCGCAAAATCCCCATGCGAACGGCTACCGGCGCTCTGGTAGCGCTGTCCGAGGTTGCCGATGTCAGCGTGGCGGAGGGCTATTCCTTCGTGCGTCGAGAGCAGTTGCAGCGCTATGCCGTGATCCAGATGGATGTGCGCGGCCGCGATGTGGACGGCTTCGTCAAGGATGCTGAAGCGGCCATCCAGAAACAGGTGACCTTGCCGTCCGGATACTGGATCGAGTGGGGCGGTGCATTCGAAAACCAGCAGCGTGCGCTGGCCAAGCTCGCCTTGATCGTACCGGTCACGATCTTCTTTATCTTCGTGCTGCTCTATACCGCGTTCAACTCGGTGAAGTACGCCGTTCTTATTCTGGCCAACGTTCCGTTCGCCACGATCGGCGGCCTGCTCGCGTTGTTTGTTACCGGTCAGTATCTCTCGGTGCCGTCAGCGATCGGCTTTATTGCGGTCTTTGGTGTCGCCATGCTCAACGGAATCGTCCTGGTGAGTTTTCTCAACGAGCTTCGCGACAAGGGACTCAATCCGCGTGACGCGGTAACGCAGGGAACGGCGTTGCGCCTGCGACCGGTGTTGATGACCGCAAGCGTGGCGATACTCGGCTTGGTGCCGATGCTGCTTTCCAGTGGGGTCGGCGCGGAAACCCAGCGACCCTTGGCCACGGTGGTGGTCGGGGGCTTGATCACCTCGACCTTGCTTACGCTGATCCTGCTTCCGGTTCTCTACGAATGGATGGAAAACCGCGCAGAGCGAAAAATGCTCGAGTCACGAACACAGGAGACTGCGTCATG
>OEIU01001761.1_pt1 | contig 12932 bp, 13 predicted proteins | sample 1539221 | NCBI WGS metagenome assembly OEIU01 (sample SAMN03792071, study PRJEB22550) | activated sludge metagenome | feature: wastewater treatment plant; material: activated sludge; isolation source: Wastewater treatment plant of a petroleum refinery complex | place: Argentina: Zarate | collected...
CCCACGCCGGCGAATCGGCGGGCAGGGGTTCGGGGTCGAACACATCGAGTATCGCGCCGCTCAGCGTGCCGTCGCGCAGCTTCTGGAACAGCGCGGGATAGTCGACCACGCCCGCCCGGGCGATGTTGAGCACTCCGCATTCGGGCTTCAGCAGGTCGAGCTCCGCACGCCCGATCAACCCCCTGGTCTGTGGAGTCAGCGGAACGGTGAGCACCAGGAAGTCCGCGCGGGGCAGGGCTGCCGCAAGCTGCTCCGGAGGGAACATCTCGTCGACGTCGGGGCACGGCCCCGCGCTGGCCCGGATGCCGAGCACGCGCATGCCCATCGCCTTGCATCTCGCCGCGGCGGCCGCGCCCATGTGTCCGACGCCGACGATCACGACGGTCTTGCCGACGACGCTCGAAACGAAGATCCGTTCCCAGCGCCGCAGCGACTTGCTCGTCGCATAGAACGGAAGACGTGCATTCAGAGCGAGCACGGCCATCGCCGCGAACTCCCCCGCCTTCGCCGCGTGCACGCCGCGACTGTTCGTCACCATGGCCCCGTCGGGCACCCAGTCGAGCGGCATCACGTGCTCGATGCCGGCCCCGGTGAAATGGATCCATGACAGCACGGGAGCCCGACGGCCGAGCTCCTTGCGATCGAAACGCCAGCCGATCAGACCGTGCGCGTCGGCGATCGCGCGCTCGAAGATGTCTCCGTCCCAGCCGAACGTCACGTCGATGCGCTCCGCGAGTGCCGGGTGCCGTGCGGCGACGACCGAGTATCGCTGCGGCGTGATATGGAACAGCGGCGGCTGCGCGGTGAGATTCTCGATGTGGAGCCGGAACCGGTCAGGCATCTGGGAACCCCCGTCTCACCGCGTCGATCCGCTTCGGCCGATCCTCCGACAGGACGTCAGTCGAGCTGGACCTTGGCATCACGAATCGCATCTCGCCAGTAGACCATCTCGGCCTTCCAGAACTTGTCCAGCTCGCCGGCGTTCATCGGAGTCGGGATCGCACCGAGCTCCTTGAGCTTGGCCATCGTGTCGGGATGATTGATGGCCTTCAGAGCCTCCGCCTCCAGGCGAGCGACGATCGGACGGGGCACGCCGGCGCGGGTGAAGATCGAGAACCAGCTCGAGTTCTTGAACTCCGCAAGGCCGGACTCGGCCATCGTCGGAATGGAGGACAGGACGCTGACGCGCTCCTCCGTGGTGACCGCGATCGCGCGGACCTGCCCGGATCGAATCGGCTCGATCGCGCCGGTGATGTTGTCGAACATCAGAATGACGCGCCCGCCGATGAGGTCGACCATCGCCGGGGCGGAACCTTTGTAGGGCACATGCGTCAGATCCAGTGCGGCCTGCTTCTTCAGCAGCTCGCCGGAAATGTGCATGGCGCCGCCGGTCCCGGAAGATCCATAGGCGAACTTGCCCGGGTTGGCCTTGACCCACGCGATCAGCTCATTGAGGTTCTTCGCCGGAATGTCCTTGTTGACGATCATCACGTTGGGGATCTTCGCGATCATCGCCACCGGCTGCACGTCCTTCACGGGATCGTAGGACAGCGGCGCCTTGCGCACGATCGGGTTCAGAACGGCCGTCGTGACGATATGGAACAGCAGCGTGTAGCCGTCCGGCTGCGCATGCGCGGCTTCAGCGGTGCCGACGTCGCCGGCAGCGCCCGGGCGATTCTCGACGACCACCGGCTTGCCGAGCCCTTCGCTCATCCTCTGCGCGACCAGCCGGGCCACGATGTCCGTCGAACCGCCCGGCGGGAAGGTCACGATGAGTCTCAGCGGCCGGTCGGGAAACTCCGCCTGCGCGAAGCAGAGCGGTCCCGCGAACAATGCAGCCGTCGCGAACGCGAGGGAAACGATTGACTTGATCATGCTGAACCTCTCGGGTGTATCGTGAATCGAGCGGCGGACCCGGACTCTCCGGGAGCCGGTCTGAGCAGCGCAGCAATATCCAGACCAACGAACGGGACCTACGTCATGCCTCTGCCACGGTCAGGCGCAGAGAAGACGTCGTCACTCCGTCGCCGGTCCGATCACGCGGTCGAGCACCCAGTTGTTGAACACGTGAACCAGGGGTTCCGCGTGCGAGAGCCGGCCGGGCTTGGACAATGGCGAAGACAGGCCGATCTGCTGCAGCGCCGATATGTCGTTGTCTTCCGGAATCGACAGATCCCAGCGCTTGTAGTAGCGCTGCACCACCTCCTCGAAATCCGGACGTGCGATGACCTCGTTCGGAAAGCACGAGCCGACGATCAGACGCGTGCGCGATGCACTGAGCGGATGCAGCTCCAGCCACCACATGCAGTCGACCGTGCAGCCGAACATCGTGCTGGGAAAGATCAGCGGGTAGTAGCTCCCTTTCGCGGCCTTGCCGGAGAGGGAAGGGATCCGCGGGAATCCGGTATCTCCCGTCAGCAGCGCGCGAGTGCCCTCGTGTTCCTTGTGAAGCGCCATCCATTGCCCGTTGGCCGGCTCCACCGTGGGAAACGAACCGCGCTGCTTGGACAGCGTCGATCGATGAACGGTGGTCACATGGTAGGCCTCCATCGCGTTCTCGACGTAGGTCTTCCAGTTGCAGGCCAGATCGTATTCCTTGAGCCGGACGCACCTCATGTCCGCGAAGTGGTACGACTCCAGCACGTCGACGATGTCGCCCAGATACTCGCGCAGGCCGACCGCCTGATCATCGAAGTTGATGAAGATGAAGCCGGCCCACTCTTCGAGCCGGACCGAGACGAGCGAATAGTCTTCCGGGCGGAAATCCACCGTTTCCTTCATCTCCGGCGCGACGACCAGCTTTCCTTGCAGATCGTAGGTCCACGAGTGATAGGGGCAACTGAATGCCCGCTTGCAGTTGCCCGAGCCCGTCAGCATCGCCGCGCCGCGATGCCGGCAGGAATTGGCGAACGCCCGCACCTTGCCGTCCTGGCCCCGCATGACGATCACCGGCACGCCCGTGAACGTCACCGTGAAATAGTCGCCCGGATTCGGGATGCGATCCGCGCGGCCGAGGAAGTTCCATTCCTTGAGGAAGATCGCATCGACCTCCCGGCGAAAGAACTCCTCCGACGTGTACGCCCATGGAGGAAGCGTCTCCGCCTCCAGATGAGGTCTGCGCACACCGGCGTAGTGGGATGGGTCGAACATCGAGGAAGGCGCAGTCCTGACAGTGAATGGCTCGGCGATCATGTTCATCCTGGTCTCCTCTTCTTCATGCTTGTTCGCAGGGCATTCGGGCCATGCCGACGAGTGTGCCGTCGTCTATTGTCTGCAAGGTAATACAAATGCTACATTTTCGTCAACGTATTCGCGTAGGAGGAGGTGGCCATGTCGGCGATCCGTCATTTGATTCCCGCCCGCAAGGGAGCTGCCCATCGCATCTCGAAGGGGCAGACCCTCAGGGTCATCAACACTCATGGTTCGCAGGTGGTCGATTTCTGGGCGTTCAACGCCGACGATCTCCACGAATGCATGTCCATGGAGCACAGCCGAGCCACGTTGGGGCACATCATTCCCAAGGTCGGGGATCGCATGCTGACCAACAAGCGCCGGCCGATCCTGACGATCACGGCCGACACCTCACCCGGGATTCACGACACCTTGATCGCGTCCTGCGATATCTACCGGTACCAGCAGCTTGGACACGAAGGTCATCACGACAACTGCACCGACAACCTGGGGAACGCGCTGAAGGCCCTGGGTCTGCAGCGCGTCGTGCACCCCTGTCCGTTCAATCTGTTCATGAACATCCCGGTTCGCGACGGCGTCGACATCTCGTTCGATCCGCCCGTTTCCCGGCCGGGAGACGCCATCTCTTTCCGGGCGGAGATGGACGCGATCGTCGCCTTCTCGGCCTGCCCGCAGGATCTGCTGCCGGTCAACGGGAAGGACTGCGTGATTCACGACGCGCACTACGAGATCGAGTAGCGGCTCTTCAGCCTGGCATCGAAGGCGCTCCGCTCCCGCCCTTCGATTCGATCCACTGCGAAGCTCGTTCCAGGAGCGCGAGCGCATGCTTGTGAAGCCGATCGCCGGCTGCCGGGGTCGCCTTGCCCGCGCAGGCTCTCGCATGAGTGCCTTCGAGAATGAGCGCAAGCTTGTAGCAGGCCAGAACGGAATACCATCGGATGTCGGACAGGTCACGGCCCGAGCGATGCTCGTACCGTTCGATCAGCTCTTCGGCGGTTGCGAATCCTTCCCAGGGATCGACGCGGAACTCGACAGTGCTGCGGCCTCGCTCATCTGGCCAGGTGGCGAGCAGCCAGCCGAGATCGAGCAGCGGGTCGCCGATCGTGCAGAGCTCCCAGTCGACGAGGGCAGCCACCTCGCCGCAATCGTGGCGGAACATCACGTTCGCCAGATGGAAGTCACCGTGGATGATGCCGGGCACGAACGCGACCGGGCGTTCGGCTTCGAGCCAGCGGCCGATCGCGTCCACGCCGGGCAGCCCTGCCGGACCCGCCCAGCCTCGATATTCGCGATAGCTTTCGAGCAGCGTCCGCCAGCGTTGGACCTGTCGCTCCAGGTACCCTTCGATCCGGCCCAGATCGCCCAGTCCGCGCGCGGCGTAGTCCACGGAACCGAGCGCGACGATCGCATCGACCATCGCGATGCCCATCCGGTGGCGGATGGCCGGGTCGAGACGATGGAGGTCGGGCAGGCTGGTGGTCGCGTTGAAGCCGTCGACCGGTGCCATCAGGGCACAGGAGTTTCCGGCCGATCGGGTGCGAGTGGTGTTGCCGTTTCCGGCAGGAGGTGCCAGCGACACGATCACCCGCCTGGTCACTTCCCGGTTGGCCGTTCGCTGGAAGCAACCAGTCGTGGTCGAGAACAAGGCCGGGGCCAGCGGCGTAGTGGGCAGCGAGTTCGTGGCCCGCGCACGGGCGGATGGCTACACGCTGCTGGTCACGACCGGTTCGCACACATCGAACCCGGTAACGCTCAAGAGCCTGCCCTACGACACCGAGCGTGATTTCGTGCCGATCACGATATTGGCCGATACACCGTTTGCACTGGTGGGATCGACCTCGGCAGGATTCGATACGGCCGAGAAGTTTCTCGCGGCGGCGCGCGCCAAACCGGGCCAGTTCGCATTCGGTTCGAGCGAAAATACTTCCCGTCTGGTTGGGGAATTGTTTCGCCAGCGCGCCGATCTGCAACTCCGGGCGGTGCCCTACAAGGGGGCCGCGCCGATGCTCCAGGATTTGGCCGGCGGACACATTCCGGTCGGCTTCACGACACCGCTGTCGGCGATTTCACTTCACCGCGCCGGATCGGCAAAGATCCTCGCCATCACCAGTGACCGCCGTCTGACCGTCCTGCCCGAGGTGCCGACGATGCAGGAGGTCGGTGTCTCCGGCGTGACCTACCGCATCTGGTTCTCCCTGTTCGGCCCCGCCGGCCTGCCGCCGGCCCTGGCCAGCAAGATCCGCGAGGACGTCGTGGCGGTGTTGGCCGAACCGGGGGTCGTGGCCAGGATCCGCGAGCTTGCCGGGGAGCCCGGCGGCGAGGCGCCGGACGCGCTCGCTGGCCGCATCCGGCGCGAGCTGGCCACCTGGCGTGAGACCGCCCGGGTCGCCGGGATCGAACCGGAATAGGAGAGAGGCGAGATGACCAACCGAAAGGCTCTGGTGGTCGGCGGTACGGGCCCGACCGGGCCGCTCATCGTCAACGGCCTGCTCGCCAGGGGCTATGACGTGGCGATCTTTCATCGGGGCACGCACGAGAGCGATGAGATCCCGCCGAGCGTCGAGCACATTCATGGGGATCCGCACTTTCGGGAGACCATCGAGCAGGCGCTGTCCGGGCGTGCGTTCGACCTGGTGATCGCAACCTACGGCCGGATCCGGCTGCTGGCGGAAGTGCTGGTCGGTCGGGTCAACCGGTTCATCGCGGTCGGCGGGGCGGCGGTCTATCGAGGTTTCAAGGAGCCGGATCGGCTGTTTCCCGCAGGGCTTCCAGTCCCCACGACCGAGAGTGCCCAGCGGGTGGTCGACGAAGACGAACTGCGCTTTGCCCGGCTCCTCACCGAAACCGAGGAAGCCGTGTTTCGCGCTCACCCATCGGCCACCATGTTCCGTTACCCCTACGTCTACGGCCCCCATCAGTTGATACCGCGGGAATGGTGCGTGATGCGGCGTATTCTGGACGGGCGACGCGAGATCCTGCTGCCGGATGGTGGCTTGACTCTGGCTGCGGCGGGCTATGTGGAGAACCTGGCGCATGCGGTGATGCTCTCCGTGGACAAACCACAGGTCAGCGGTGGGCGAGCCTACAACTGCGGCGACGAGACCACCTTGACTCTGCGTCAGATGGTGGAAGTCATCGCCGGCGCGATGGGGGCTCAGGTTCGCATCGTCAACGTCCCCAATGAAGTTGCCTGGTCCACGCGCCCTTACGTGCTGCATCTGCATACCCACCACTGGCTGATGGACCTGGGCAAGATCAAGGCCGATCTGGGATACCGGGACGTGGTCCCCGTTCGAGAAGCCCTGGCCCGCACCGTGCGCTGGTATCTGGAGAATCCTCCCGCTCGCGGCGGAGAGATCGAACAGCGTCTGGCCGACGCTTTCGACTATGCCGAGGAGGACCGGATCATCCGCGGAGTGGATGCGGCGGTCAGTCGGCTGCGCGAGGGCGCGCCGCCCGATCTGCTTCGCCCTCATGCGTATGCCCATCCCAAGGCCCCCGGCGCGCGGGATCACCGGGCCCGCTGATCCGAGCAACATGAAACAGGCACGCAACTTGGACGCAACGACGAAAAAGCGGCAGCCCTTGCCGTTCGAGGGCCTGCAGGTACTGGACATCAGCCAGGGGGCGGCGGGCCCGTACTGCGCGCATATGCTTTGGCAGCAGGGGGCCCAGGTCACCAAGGTCGAACCGCCAGCCGGGGACTGGTCGCGCGGCGTCGGCGTGCTGCGCGATGGAATCAGTTCGCTCACGATCGCGATGAATGGCGGCAAGCAGGGGCTGTGTGTGGATGCGAGCACGCCCGCCGGACAGCAGATCGTCCGATCCCTGGCCGAACGCGCGGACGTGATCGTCGAGAACTTTCGACCAGGGGTGGCCGCACGACTCGGCCTGGATCCCAAGGAATGGTGCGAACGGCGGCCCGAGCTGATCTTCGTCTCGATATCGGGATACGGTACGGGCGGACCCTACGCGGGTGCGCCGGCTACCGACTCGGTCGTTCAGGCCGACGCCGGGCTGATGTTCTGCAATCGCGGCGATGACGCGACGCCGCGCAAGATCGGCGTGTTCCTGGCGGACATCAACGCCGGCCTGTACTCCGCGCAGGCGGTCGGCGCCGCGCTCTATCGTCGACGGGCGACCGGTCGGGGCGAACACATCGAGATCAACCTGTTCGATACCTGCGCAGCCACGTTGATCTGCAACTACGCGGAGCATGGCCTGGAACCGGAGCGTGAAGCCAGGCCGGTGACCCCTCTGACCGCGCCGAACGCCACGTTTCGGACCCGCGACGGCGCTATCAACCTGGTGACGATGAACGACGAGCAGTTCGAACGCCTGTGCGATGCCTTGGGCCGTCCTGGCTGGAAAGCGGACGAGCGTTTCCAGGGGATGCGCAATCGGGTACGGAACGTCAGCGCATTGAACGTGCTGATCGCCGAGGTCGTGAAGGAGGAGGGTACGGACCACTGGTCACGGCGGTTCACAAAGAACGACGTGCTGCATGCACCGGTCAGGTCCTACTCCGAATGCATCGATCATCCTCAGGCGAAGCACCTGAACACGTTCGAACGCATCGAACAGCCAGGATTGGGCGAACTTTCGCTGCCCGGCAGCCCTGTCCGCTCGATGCGGCGCGGTGTGCAGCCGGCCCCCTACATCGGGCAGGATTCTCTGACGGTCTTGCAGCAGGCCGGTTTCAGCTCCGAGCAGATCGACCGCTGGATCCGAGACGGCGTCGTCGTTCAACATCCGCGGACTCTCACATCTTCGAAAGCATGAAAGACAATCACTCCGCACTGGCAGGCATCCGCGTCCTGGACCTGGCGCATTTCACCCCCGGCCCGATGTGCGCGCAGATTCTCGGGGACCTGGGCGCCGAGGTGATCAAGATCGAACGCCCGGGTGGCAACGACGACCGGCAGGCCCCGCCGCTGGTAGACGGATTCGGGGTGTACTACGCGCTGAACAACCGCGACAAGAAGACCGTCACGCTGAATCTGAAAACGGCCGATGGTCAGAATCTGCTGCGCGAACTGGTGCTGAAAAGCGATGTCCTGATCGAGAACTTCCGACCGGGCTTTCTGGCGAGCCACGGTCTGGACTATCGGTCGCTGAGCCAACTGAACCCTCGCCTCATCATGGTGTCGGTCACCGGTTATGGTCAGACCGGGCCCTATTCTCAAAGGGGCGGCTTCGACATGGTGGCCCAGGCGGTGGGTGGGATCATGGCGCTGAACGGCGAGCCTGACGGTCCGCCGCTGAAGACGGGCACCTCCACAGCGGCTGTCGTCGCCGGGCTCAACGCCGCGGTCGGTGTGCTGGCAGCCCTGCAGTACCGCCAGCGGACAGGCGATGGACAATGGCTCGACATCGCGCTTCTGGACAACGCGGTCGCGCAGATCGAAGCCGACGTGCCGTACTTCGGATTGACGGGGAAGAAGCTGCCTCGAGTGGGTAATCGGCGGCTCTACAGCGCACCGGCCAACGCCTTCAAGGCCGCCGACGGCTACGTCTACATCGCGCCCGGCGTGGATTCGATCTGGCGGCGCCTTTGCACCGCGATCGGACGTCCCGAGATGGGGGAACATCCGGACTTCTCCACCAACGAGAAGCGCCTGGCCCGACTCGAACAGACCGAGCGATTGGTCCAGGATTGGATCGCCGACAAGCAGGTCCAGGATGTGGTCGAGCTCATGGAAGCGGCCGAAGTGCCTTGCGGCGCGGTCAACGACGTCGATGAGGTGATGAAGGATCCGCAGGTTCTGGCCCGCGACATGATCGTGTCGGCGCGACATCCGAGGGTCGGAAGCTTCCCGGTACCCGGGCAGCCGCTCAAGCTGAGCAAGTCTCCGGCGGTGCCGGGTACGGAGGTGCTGGACCCCGGGCGTCACAACGAAGCGGTTCTCCGCGACCTTCTGGGCCACACGCAAGAAGAGATTTCGGCCTGGCGGGCATCGGGGGTCGTATGAGCGAGTGGCGTCTTGCCGACCTGCCATTCTTCGATGCCAGGCATCGAGAGGTCGCCGATCGTCTGAAGGAGTGGGTCTGCCCGGTCGATCCGCTGCGGGAGTCGGAAGACCTTCGAACGGACAGCCGGGCCATCGCTCTGTCGCTGGCCAGGCATGGTCTGCTGGACCTGGTGATGCCACAGGCCGACAGCGGCCGCGCGGATCTGCGATCGATCTGCATCGCGCGGGAATCCCTGGCCTATCGTCATGTGTTGAGCGACACGATCTTCGCGATGCAGGGGATCGGCAGCGCGCCGATCTGGATGCACGGCTCTGCGGCCCAGCGCGAACGTTATCTGGAGCCCATTCGAGCCGGACGCGCGATTGCGGCGTTTGCGCTGTCCGAGCCTGGCACCGGATCGGATGTGTCGTCGATGGCGACGGCGGCCAAACGGCGGGGAGATCACTACGTTCTCAATGGAGAGAAGGCCTGGATCTCGAACGCCGGCATCGCCGACCACTACGTGGTGGTCGCCCGTACGGGTGAGGGGCCAGGGTCTCGCGGTCTGTCGGCTTTCATGATCGACGCGGGAACACCGGGACTGACGGTTGGGCAGCCCATCGAACTGGTGGCCCCCCATCCGCTGGCCAATCTCACGTTCAAGGACTGCGCGATACCGGCTTCGCAAATGCTCGGCGAGCCGGGTCAGGGCTTCAAGGTGGCCATGGCCACGTTCGACATCTTCCGCGCCTCGGTCGGTGCCGCCGGCGTTGGCATCGCGCGCCGCGCGATCTCGGAAACGCTGCAACGGGTCACTGCGCGGCGGCTGTTCGGTCGCCTGATGAGCGAAATCGAAGGTGTCCAGACCAAGCTCGCCGATATGTCGGTCGACATCGAGCTGGCTTCCTTGGCCGTCTACCAAGCCGCCTGGCTCCATGATGAACGAAGGATCCGAATCTCCCGCGAATCGGCCATCGCCAAACTGGTCGGGTCCGAAGCGGCGTTTCGGGTCGTGGACAACGCGGTGCAGCTATGGGGCGGGATGGGCGTGCAGCGGGGCACGGTCATCGAGCAGCTCTACCGCGAGGTCAGGCCGATGCGCATCTACGAGGGTGCCAGCGAGATCCAGAAGATCGTGATCGCGCGTAGTCTGCTCGCGACCAAGGGAGGCTCTCCGGCTTCGCCGCGGACGTAGACCGGGCAGTTTCGAGGCGGAGATCGTCCGGGGAGGGCGAGGGTGGGGCGCTCGCCGCCCGCGGCGCCACGACGTCACGTCAGCACGGTGTGCGCCTTGGCGCCCAGCAGGGTCCGGAAGTCTCGGTCGAAGGTGACAAGATGCTCGTCCAGATGTTCCACGCATGCGGCAATCCACGCATCAGGAATCTTGTTTCCGGTCAGTGAGCGTTCCCGCAGCTTTTCCCGCAGCAGCGGCCACTCCGCGCCACACGGCGCCAGTTCGATACCGGGGGTCGCCAGCAGCGATTGCGCGAAGCTCAGCGCGTCCTCGATTGAATCGGGCTCGGCAAAGATTCTCGAATTCGTCACGAGGCGCAGAAAGCCGATGATCACCATCGGCAACACACGCAGAGAGTCCTGACCGGCTGCGCAGGCCAGACGAGCCTGGGCTAGCCAGTTGCGCGCTGCGCCATGGTGAGGGTGGTCCGACCGGAACGCAGCGACAAGTACGTTCACATCCGGTGTCACTCGCTGTCTGCCGCATTCAAGAGCGACTCGTTGCTCAACGGGTCGATGCCAGGCAGCAGGCCGCCGCTTCTTGAAGAAACGGGCAATTCGTCCAATCGGCGCCTGGCTCGTACCGCGCCCCGCAGTCGCAACGACAGCCCTTCCTCGACGATCCGCGTCAAGGTCGTGCGCTCGTGTGCGGCTCGGGCTTTTGCCTCCGCCAGCAAGTCGTCCCGCAGATTGAGCGTCGTCTTCATGCGGCACATGATACAGAAATATGGGTGCCAGACATTCGCGATTCCGTATCTCGGCGTTGAGACGGCCCACGTCGCACAGTGGAGCTGTAGCCGCCGGGCGTGGGGCCGACAGTCGGAGGGCAGCGGGGCGGTCAGGCGCTGCCAGAACCGCCGCAGGATGCGTCGAAGTGATTTGACATAATACACATTATGCGCAATAAACCATAGAGCGCGCCAGAGGCGCGCCCATCCCGATCAGCCCTTGTCGCTCTCCGGCCCCCGCACCAGCAGCACCGGCACCTTGGCGAGCGAGGCCACGGTGGCTGCATCGCTGCCGAGGATCAGCCGGCGCACGCCGCGGCGGCCGTGGGTGCCCATGACGATCAGGTCGGCGTTGAAGGCCTGGGCCTGTTCGACGATCGCGTGGCCGACGGTGCCGGCGACGGTGTCGACCATGCCGGAGCTGACCTTCAGGCCCGCGCCGGTGATCTTGGCCTCGTAGCGGGCCAGCAGCGCGCGGCCGGCTTCGTGCAGCGAGTTCAGCGTCGCATCGGCCATCACCATGCCGTCGCTCGATGCATACATGAAGCTGTGCAGATCGATCACGTGAACGAGGTGCAGATCGGCGCCGCCCGCCTTGGCCAGCGCCATCGCCTCGTCCAGGCCGCGATTGGAGGTTGCACTGCCGTCGACCGGTACCAGAATCCGTTTGTACATTCGTCGTCTCCCTTGAACGTGTGCGGGACCCGTCGCCGCAACTGAAACCGCAATTGAAACATTTTGCTGAACGGGTCGTGATGACCGGTTGACGGGCATCAACCGTCATCGTAATCCGCGATAATCGCCGGTCGCCAGAGTTCTTTTTCATCGATGCCGGATCGTTCTCGTCTGCCGCTTTCGTTGGCCATCACCGTGACCCTGGTCGCATGGCTGACCGTCGGCCTGTTCGGCCGGGAGCCGTGGAAGGCCGACGAGGGTTACAGCTTCGGTCTGGTGCTCAGTGCGGTCGAGCACGGGCAATGGCTGGTGCCGACGTTGGCCGGCGAGCCTTTTCTCGAGAAGCCGCCGCTGGTGTTCTGGCTGGCCGCCGGCCTGGTCCATCTGCTGCAGGGCTGGCTGCCGATGCACGTGGCGGCGCGCGGGGCGAACGTGCTGCTGCTGCTGGCGACCTTCGGGCTGTTGGCCGCCTGTGCGGTTCCGCTGCTGGGCCGCACACGTGCCCTGCTCGCGCTGGTGCTGCTGGCCGGGTCGCCGGCGGTGTTCATCGCCAGCCGTTATCTGACCGCCGACATCGGATTGCTGCCGGCGGCGGCGGGCGTGTGTCTGGCGTTCGGCCGGCTCTATTACGGCCGGCGTGACGCCGGGCTGATCGTGGCGGGCTGCTGATGCATCACGGGCTGGTGGCGTTGGCGGTGTTCCTGCTGGTCGGTGGGGCTTGGCCGTGGCTGCTCTATGAGCGCTCGCCCGAGCTCTTCCAGGTCTGGTTCTGGGACAACAACTTCGGGCGCTTCGTCGGCGACAACGCGCTGGGGCCGTCGAACTCGCGGCTGGCCACGCTGGGGGCGCTGGCCGGTTTTCTGTTGCCGGCCTGGCCGATGGCGGCCTGGTACGCCTGGCGTTACGGTCGCAAGCTGCGCGAGTCGGCGCTGTGGGGGCCGGCGCTGTTCGCGCTGGTGTGGATCGCGGCGCTGTTCGTGTCGTCCACCGCCCGGATCATCTACTCGCTGCCGGTGCTGGTTCCGCTGGCACTGCTCGGTGCGGCGGCCCTGCCCGAACGGGTCGGTACCGACCGGAGCTGGAGCATCCGCGCGATGTGGCTGTTCGCCGGTGGGCTGGCGCTGTCGGCGGTGGGGGGGGGGCTGGGGCTCA
>OEIU01001762.1_pt1 | contig 12929 bp, 14 predicted proteins | sample 1539221 | NCBI WGS metagenome assembly OEIU01 (sample SAMN03792071, study PRJEB22550) | activated sludge metagenome | feature: wastewater treatment plant; material: activated sludge; isolation source: Wastewater treatment plant of a petroleum refinery complex | place: Argentina: Zarate | collected...
AGATCCACGGCCTGATCAACGGCATGGACGACATCGTCGACCTGCTGCAGGACGCTGCCGAGACGCTGTCGCTGTACGACGTGCGCAAGATCACCGACGACGTGCTGCGGCTGGGCGAGATCAGCGCCAAGTGCTGCGAGCGCGTGCAGCACGCGGTGTCGCTGCTGCCCAAGCTGAGCCGCCCCGACGTCGCCGAGGCGGCGGTCAAGACCTGCGAGGAGATCGACCAGCTCGAGTCCGACGCCGACCGGGTGATGCGCGCGGCCATGTCCAAGCTGTTCCGCGAAGAAACCGACGTGCGCGAGCTGATCAAGCTGAGGACCATCTACGAGCATCTGGAATCGATCTCCGACCGCTGCGAGGACGTAGCCAACATGATCGAAGGCGTGGTGCTGGAAAACTCCTGACCCGGCCGCGCCATGCAAAGCCTCCAGATCGCTTTCTGGGTCGTCGCGCTGCTGGTCATGCTGGCGCTGGTGTTCGACTTCATGAACGGCTTCCACGACGCCGCCAACTCGATCGCCACCGTCGTCTCCACCGGCGTGCTGCGGCCGCAGACGGCGGTGGCCTTCGCCGCCTTCTTCAACGTCGCGGCGGTGTTCATCTTCCAGCTGAAGGTCGCGGCGACCGTCGGCAAGGGCATCGTCGTGCCCGGCGTCGTCGACCAGTACGTGGTTTTCGGCGCGCTGATCGGCGCGATCAGCTGGAACCTGGTCACTTGGTGGTACGGCATCCCGTCGAGCTCGTCGCATGCGCTGATCGGCGGCATCGTCGGCGCGGCGGTGGCCAAGGCCGGCGCCAGCCAGCTGGTGATCGGCGGCGTGCTCAAGACCGTGGCCTTCATCGTCGTCTCGCCGGTGCTGGGCTTCTTCCTCGCCGGGCTGATGATGGTGCTGGTGGCGTGGATCTGCCGGCGCAAGTCGCCGCTGCGCGTGGACAACTGGTTCCGCCGGCTGCAGCTGGTCTCCGCCGGGATGTATTCGCTGGGCCACGGCGGCAACGACGCGCAGAAGACCATCGGCCTCATCTGGATGCTGCTCATCGCCTCGGGCCAGGTGGCGGCCAGCGACGCGCGGCCGCCGGCCTGGGTGATCTGGTCGTGCTACCTGGCCATCGGCGCGGGCACGCTGTTCGGCGGCTGGCGCATCGTCAAGACCATGGGCCAGCGCATCACCAAGCTCAAGCCGGTGGGCGGCTTCTGCGCCGAAACCGGCGGCGCGCTGACCCTGTTCCTGGCCACCGGCCTGGGCATACCGGTGTCGACCACGCACACCATCACCGGCGCCATCGTCGGCGTCGGCGCGGTGCGCAACGCGTCCAAGGTGCGCTGGGGCGTGGCCGGCAACATCGTCTGGGCCTGGATCCTGACCATCCCGGCCTCGGCCTTCGTCGCGGCGATCTTCTACTTCGTCGGCAAGGCGCTGTTCTAGCTAGCGTTGGGGCGCTGCGGGCGCCCGCTCCATCTGCCACTCGAAGAAGCGCTGGCCGCTGAAGGCCACCGTGCCCATGAACACCGTGGCGCCGAGCAGCAGCGCGACGATCACCCCCAGCACCGGCCCCCAGCCGGTGCGCTGCGGCGCTGCGCCGGGGTCGTGGCGCGCCGCCCAGCGCTCGTCGGGCGTCAGCCCGTAGACGATGGCCGTCAGCATCGCGGCCGACAGGCTCAGGCCGAGCAGCGGGATCAGCAGCCAGGCGACGTGGTCGTCCTGGCCGAAGGCGCGCATGCGCTGCACGCCGGCCAGCCCGGCGAGCGTGGGCCACGGAAACAGCCAGCCCCAGCGGTCGCGCGCGCCGTACAGGTAGAAGCGGTGCAGGCCGAAGCTGCCGCCGAGCAGCGCCAGCCAGGTGGCCAGCGTCTTCGAGCGGCGGATCATGCGGCGTCCGCCGCCGGCGCGGTGGCCGCGCCGGCGCCCAGGGGGCGCTGCATCAGCACCACGTCGAGCCAGCGATCGCACTTCCAGCCCACCGTGCGCAACAGGCCGCAGGGCTCGAAGCCGAGCGCGCGATGCACGCCGATCGAACCGAGGTTCGCGCTGTCGCCGATCACCGCCAGCATCTGCCGCGCGCCGGCCGCTTGGCAGCGTGCCAGCAGCTCGGCGAGCAGCAGCCGGCCGACGCCGGCGCCGCGGGCTTGCGGATGCAGGTAGATCGAGTCCTCGACGCAGTAGCGGTAGGCCGGCCGCGGCCGGAACGGAGCGGCATAGGCATAACCGAGCACGCGGCTGTCGCGTTCGGCCGCCAGCCACGGCAGGCCCCTGGCCAGCACCTCGTCGCGCCGCCGCGCGAACTCGGCCGCATCGGGCACCTCGAGCTCGAAGGTGCCGGTGCCGTGCTGCACGGCGTCGGCATAGATGTCGCGCATCGCCGGCAGGTCGGCCGGCGTGCCGGGGCGCAGGAGCAGGGGGCTGGAGGGCATGTGGCGCAGGGAGTGCCAAACGCATGAGTCTATAATGCGCGGTTCACGAAGGCGGCCGCATCCCCATCGACCGATGGACGGCGCCACGCGCTCGGCCCCGTCGCGGCGCCCGACATTCACTGAAGGACAGTTCCATGGTCGTCATTCGACTGGCTCGCGGCGGCGCCAAGAAGCGCCCGTTCTACAACATCGTGGTCTCCGATTCGCGCGAGCGCCGCGACGGCCGCTTCATCGAGCGCGTCGGCTTCTACAACCCGATGGCCTCCGGCGGCGAGCAGCCGCTGCGCGTGGCCGTCGACCGCGTCAACTACTGGGCCGGCGTCGGCGCCCGGCTCTCGCCCACGGTGGCGCGCCTGGTCGACCAGGCCAAGACCGCCGCCGCCTGACGCCTGCTGCGGTGGCCGCCGCGCCCGATCCGGCGCCGGACGCCGAGTTTCCCGCGGACGCGATCGAAGTCGCACGCATCGCCGATGCCTGGGGCATCAAGGGCTGGTTTCGCGTGCAGCCCCATGCCAAGGACCCGCAGGCGCTGTTTTCCTCGAAGCGCTGGTTCCTGCGCCCGCCCGAGCCGCGCCCCGGGCCGCCGCCGCGCGCTGCGCAGACGCCGCTGCCGGCACTGCCCGCGCTGTTGCGCATCACCGCTGCGCGCGAACACGGCGATGACGTGGTCGCCGCCGCACGCGACATCGACGACCGCAGCGCCGCCGAGGCGCTGCGCGGCGCACGCGTCTTCGTCGCGCGCAGCAGCTTCCCGACCGCCGGCGACGGCGAGTTCTACTGGGTCGATCTGATCGGGATGCAGGTGCACAACCGCGACGGCGTGAAGCTCGGCGAGGTCAGCGGCCTGCTCGACAACGGCGCGCACAGCGTGCTGCAGGTGCGCGCCGCGCCCGATGCCGCCGAAAGGCTGATTCCCTTCGTCGCCGCCTACGTCGACCGCGTCGATCTCGCGGCGCGGCGCATCGACGTCGACTGGGGTCTGGACTACTGAAGGCGGCGATGCGCTTCGACGTCATCACGCTGTTTCCCGAGCTGTTCGACGCGCACCTGCGGCACGGCATCACGCGCCGAGCCTTCGAGTCCGGCACGGTGCAGGTGCGGCTGTGGCCACTGCGCGACTTCGCCGACGATGCCTACCGGCGCGTCGACGACCGGCCCTACGGCGGCGGACCGGGCATGGTGATGCTGGTCGAGCCGCTGCAGCGCGCGCTGGACGCGGTACGCGCGCAGCGTGCCGGTGCCGCGGCCGCTCCTGTCGTGCCGGTCGTGCATTTCAGCCCGGCCGGACAACGGCTCGACCAGGCGCTGGTGCGGCAGTTCGCGGCCGGCTCCGGGGCGGTGCTGCTGTGCGGACGCTACGAAGGCGTCGACCAGCGCTTCATCGACGCGCACGTCACGCACGAGATCAGCCTGGGCGACTTCGTGCTGTCCGGCGGCGAACTGCCGGCGCTGGCGCTGCTGGATGCGGTAGCGCGGCTGATGCCGGGGGTGCTCAGCGAACCCTCGCACCAGCAGGACAGCTTTTCCGACGGCCTGCTCGAAGGCCCGCAGTACAGCCGGCCCGAGCGGTGGCAGGGGCCGCAGGCGCCGATGGCGGTGCCGCCGCTGCTGCTGTCGGGGCACCATGCACAGGTGGCGCGCTGGCGGCGCGACCGCTCGCTGGAGCTGACCGCACGCCGCCGCCCCGAACTGATCGCCGCGGCGCGCGCCGCCGGGCGGCTGGATGCCGTCGACGAGAAGCTGCTGCGTTCGCTCGGGCTATAATTCCACGTTTTTCGATCCTCTGCCGCGCCACAACGCGGGCCTGCTCGACACGGCCCCGCGGCGCCGGGCCAACTGGCTGCGGCGCCGTCCCGACCCAGCACGCCGGCACGATCGCCTGGAGAACCCGATGGACCTGATCCGCAGCCTCGAGCAAGAGGAAATCGCGCGCCTGAACAAGAAGATCCCCGCCTTCGCCCCCGGCGACACGGTGATCGTCAGCGTCAACGTCGTCGAAGGCACGCGCAAGCGCGTGCAGGCTTTCGAAGGCGTGGTCATCGCCAAACGCAACCGCAGCCTGAATTCGAGCTTCATCGTGCGCAAGATCTCCAACGGCGAAGGCGTGGAGCGCAGCTTCCAGCTGTACAGCCCGATCATCGCCGGCATCGAAGTCAAGCGCCGCGGCGACGTGCGCCGCGCCAAGCTGTACTACCTGCGCCAGCGCAGCGGCAAGTCGGCGCGCATCAAGGAAAAGCTCGGCTGAGCCAAGTCCGGCCTTCAGCCCGGCCGCAGCTGCCGCGCGCAGCGCGAAGCCGGCTTCGCCGCGAGGCGGAGCCGCCGCCCGCCTCGAGCAGTCGCCCTTCCCGAGTCAGCCGCACGCCATGAGTCGCCGTGCACCCATCAAGGATCCGACCACGGTGCCGGTGATCGGCACGGACCGGCACCTGAGGGCCCTGGATCCGGCGCGGCTGACCGCCGAGGCGCTGCGCCGCCGCTTCGTCGACGCCGCCGACTGGCAGCCCGAGATCCACGGCGACGCCTTCGAGCCCGGGCGCCGTCTGCACCAGGCCTCGGTGCTGGTGCCGCTGGTGCAGCGGCCCGAAGGCCTGCAGGTGCTGCTGACGCAGCGCAGCGACTTCCTGCGCGACCATGCCGGCCAGATCAGCTTTCCCGGCGGCCGCTTCGAAGCCGGGGACGCCGACGCCGTGGCCACCGCCCTGCGCGAGGCCGAAGAAGAGATCGGCCTGGCGCGCGACCGCGTGCACGTGATCGGCCGGCTGCCGCACTACATCACCGTGACCGACTACCAGGTCACGCCGATCGTCGCGCTGGTCGAACCGCCGTTCACGCTGCGGCTCGACCGCTCCGAGGTGGCGGATGCATTCGAGGTGCCGCTCGCCTTCCTGATGACGCCGGCGCACCACCAGCGGCACGAGATCGAGCTGCTCGGCAAGCGCCGCCAGTTCCTGTCGATGCCCTGGGAAGCCGCGGACCCCGGCGGCACGCCGCGGCGCTATTTCATCTGGGGCGCCACCGCGGCGATGCTGCGCAATCTGTACGGCTTCCTGCGCGACTGAAGCCGGGCCGCCCGGGGCGCGGCGCAAACGCTGCTCGCTATCATGGCCGGCGATGAGTTTCTTCGCCGTCCTGATCGCGCTGCTGATCGAACAGCTGAAGCCGCTGCCGCGCGACAACTGGGTGCACCATCGGCTCGTTGCGTGGGTCGGCTGGGCCGGCCGCAACTTCGATGCCGGCAAGGCGCGCCACGTCAAGGTGGTGTGGTGCGTGGCGGTGCTGACGCCGACGCTGCTGGTGGCGCTGGCCTACCTGGCCATCGCCCACTACAGCCAGCTGCTGGCGCTGGCCTTCGACGTGCTGATCCTGTACTTCACGCTCGGCTTCCGCCAGTTCAGCCACTACTTCACCGACCTGCGCGAGGCGCTGGACAACGGCGACGACGAAGAAGTGCGGCGCCTGCTGGCCGAATGGCTGCACCTCGATGCCAGCGAGCTGCCGCGCACCGAACTGCTGCGCCACGTGGTCGAGCATGCGCTGCTGGCGGCGCACCGGCATGTGTTCGGCGTGTTCTTCTGGTTCATCGTCTGCTCCGCCGTCGGGCTGGGCCCGGCCGGCGCGGTGTTCTTCCGCATGGCCGAGTTCGTCAGCCGCTACTGGGCCTACAGGCTGCGCGCGCTGGATGCGCCGGACAACGACCGCCTGCTCGAATTCTCGCGCCGCCTGTTCGGGCTGATCGACCTGGTGCCGGCGCGGCTCACCGCCTTCGGCTTCGCCGTGGTCGGCAACTTCGAGGAGGCGGTCAACGGCTGGCGGCGCGACGCCGGGCTGTGGCGGCAGCCGAACGAAGGCATCATCCTGGCCGCGGCCGCCGGCGCGGTGGGCGTGCAGCTCGGTGGCGATGCCGCGCCGGGCGTGACGCCCGATCGATCCAAGCCCTTCAGCGGCGGCGCTGCCGGCGCCGGCAGCGCCGAGGGTTCGACTGAGGGCTTGCCGCTGCGCAGTGCGCACCTGCAGAGCGTGGTCGGCCTGGTGTGGCGCTCGGTGGTGCTGTGGATGCTGCTGCTGGCGCTGCTGACGCTGGCCAACATCCTCGGCTGAAGTGCCTTCGTCCCGGCGCTCAGCGCGCCGGCAGCTCGTCGAGGATCTGCAGGTAGATGCGATAGCGCTGCGCCGCGATCTCGCCGCTCTCGACGGCCGCGCGCACCGCGCAGTCGGGCTCGCGCCGGTGCGTGCAGTTGTGGAAGCGGCAGCCGCCGAGCCGCGCGCGCAGGTCCGGCATGTGCGATGCCAGCTGCGCCGCGTCGATGTGCTGCAGCCCGAACTCCTGGAAGCCGGGCGAGTCGATCAACGCGCCGCTGTGCGCCGCGTCGAGCCAGTACCAGCGGGTGCTCGTCGTCGTGTGCCGGCCCGAGTTCAGCGCCTGCGAGATCTCGCCCACCTGCGCCTGCGCCTGCGGCACCAGCAGGTTGATCAGCGTGCTCTTGCCCGTGCCGCTGGGGCCCAGCACCAGCGTCGTGCGCTGCTGCAAGCGCGGCTGCAGCAACGCCAGCGCGCTGTCGGGCTTGGCCTTCAACGCGAACTCCAGCACCGGCACGTCCATCGCGCGATAGGGCTGCAGCCGCTCGCGCGCCTGCACGGCACTGGGAAGGTCGGTCTTGTTCAGGCCGATCAGCGCCGGGATGCCGGCGCTGTCGGCGGCGATCAGTGCGCGTGCCAGCTGCGATTCGCTGAACACCGGCTCGCCGGCGACCAGCAGCAGGATCTGGTCGACGTTGGCGGCGAAAGACTTGCTGCGCCACGCGTCCTGTCGCAGCAGCAGGTTGCGCCGCGGCTCGACCGCCTCGATCACGCCGGCGTCGCCGGTACCCTGCCAGCGCACGCGGTCGCCGACGACGATGTCCGAGCGGCGCCCGCGCAGATGGCACGACACGCGGCGTCCGTCGTCGGTCTCGACCACCGCCTGCCGGCCATACGCGGCGACGACGCGCGCCACCGACAGGCCCTGCTCGGTGCTCAAGGCCGCGGTCCGGGCATGGGGCTCATCGAACCTGCAGCGCCAGCGCTGCCAGACGCTCCGACGCCGGCGGATGCGAATAGTAGAAGCGCACGTACACCGGGTCCGGCGTCAGCGTCGTGGCGTTGTCCTCGTGCAGCTTCAGCAGCGCGCTGGCCAGATCGCGGCCATCGGTCTGCGCGCAGGCATAGGCGTCGGCCTCGAATTCGTGGCGGCGCGACAGATGCGCCATCAGCGGCGACACGAAGAAGCCCAAGGGCGGCAGCGCCAGCATGAACAGCAGCAGCGCCAGCGCGTCGTTCGGCGCCTGCAGGTTCGGCACCACGCCCAGCCCTTCGTAGAAGCTCGTTTGCGCCGACAGCCAGCCGAGTGCGCCGAGCGCCAGCAGGCTGGCCGCGAAGATGCCGGCGATGCGCTTGTGCACGTGGCGGTGGCTGAAGTGGCCGAGCTCGTGCGCCAGCACCGCCTCGACCTCGGCCGGCGACAGCCGCTGCAGCAGCGTGTCGAAGAAGACCACGCGCTTGGCCGCGCCCAGGCCGGTGAAGTAGGCGTTGGCATGCGCCGAGCGCCGGCTGCCGTCCATCACGAACAGGCCCTTGGCGGCGAAGCCGCAGCGCTGCATCAGCGACTGCACGCGCGCCGCCAGCGCGGCGTCGGCGAGCGGCTCGAACTTGTTGAACAGCGGCGCGATCAGCGTCGGGTAGACCACCAGCAGCAGCAGGTTGAAGGCCATCCACGCGCCCCAGGCCCACAGCCACCACAGCGTGCCGGCGGCGCCCATGATCCACAGCACCAGCGCCGCCAGCGGCAGGCCGATCAGCGCGGCCACGGCCGCGTTCTTCAGCAGGTCGGTGACGAACAGCCGCGGCGTCATGCGGTTGAAGCCGAAGCGCTGCTCGATGCGGAAGGTGCTGTACCACTCGAGCGGCAGCTCCAGCGCGCCGCCGATCAGCGCGAAGGCGGCCAGCAGCGCCAGCTGGTAGGCCATGTCGCCGAAGCTTGGGCGCACCGCATCGAGCAGCCATTGGTTCAGCGCATCCAGCCCGCCGAGCAGCGTCCAGCCGAGCAGCAGCAGCGCGCCGAAGGCGGTGGACAGCAGCCCGAAGCGGCCCTTGGCCAGCGTGTAGTCGGCGGCGCGGCGGTGCGCCTCGGGCGTGACCGTGCCGGCGAAGGCGGCGGGCACGCGCTCGCGGTTCGCGGCGACGTGGCGCATCTGGCGCGTCGCCAGCCAGTACTTGGCGGCCAGCGACAGCAGCAGCGCGGCGATGAAGAGCCAAGTGATGGTGGAGCTGGACATCGGGGCGCAAGTGTAGGCTTGGGCGAGAATCGGCGGCGCCCCCCACTGGAACAGCCCCATGACCGACGCCGCCGTGCTGCCGCCCAACGAGCACAACCTGATCTGGATCGACCTGGAGATGACCGGCCTGTCGCCGGCCACCGACCGCATCATCGAGATCGCCGTGGTCGTGACCGATGCGCAGATCACGCGGCGCATCGAAGGCCCGGTGCTGGCGGTGCACCAGAGCGACGCCGTGCTTGACGCGATGGACGCGTGGAACAAGGGCACGCACGGCAAGAGCGGGCTGATCGATCGCGTCAAGGCCTCGGCCATCGGCGAGGCCGCCGCCGAGGCGCAGGCCATCGCCTTCCTGAAGCAATACGTGCCGGCGGGCAAGAGCCCGATGTGCGGCAACAGCGTCTGCCAGGACCGGCGCTTCCTGGCCAAGGACATGCCGGCGCTGGAAGCCTTCTTCCACTACCGCAACCTGGACGTGAGCACGCTGAAGGAGCTGGCGCGGCGCTGGAAGCCGGCCGTGGCCGACAGCTTCAAGAAGGTGCAGGCGCATACCGCGCTGGCCGACGTCCACGAGTCGATCGACGAGCTGCTGCACTACCGCGCCCACTTCCTGCAGCCGTGAACCAGCATCCCGAGCCATTGGCATGGTGCTGACCGCTGCCCTCGACGCCTTGCAGCTCATGTGACGCAAGCCGCATCGCGCGTACGCCGGCCGGCGGGCAGGCGCTGAGCACAACCGATACTTCGGCCCGCGATGCTTTTCAATTCGATCCAGTTTCTCGCGCTCTTCCTGCCTATCACGATGGCGGGCTTCTTCTGGCTCGGAGCCAGGAACAAGCTGGCCGCGGCCTGGTGGCTGGCCATCGCTTCCCTCGTCTTCTACGCGGGCTGGAGTTGGCGCTACGTGCCGCTGCTGCTGTCATCGGTCGGATTCAACTTCGCCTGCGGATTGCTGATCGCCCGCAGCCGGCAGCGCCCGCTCGTGGCGCGGGTGCTGCTCGCCGGGGCCGTTGCCGCGAACCTGCTGCTGCTCGGCTATTTCAAGTACGCGGACTTCTTCATCGCCAACTGGAATTCGCTGCTTCACCAGCGTGTCGATCCGCTGCACCTCGTCCTGCCGCTGGGCATCTCGTTCTTCACGTTCACGCAGATCGCCTTTCTCGTCGATACCTTCAAAGGCATCGCTACCGAGCCGCGCTTTTCGCACTACCTGCTGTTCGTGACCTACTTCCCGCACCTGATTGCCGGCCCGGTGCTGCATCACAAGGAAATGATGCCGCAGTTCGGCAGCGAGACCACCTATCGCTTCTCGTGGCACGACGTGGCGGTCGGCCTGGCCATCTTCGCCATCGGCTTGTTCAAGAAGACGGTGCTGGCCGATGGCATCGCGCCCCACGTCGGCAGCGCCTTTGCCGCCGCAGGACGCGGCGACGCGCTGCATCTGCTGCAAGCATGGGGAGGCGCGCTGGCCTATTCGCTGCAGCTCTACTTCGACTTCTCGGGCTATTCCGACATGGCGATCGGGCTGTCGCGCATGTTCGGCGTGAAACTGCCGCTCAACTTCGACTCGCCGTACAAGGCGCAGAACATCAGCGACTTCTGGCGCCGCTGGCACATGACCTTGTCGCGCTTTCTGCGGGACTACCTGTACGTGCCGCTGGGCGGCAATCGGCACGGGCGCTGGCGCCGCTACGTCAACCTGATCATCACGATGTTCCTCGGGGGGCTTTGGCATGGTGCCGCGTGGACCTTCGCGCTCTGGGGCTTGCTGCACGGCGCCTATCTGGCGGTCAACCACGCCTTCCAGGCCTTGAAGCCGCGACTGCCGCAACTCATCCGGTCGCCCAGGCTGGCGGCCGTGCTGTCCATCGGCCTGACCTACCTCGTCGTGGTGTTCGGCTGGGTGTTCTTTCGCGCAGAAAGCCTGCCGGCCGCCTACGCGATGCTCGCCGGCATGTTCGGGGGCAACGGCATTGCCGTCCCGGACGCCCTGATGATCCGCGCGCCGGCGCTCGTGCAGTCGGCCGCCGCCGCATTGGGCATCCGGCCGGAGCTGGGCGGAGGCGCCGAGTTCGTCGTTCTGTGGGTCAAGATCGTCCTGCTTCACGTCGTCGTGTTCGCCATGCCGAATACGCAGCAGATCATGGGCAGCTTCCAGCCCGCGCTGGACTTCCGTGCGCGCAGCGCCGGAAGGCGGTTCTTCGTCGCGGCCTTCGACCTGCGCTCGGCCATGGCGATCGGCGCATTGGCGGGGTTGGGCCTGTTGGCCATGAGCCGTCACAGTGAATTCCTCTACTACCAGTTCTGAGTCGCCTGCAGGCACGAGCGAACGGCCACTCCATGAGCAATGACGCGTCGCCGGCAGCTTTGTCGTCGCCCGCCCGGCCATCGCCGCAGGCGCGGACCTTCGCCATCCGCCTGCTCGGTACCTGCTTTGCGGTGGTCGCCGGTTGCGGCCTCTTCAATGCGGCGGTCGACCCCTACGGCCTGTTCCGATGGGTGGATCGACCCGGGTTCAACGAGGTCAAGCCTCGTGCGACGCAGGCCAGCGTGGCCTTCAAGTACAGGGCGGTCGATTTCCTGTCGCCGCAGACGCTGCTGCTGGGCAACTCCCGTGCGGAGATGGGATGGAATCCGCAAAGTCTGCCGGCAGGCCGCTTCGGCAGCGTGGTCAACGCGGCGATGCCGGGCAAGGGCCTGGACGCGATGATTCCCCTGGCCGGACACGCCTGGGCCCGATCCAGGCCGGCGACGCTCGTCATCGGTGCCGAGTTCTTCGATTGTTTGGAGGCTGGCGGCCCCCCCGCGGCACCCGCACCACAGGCCTTGCCGTGGGACGCCAGTGCCGCAGGCCCTTGGCACCGCTTCGGCACGCTTCGCGCCTTCGCCGCGGAAGTGTTCTCGCTCGACGCCACGGTTGATTCACTGCAGACGCTGCTGGCGCAGCGCAACCCCGATGCGCCGCACCTGCGGCGCGACGGCTTCCAGCCGGCTCGCGACTACCCGCGCATGCAGGCGGTCGAAGGGCCGCGCAAGATGTTCCTGCAGCGCGACCAGGAAAATGCGCGGAGGCGGATGAATGGCCCCAGGAGCATCCGCTATGACGATGGGCAGTTGTCCGAGTGTTTTGCCGCACTCGATCAACTGCTCGGCAAGGCGCAGGAGCGCGGCCAGGCCGTATTCGTCGCGACGTACCCGTACCATGCGCGCCTGCTCGAACTCATCGCCAACGCGGGCCTAGGGCCGGCGTACGAGGACTGGAAGACGGCGCTGACGGAACTCGTGGCGGCACGGCAGCGCCATGGGCTCGAAGTGACTTTGCGCGACTTCGGTGCCTATCACCGCTATGCCGTCGAGCCTGTCCCGAGCCCGGGCCAGAAACGTTCCGCGCCGAAGTGGTATTGGGAGTCGGGCCACTTCCGCTCGGACCTGGGGGACCGGATGCTGGCCGTCATGTTCGGCGATCTGCAGCCCGAAGGACTATTCGGGGTGGCGTTGTCGCCGGCAACGCTTGCCGCCCATCTCGCCGACGTGCGTGCGTCGCGCGCCGAGTTCGTCGCCGAACAGCCTGAGGTCGTTGCGGAAATGGCAGCCCTGTCGGCCCGTGCTTGCGCGCCGGCTGATGGAAGGCAGGAGGGGCGGCCGCAGCACGCGTCGGTTTGCCCATAGAGAGCGGAGCGCGAATCAGTGGAAACCTGCCCTCGGCTACAATGGCCGGCTTGGCCTGCAACTGCATGGCCATCCGTTCATCCCTGTTGACCTCGATCGTGTCCTTGCGGACGTGATGCCCGCCTCCAGTCGGGCCGGGTCGGCGGCGATGCCGTCGCCCTGATGCGTCAGCCCCGGCAGCCTGTCGGGAGCGCTTATCCGTTGCGACCCACCCGTGCCGGCATGCGCCAGCGTGCCGCTGCATTGACGACGAGAGAGTTTCATGAGCTTCGACAACCTGGGCCTGCATCAGGCCATCACCCGTGCCGTGCTCGACGCGGGCTACACCCAGCCCACGGAGGTGCAGCAGCGCGCCATCGGGCCGGCGCTGCAGGGCCAGGACCTGATGGTCTCGGCCAGCACCGGCAGCGGCAAGACCGCGTCCTTCGTGCTGCCGGCGCTGCAGCGTGTGCTGAATGCGCGCGCCGACCCGGCCACGCGCCGCGACCGCGGCGTGGAGGTCGAGGCCCGCCGCGACCGCGGCGTGGAGGTCG
>OEIU01001764.1_pt1 | contig 12914 bp, 10 predicted proteins | sample 1539221 | NCBI WGS metagenome assembly OEIU01 (sample SAMN03792071, study PRJEB22550) | activated sludge metagenome | feature: wastewater treatment plant; material: activated sludge; isolation source: Wastewater treatment plant of a petroleum refinery complex | place: Argentina: Zarate | collected...
GTTAAAGATTCATTCCAGCTATGTGTGGCTTGTGCATAAACTTCTTTTAGCTGTGTTGTTATTGGCAGCGAAAAATTATTTACTCGCTGAAAGTATGATGTTGCTGGCAGCGTGTTTGTAACACCATAATTAATAACAACTGAAGTTTCATCAAAAAGACTATAATTTACTTCAACAGCAAATCCTTTTTCATTTGATTGATCTAAAGGGGAGGGGTGGCGATTGAGAAGTTGATATGTATATTCTTTTCTTAGTGATGGTGATGTGTTGTAAAAGATTGTTCCATCGTTGGATGTAAATGCAAAATTATCATAATACTTATATTCACCAACCACCGAAAAAACATCGTAATAAAAATTTAAACTTCCGTAAAATGCTTCGCCTATTTTCGATTCGCTATTATTAAATATCTGTTCCTGTATATCTTTATTGTTTTTAATTCCGTATTCAGCATAGCCGTCAAAATTCCAAATAGATGGCTGTACTCTAAAACTTGCTAAAGTTGTTCTCGCAATTCCATCAATTGCGGGCTGGGTGGATGCAAATGAAGTTCCAAGTTTTAAAATATCAAAACCTCGGTATTGTAAATCAACTGCATGCAAAATATCTTTTCGTTCATCAACTGAATTTGAAGCTGAACCTGAAAGTGCAGTAAGTGTAAAATCATTGTAGGTAGCTTCTAATTTTACTCCAAGTAAATTATTATCGACTCTAATATTTCTATCTTCATAACTTTTTAAGATCATACCTCGACCGAAAAGTTTATAGAAATTTCCGACTGTAATATTTATTCCTTCTTCAACATCACCAATATCTACAGCAAAATATTTATATGCAATATCTGCATATCTAACTTTGCCTCTGCTTATGGATGGATCGGGATCGTTCGGCTGAAAAGCTTCAAATCTTATTCCCGCACTAAAAATATTTTTATTGTAATCAAGTGTAAGCCAGTTTTCAAAAATTTCTATATTATTATCAATATTATAAGAGTATTCAAGTTGGTTTGATATGCCAAGTCCATCCGGCAATAAAAACCAGCGGCTATCGGATTGACTAAAAACCTTTGTTGATAATAAAAATATAATAAATAGAACAGCACAGTAAATTGAAGTTTTCATTTTTCTTTTTGATTTGAAGTAATTACAACATAACGCCCATATCAATTTGGTTACTATCCCAAAAGATTGAGAAACTTATTTTTCTAAAAGTTCAACTATTAATTTTTCAACTTTCATTTCGTCACCCTTCATATATCCAAGATGAGAGTAAACGATGTTACCGGATTTATCTATTAAAACAGTATAGGGCATTTGCTGTGCATAATATTTTCTTGCTACTTCACTATTTGTATCTAACAATACTGGAAAATCATATCCTTTTGATTTGATATATGGTTTTACTTTTGCTACAGATTTTTCTGTGTCGGTGGAAATAGCAAGCAATGTAAATCCTTTTTCTTTGTACTGATTATAAATTTTATTGTACTCTGTCATTTCTTCTAAACAAGGCTTGCACCATGTTGCCCAAAAACTTAACAGGATAGGACCGCTGCCTGTTGTTTTATTTAATTCAAGATATTTTCCATTCAGATCTATGAGTTTAAAATTAGGTGCTTTTCTACCTGATAAATCTTCCTCGTTTTGAGCAAGCATTGGTAGAGATATAAAAAACACAAAGACAATTAAAGACAATAATTTCATCTACTTCTCCAGTATCATTTTTCTTGTTTGAACAAATTCATTGGTAACTATTCTGTAAAAATAAACGCCGCTGCTAAGTCCTTGCCTACCGGCTGGCAGGTTTCGTGCATCGAATGAAACGGAATGATTACCCGCGGGTTTATAGCCGTTTAACAATGTTGCAACTTTATTTCCAAGAATATTATAAACAGTAATTTCAACATTGCCGGCTTTTTTTAATCCAAAATTTATTTTTGTAGATGGATTAAACGGATTAGGATAATTTTGCTGAAGATAAAAATCTTTTACTGTTACTTTTTCATCTTCTACAGAAACAGGGATTACTCTTGCAGTAAAATCTATAGAAGTTCTTACTGTTGGATTTCTAAGTGTACCAACTTGAAGCTGAACATTTGCGGTTCCTGTTGTGCTGCTATCTGCAACAACATGTAATGATGTAAAAAGTGTATCGCCCGGGTTTAAGGGACTGGAATTATAATCAGGTGTTGAAACAATGCTATCTAATGCTGGTGAAAAGCATGTCGTGCCAAAGCAAAGTGAGGATGTCCAATTTGAAGGCAAATTGTTTATCGTTCTTACTTCAAAAACAGTTTGTTGAAATTGCGAAATATTTCTCACTTCAAAATCAAAAACCATTTCGCTGCCGAGTGTGCTGTCAATATTGGTTCTGTGTACTATTATTTCAATATCCTGAGCTTTAGCATTGCCAAAGAAAAAGACAAAAAGAAGTATCACACTTATTATGTTTACTAATTTATTCATCGCTATCCTATTATATTTATTTGTTCTTTTGCAAATATCGAAAAAAAATGGGAAGGAACAAGTGAAAGTTCCTTCCCTTGAAAAATAATTATTTAAGAATACTCATTTTTTTAACTTGAGTAAAATTGTCGGCTGTCATTCTATAAAAATAAACACCTGAAGATAATCCACCAGCATTAAAATTAATTTCATAATTGCCGGGTTCTTTAACTTCATTTATTATTGTTGCAACTTCCTGCCCGGTTAAATCATAAACAACGATAGAAACTAATCCGCTTTGTGGAACAGAATATTTAATCTTTGAAGTTGGATTAAATGGATTGGGATAGTTTTGACCAAGCGCAAAATCAGTTGGCAGATCAAACACTACAGAAACAACGTCACTATACTCAAACGCACCGTTATAATCAACTTGTTTAAGTCTATAGTAAATTGTTTCAGTTCCGTTTACATCCAATTCATCACTAAAAGAGTATGCTTTTGGTTCTGTTGTAGTTCCGTTTCCCCTAACAAATCCAACAGTAAAAAATGTACTTCCGTCAAACGAGCGTTCAACTTCAAAACCGGAATTATTGATTTCCGTTGCTGTTGTCCAATTAAGATTTACTTTTCCAGCCGTTGCTTTAGCGCTAAAAGAGGTTAGCTCAACAGGTAACGGACCAAGTTCGTTAAGTGCAACTTTATTGCCCTGCAAAATTTCTTTTCCGTTAAGATTCTGAATAAAAGAAACAATCTCGCAATTAGCTGCAACCCAGGCTGCATTCATTGTAAAGTTTAAATTAATATCAACAGTATTGCTTGATGAAAAATCCAACGCTGTACCTAATTCATTGGGTGCCATTAATCTCTGGGCATTGTTAACCATTGTTTGGCCCTGCCAGTTAAAAGGAATTTCGGATTCTGTTAATGCAAGATGCAATACTAAATCAGTGTATGATGCCGGAATCTTTGCTAATTTTGTAACGCGAACTGTTAGTGTATAATCTAATCCGTTATTCTGCCCAAATAATTGAATCGAAAAAGCAGAGTTTTTAACTTTACGTGCATCATAAATTGGCAGATATGTTGAATACATGCTTACAGAATAACTTCCACCAACCACCGAAACTACGCCATCGAAAAAAGCAGTAGGATAGCCGGTAATACCATAATAGGAATTCCTTGCATTAGAATAGGAGTTTGTGAATGAATCTCCATTATGGTTTTTTATAACGCCAACTTTTTTTCCATTTGTTAGCAAGTCGTGTGCACCCATTGAGGCACCGGGACAATACTGGCACCATGTTCCCGTTCCTATTTCTAAAATAACCATTTGTCTTTCGGTGGTATATGTATCAAATCCTTTTGTTTTACTATTATTAGTGGAATCCATATCACCAGCTAAATTAGTAGTAACTGTAACTTCATAAAGATCGTTTGCTGATGATGGAGTAAAATCAGGAAACGATACTATTTGGTTATTACCTGCCGCAAGTGTTATTGCTGCACAGTCTTGTGTATAAACAGGTACATCATTAAGTTTTACTACACAAGTTGCATTAAAAGACTCTGAATTTAATCCAAAGTTTGTTAACTCAGCTTTTGGAGTAAATGGTGTTCCTGCAGTGTATTCCGGATTGATAATAATATTTTTAACCATTACATCGTGAGCAAGCGGTACAAACAACTTAACATCATCAATGTACCAGAAATTTACGTTATAGGAATTTCCGCTAAAGAAAAAACAAATTTGAAAATCTGCTGCGCCTACATCAGAATTAGTAATAGGCACTGTAACTGTTTCCTGTGTGCTTGCAGAGGGATTAACGATTGACCAAACTGTATTCCAAGAACCTGAGTGTGATCTTGTTGCAACACCTATTGTATAGGGTCCACCATAATGATCAAGATTATGTTTAAACTGAAAGGTAACTGTGGAAATTCCGGTAAGATTAACAACGGGAGAAGTGAAATGAGTAGTGTTATTAAATTGCGGCGACCAGTTTAGTCTTAACTCGGGCGCTGTACCTCCGGCATTTGTACTTGCAACAGCAGCCCAGTTACCTGCCTGTAAATCAATCGACCATCCTGCAGGTGGAAAACCACCTGAAAAATCGACATTCAATAATGGTTGCCCATTAACCAAGATGGGAAATAACACTAATAATAATAGAGTAAATAGTTTTTTCATAAACAGAATCTCCTCTGAAAAATTAATAATAAATGTTAATTAAGAACCTTTTCAAAATCTAAAATGTTGATCCAGCCTGATAAATTTCTTTTGTGTCTTTGTTTTGAATAAATACCACAGTATGAATATTGCTCTGTATCCAAGCTGAACTTAGTGTTAACTGTCTTTGAAAGTTATACATTCCAGTCTGATTTAAATTGCCTAATGATTCGCCCTGATTAGTTGGAAGCATTTTCCGCATCACATCATAAAATTTTGTTTCACCATTTGAGCCGGGCGGAGTTGCAAATTCAATGTTTGTCTCAGTAACTACTGTATGAAGAACAAGTTTAGAAAAATCTAAATTGCTAATATCCTTTACATTAACAGAAATATTAATTGCATAATCATTCCCATTTATGCTGCCTGTAACATTTACAATAAATTTGGGCACCTTAGTAAACTCAGAATATATTTTATCTTTTACATCGTTAGAGTCTGTAGATGCTGGTCTTAAAGTACCATTAATTATTGTTGTTGGTGCAAAAAGTATATTATAAAATCCCATCCTGGCATCACACTCAGGCTTATTTGCTAAATAAAATGGATCGTTCGGTGATGGAAAATTTGTAGGATACTTTATCGCAACAAGTTTTGAGGTTCCAAATTTATTATTCACAAGATGTTCAATTATCTTATTACTTGTAACACACGGAACGCAGCTTACGTTAGCAAAGTCTTCAATCAAAACTATTTTGTTTGTTGCAAAAAGATTAGTGTTAACTTCTTTTGTTTTATTTTTTTCTACATTTACATTTACAACTAAAGTATCAAAATCGGTCTTAACTAATTTTATCTCATTGTTTCCGACTTTTGCTGTTAAAGTATCGGGTGTTGTTTTTCCCGTAGATGTGCCATTAAGTAATATTATCGCGCCAGAAACATTGGAGGTTACTTTAATTGTCCCATATTCTGTTACAGGAATTATTGGTGTTGTTGGCGGATTTGTTTCGCAGCTAATAATTAAAATTGAAAGAAATAGTACAAGAAATTTATGCATAGTTTGATCTTTCCTTTTTTAACAATGGTTACCAGTTTTTTTTGATAATCACTATTAATTAACATAAGCAAATTATAACCAGAGAGGCATTAATCAAAGACTTTTTATTTTTGTTTTTTTAACTGAATGAAGGTATCTTAAAAAACTAATCGGCAAAAGCAACCCAGTAACCGCTGATAGAAAATAGTCTGGAATCAGCCCAGGTACGAACCTTTAGAGTAAAGCCATCTCTGGAAACTGATATCGCTTCAACATTATATCTCGTGTTCGCTTCTTTATCGGAATCAATCTGAGTAACGCTTAAAATTACTTGCGGTTTTTTTGTAAAAGGTTTATCAAACTTAACAACAATCGTCATCATCCGCTCACCATTATTCTTATCAAGCGAATATGCTGCAAGACTTTGATTTACAGACCAACTGCTGCTTTGTATTGTTTGTGCATCTACTGAAAGAGTGATTAAAAGAAAGATGCTAATTGTGAAGAGTAAATAAAAATTTTTCATTTCTTTATCCCAAAATAAGCCTGTCGTTTTTTAATTACAATCACTGTATCATCATATCGCGATAATAATCAACATTACTGCGTTTTTAATTTTTCTCTTTCACTTTTCTTTAAGCCTTTAACAACTTCATCGTAAGAGTGATCAATCCATTCTTTCAAATCGCCCCAGCGAATATTACCATCAAGTAATATTGTGTTCCAATGATTTTTGCTCATGTGCCAGCCCGGCTGTACTTCTTCAAAATTTTCTCTAAGCTCTATTGCTTTTTCAGGATCACATTTTAAATTTATTTGCAGAGGAATTTTTTCCAACGGAATAAGTGTAAATATCTTTCCCGCAACTTTAAATACAAGTGTATCTTCATCAAACGGAAATTCTTCGATGGCGCCTTTTTTTGAAAGACAGTAATTTGTAATTGATTCTAAATTCATGATTTATTATTTCTTGCTAAAGATTATAATAATTGTGTTTCTTAACTTACACTCGACAATCTAAATAAAAATGAAAAAAAATGTAAACAATATCACCACAGAAGTTTTTCTTTTAACAGGTGAATGGAGCGATTACAGCGGCAAGAATGTTTTAAAGTTTATCGGAACAAGCGATAAGCTTGGCGCTGTTGAAATTATAGTTACTAATAATAAACCTGTGTTTTTTGTCGAGCAATCTGCGACACTAAATCCATTAACAAAAACTTATCTTAGAAAAGAAACAAAACTTAAAAACTTTAACAACCAGCCCGTTGATGCACTTTACTTTAATACTCAAAAAGCGTTAACCTCCTTTGCTGAAACATGTCAGCAATCAAATCAAACAACTTTTGAATCTGATGTTGATCCGTTAAGAAGATTTTTAATGGAAAAGTCAATCAACTCTCAAATGAAAATATCCGGTGTGCCGGAACAAAATAATTCAATTATTCGATTTACAAATCCAAAGATCCAACCCTGTAAGACAACTCCGGATTTTGTTATCACTTCAATTGATATTGAAACAGGTGTAAAAACAAATCAACTTTATTCAATTGCAGTTCACGTCACCGGAAAAAAAGGAGATCACAAAAAAGTTTTTATGATTGGAGAAAATCCAAAACATACAAATGAGCTAATTTCTTTTTTTGATGATGAAAGAAATTTGCTGCTAAACTTTTTTAACTGGTTTAAAGAAGTTGACCCCGATATAATTATCGGCTGGCATGTTATAGGTTTTGATCTTCTTTTTCTTGACAACAAATGCCGTGAACTTGGAATCAGTTTAGATATTGCACGTGCAAACGGCAGAGTTTCAATAAGACAAAGAAAACCAAGCGGATATTTTATTTCTGTTACAGGCAGAGTTGTAATTGATGGTCCCACAATGCTGCGTGCTTCGTTTTTTAGTTTTGAAGATTTTAAACTTGAAACTGTTGCGCAGGAACTTTTGGGAACCGGCAAAACTATTACTCCTGATGAAAATAAAATTGAAGAGATTGATCGCTTATTTAGGGAAGATAAAACTTTGCTTGCAGAATATAATTTACAGGATGCAGTTCTTGTTACAGATATTTTTTCCAACACGGGCTTGATTGATCTATCAGTCCGCCGTGCACAAATATCAGGTCTATTAATGGATCAACTTGGAATGATGACTGCGGCGTTTGATCATTTTTATTTACCGCGTTTACATCGTGCAGATTTTGTTGCACCCAATTTAAAAGATATCCAAACTACTGAACATGCTGCAGGCGGACACGTTTTTGAACCAGTCCCTGGAATTTATGAAAACGTAATTGTGCTGGATTTTAAAAGTCTGTATCCATCTATCATCCAAACTTTTAAGATTGATCCATATTCACTTTTGATGAAAGATGTTGATACAATACAAACATTAAACGGTTATAAATTTTCATCCTCGCTTCACATTCTACCGGATTTTATTGATGAACTTATGAAACTGCGTGATACCGCAAAAAAGAAAAAAGACAAACAATTATCGCAGGCAATAAAAATTTTGATGAATAGCTTTTACGGCGTAATGGGTTCTTACGGATGCAGATTTTATCATCCGGATCTTCCCCGTGCAATTACTGGAAGCGGACATAAACTATTACTCGGTAGTAAAGATTATCTTGAAAAGAATGATTTAAAAGTTGTTTATGGTGATACTGATTCATTGTTCGTGATGTTAAATAATGTTTCTGTTGATGACGGTAAAACTCAGGGTAAAAAAATTGTTGCAGAGCTAAACCATTACTGGAAAAGCAAGCTTAAAAAAGAATTTAAAGTTGATTCATATTTAGAATTACAATTTGAAAAATATTATAGAAAATTTATAATCACACCCGCACGTGGTGCAGAAATTGGCGCTAAGAAAAGATACGCAGGCTTGGTTACAAAAGATGGTATTGAAAAAATAGAATTTGTCGGAATGGAATTCGTGCGCTCTGATTGGACAAAGCTTGCGAAAGAATTTCAAATAGAATTGTACCAAAAGGTTTTTGATGGCGCTGAAGTAGAGGATTGGATTCGTGATGAAATACAAAAATTAAAATCCGGGGAGTATGATGATAAATTAATTTATAGAAAACGATTGCGCAAAGATGTTGAAGATTACACTAAAAATGTTCCGCCGCATGCGCGCGCTGCAAAACTACTTAACGAACCGCGCGATGTAATTTATTATGCAATAACTCAGCGCGGACCAATTCCCATAGAACTAAAGCACAACGATTTTGATTACGACCATTACATTGAAAAACAATTAAAGCCAATTGCAGATTCTGTTCTATCGCTTCTCGGTAAAACTTTTGATTCAATTGCGGAAAATGATCAGCTAAGTTTTTTTTAGTGTAGTCCACCTTAAAGGTGGCTTACACTTTTACACTTTATTAAAGGAGTGAGGTCTGATGAAAACAAAAAATATTTTAATAGTCACTTTAATTTTTTTATTAATGATAGTAAACTTTGGCACCGAACCAACTCCTCCGCCATATCATCAGTTTGTAATATCCGGTTCTGTATTTTGTGATACTCTAACGGATAAATCTAATTATACAATCGGCGTGTGGGGAAAAGTAAATTTTCATAATGAAGACTTTTTACAAATTAAAAATACCGGCTTAGGTATTGAATATCCGATTGTGCTAAGCGACTCTTTAGGTAACTACACTCTTCTTGTTAATAATTATTATTTCTTAGATTCAATAAAACTCGGAATTATACAACCACAACTTCCAACTATTTTCAGTGAATCATACTCAATTGACCAATCAACCGGTATCGCTGACGAAAGATATTATAATAATGATGGTGGTTCGGGTTGTAATAGCTGCACAACAGAACATACAGCAGCAACAAAACGAATAATAAAATATCAATATCATCTTGATTCCACTAAGTTATTTCTATGTAGATAATGAAAATTGCTGCGATGTTTCTACTAAGCTTCAACTGGGAAATTCCTTTGTTTTTTTTATTTTTATAACAATGAAATTAAAACTCTCTACTCAACTTACAGCAATACTACTTGCGCTGTTTGTAACCTTTCTCTGGTCAACCTCCTTTGTGATAATAAAATTTGGATTAAAAGAAATTCCGCCGCTTGTGTTTGCGGGATTAAGATACTCTATTGCTTTTGTTTTTCTTCTGCCATTTTTGTTTACAAAGAAAAATAAATCAATAGTAAAAACTCTTAATCGCATGGACTGGATTAATCTTTCCTTACTTGGAATACTTTTTTATACATTTACACAGGGCACTCAATTTATCGGACTTTCACTTCTTCCTGCAGTAACGGTTAGCTTATGGTTAAACTTTACTCCGCTTATTGTTGCAGTGCTAGCAATTTTTTTAATAAAAGAAATTCCAACCGTGCTGCAGATATTTGGTGTTGCATTATTTATAACCGGAATACTAACTTACTTTTACCCGGTAAACTTAAGCAATAATCAATCAGCAGGATTGATAGTAATGACAGTTGGAGTGTTTGCAAATGCAGCCTCTGCTGTACTTGGCAGAAGTATAAACAGAAAATCTCATTTAACTCCTATTGTAATAACCGTTATTAGTATGGGCATCGGCGCCATTATACTTTTATCGGTTGGAATAACTCTTCAAGGATTTCCAACTATTAATCTTGAAAACATTTTTTATCTTCTCTGGCTTGCAATTATAAACACTGCCCTAGCATTTACTATCTGGAATTATACTCTTAGAACTTTAACCGCTATGGAATCCAGCATAATAAACGGTACAATGTTAATTCAAATTGCTGTACTCGCGTGGATTTTTCTTGGAGAAGATATCTCCTTAAAAGAAATCATCGGAATGCTCATTGCTTCATCGGGTGCGGTTTTGGTACAGCTAAAATTTAAGAGATGATTTTTCCTTTGCAATCTTTGCGAAAAACCTTAGCGAGCTTTTGACAAAGCAAAAGTTTTTTATTTATGAGATTAAGGTTGTACTTTTTTTGTAAGAATCATCGTCTTGGTTTATTTAAATATCCTTCACGTGTAGACCACCTTGGAGGTGGACTACACTTTTAAGTCAATGCCCATAATCCTTCTCCCCTGCTTCTATTCTTAGCTTAAGATAATTTTGTAACGGAGGCAATGGACACGTTGCATATTTTGTAAATACACAAGGTGGATTGTATGCTTTATTAAAATCTAAGATTATTGTTCCGGTGGAATCCGGTGTTTTAACATACATAAATCTTCCGCCGCCGTAAGTTTCATCTCCGCTTGTTTCATCAGCAATAATTAAAAACAAATCACCATCACCTTCACCTACAGCATCTATTCGGTATGATTTCCCTTCACGTTCAAACACAATTGCACCGGGTGATTTTTCTTTACTTATTTGCCCAAGTACATTGGGTACTTCAATTTCTTTTGGCGGATTGTAGGCTTTAAACTGCGCATTTATTTTCCAGCTTTCATCAATAGGAAATCTTTCAATTCCCTTAAAGTTTTTTACAAGTTCGGAGTTTAAATCACGAAAACGAATTCCGTACAAAGTGTCTCTTATAATAAGATTAAATTTTACAGAACCAATTTGTAAAACAGTCATATCTTTTTTCTGATCATCGATAAGCTTTATTTCTTTAGTAGGGTTACCATCTAACAAAACTTTAACATCTTCATTGGCTTTAAATGTTACTGTGGAATCAACAAACAAAAATGTACCTGCATGCTTTGGAAAACTTTCTGACTCAACTTTCAAATCATTATCTTTTGCTGAACCAAAAGTACTTTCACCCTGCTTTAACCAAAACCTTCCGGCAAGATTAAGCCAGCCGTCATCAGCCTTTAATCTGTTAACACGTTTTGCATCCCACTCGTTTATTTCTTTAACATAGTTTGGATCTGCGGTTGGTTTTTGAGTACAGGCTAACACAAAAATCAAAAAAGAAAAGACTAAAAAGTTTTTAAACATCATAACTCCATTTTTTTTAGATAACTGTTCTGTAAAAAATCAAAAAGGATAATAATATAAAGCCTGTTTAAAGGCTTTGTGGAATGAAACTTAACAAATACTGCGGCTATAAAAAAACAATAAAATTTCTCACTCATCTAAAGGAAAAACTAATTTAAAAATAGTTTCGTTATTAGATTCCATTGTAATATTGCCATCCAGTTGTCTTGCTAACAAATTAACTAATTGCAACCCCATTCCCTTAGAGTCTTCTATCCTAAACCCATCAGGAACACCAATACCGTTATCGGATATTTCAATCTCTGCATTTCCATTTAGTTTTTTGAGACTGATTGAAATAACTCCAATTGCATTATCCGGAAAAGCATATTTAAGTGCATTTGTAAATATTTCATTAACAATCAAACCAACTGAAGAGGCACTCTTGGGCGAGATGTGTACCTCATCAAGGCTTGATCTTACAGAAATATTTTTACTTGTATCAAGATAAGAGTGAATTAATGATTTAATCATCTGATTTAAATATTCACCAAGCTCAATGTACTGTGATATACCGCTTTGATTTAATAAGGAATACATTTGAGAAATGGTTCCTATTCTTAATTCTAAATCTTCAAGAACTTTTCTTGTTTCTGTATTGGTTAATCTTTCTCTTTCTATAAAGATTAAAGATTTAATTAAGCTCAAACTGTTTTTTACGCGATGAAGAAGTTCACGATGAAGTGCTTCTTTTTCTAAAACTGCAGTTTTAAGCAGCAGCTCTGCTTGTTTGCGTTCATCTATATCGCGAATGATATTTGTAGAAGTAACAAACTCACCATTTACATCAAACTCAAAGTGTGTAACCTGTTCCACCCAAAATTTTCTTCCGCTTTTTGTTTGTACTTTAAATTCAGTGGTATGGTCTGTCAACTTCTGCTTCATAGAATTATTGTAAGAGCTTATTATTTCTTTACGATATTCCTCAGCCACAAGATGGAATGCAATTGTTCCAATAAGTTCTTCTTCAGAATATCCTGAAATTAAAATAAAACCAGCATTGCAATAAGTAAAAGCGCCTCTTCTATTTGTTTCATAATATGCCTGATTAAGATTTTCAACAATTGATCGGTAACGAGCTTCATTTTCACGCAGTTCACTTTCCATCTGTTTGCGCAAAGTAATGTTTTGCGCTACCCCTGTTAAGCCAACAATTTTACCGTTTTGATAAATCTGATTAGTTAAAAAACTTAGCCAGCCGGTGGAACCATCTTTTCTGAGATATCGGAAATAAATAGTTCGGTCTGGAATTAATCTAACTAATTGTTCTTTAAAGGACTTA
>OEIU01001765.1_pt1 | contig 12907 bp, 11 predicted proteins | sample 1539221 | NCBI WGS metagenome assembly OEIU01 (sample SAMN03792071, study PRJEB22550) | activated sludge metagenome | feature: wastewater treatment plant; material: activated sludge; isolation source: Wastewater treatment plant of a petroleum refinery complex | place: Argentina: Zarate | collected...
GCGCCGGGCCGCGCGCCCCCCCCGCCCAGCTGCCAGGCGACCAATAGCTGACACAGGAACGAAGTAGCGTGCCCGTCAATGACGAGGGAACGGGGGCCCATTCCCGCCAGCGACAGCGCGATCGAGACTCCACAGTAGCCGATCACGTAGGCGAACAACTGCATGCCCGCCAGCGATCGGCTGTTCAGATGACGCAGCATCAGGTTCTGGCCGGAGTTCGAGACACCGTAGACGATGACCGAAAGCGCCATCAGCTTGATGATCGGCGCGGCACGCGGTTCGCGAAACAGCGCGGCAACTTCGTCGCCCGCGAATGCCAGGGCGGCGGCGATCACGGCGCCGACCAGAAGCTGCCAGGTCAACGCGAAGCGGATGGTCGCCGGTTCCAGCCTGGGCGCCTGGAGCATCGCCCAGGCCAATCCCATGTCCGCCAACGTGGACACGACCAGGATCACCAGCGCGGCAGCGGCGAAAACGCCATAGAGATCCGGCCCCAGAAGCCGGGCGAAATAGACCTGCACGGCGAACGCCAGTATCGCTCTGGCCGCCACCGCAAGGGTGAGCCACCTGGCGGCCCGTGCGCCCCGCCGGCCCAGATCGTCATTGGCCACGACTGCGTACGCCATCCGACCCGTCGAGCGAGCGCATCATCGCCTCGTCGAAGCCGTAACGGGGCGTCCAGCCCAGCCCGGCACGGGCGCGGTCGTTCGGGTAGCGCATCGGCCGAAGACGCGAATCGAGCTCCTTGGTCACCAATAGCTGCGGCAACCGCAGACGATCGTCGAACCAGCGTCGATTGATCGCCCCGAGCAGTACCGCGGCGGCCCGCAGGACAGCATAGGGGACGGGCAATGCGAACGGGACCGCGATGCCCCGCTCGCGCAGGGCGGACGCGTAGCGCCCGGCCGAAGGCGTATCGCTGTCGACCAGATTGAACACGCCGCCATCGAGCTGCGGCAGTTCGGCGGCGAGCACGATCGCCTCGGCACAGTTCTCCACGTACACGAACTTGTTGGCGATCGCATTGCCGCTCGTCACCCACACGGGGCCCAGGATTCTGGCGCGGCAGCCGTCCCAGAACTCGCCCCGTCCCCACACCGCACCGGGCCTCAGGATGACGGCCTTCAATCCGTCTGCAATGGCTTCCCGGACAAGCTGCTCCTGGAAGTACTTGGACTGGGCGTACGCCTGGCGCTCGAACGGCGCCGGCTCCAGCGGAGCAGCTTCATCGAGCTTCCCGGAGGAGGGAATGGCACCGAAGTCGTATACCGAAAACGTGCTCACGTGAACCATTCGGCTCACGCCCGCCGCCTTCATCCGGTCGAGCAGCGTCTCGGTCAGCACCACGTTGCCGGCGATCTGGGCCGACAAGGACCCGCCCTTGTCGGCAGCCAGATGGATGACGATGTCGGCGCCCGACAGCGCGTCGAGCAGGCTCGCCCGATTGCGCAGGTCGCCGATCCTGATGTCGGCCGACGGGACGAAGCTCCTCAGCTTCGCGGCCGCCGCTTCGCTGCGGACCAGCGCGCAGACGGAGTGCCCGCGCTGCTCGGCGATCCGGCAGACGTACCGCCCCAGGAAGCCTGCCGCTCCGGTGATGAATACCTTCAATGCGGCACCCTCGAAATCAGCTCCTCGATCAGTGACAGGGTGCGCCTGATCTGGGTCGGCGTCACCGGCGGCTCGGCCCCCGACCCGACGGCATCGTAGAACCCGCTCAACAGGCGCACCAACCCGTGATAGACGCCGCGTTGCAGCAGCTTGTCCTTCAGGTTCCCGGCCGCGGAGCCGAGCTGACCGGCACCGTTGCGCGCCATGTCGAGCGTCGGGCCGAACTGGCCGTCGTCGTGCTGGAACTCCTTGCGCACCGAAGGCTGGAACAGCTCGACCTCGGCCATGCCGCGGGTGCCCTTCAGGCCGACGCGAAACGCCATCGGCCGGATCGTCGCCGAGATCCTGAGCGAAGCCATTGCGTCGCCGCAACTCAGCAGTGCCGACAAATCGTTGAAGCGCGCCTGCGGGGCACCGTCGACGAGCGCCCAGTGCGTGCCGGCCAGCCGCACCGGCGCCTGCGGGTCGAGGAATTGCAGCAACAGGTAGCACGCGTGGGTCAGATAGTCGTGAACCGCGCCCGCCGGCGAACCCAGGTCATCCGCGACCATCGGCACCGCCATCAGCACGTCGACCGCCCGCAGCGATCCCAGCCGATTCGTCCGGACGAGCTCGTCCAGCGCCATGATCTGGTCGTTGAAGTTGTGGCTCTCCATGTACCGGCGGCCGGTGCTGCGGGCAAGTTCTTTGATCCGATCGTGCTCGCCGAGCGTCAGGGCGATGGGCTTCTCGCAGAACACGTGCGCGCCGGCCTGCAGCGCAGTCGCCACCAGGGAAGCGTGCGTCCGCGGCGGCGTCAGCACGTGCACCACGTCGGGCTTCACGGTGCCCAGCATCTCCGCCGCATCGGTGAACGATGCGGGAATGCCGAATCGCTCGCGGAAATAACGCCCGGCCGCCGCCGATGCGTCACAAACGGCCACGACCTTGGTGACGGTCGACCGTTCGAGGTAACCCATGTGCTCGTGCGCGATGGCGCCGCATCCGATCAAGGCCGTCTTCAGCATGCCGCGCCTCGCAGCGTCTGCGACAAGGCACGGACGTTGTTCGAAAGGTCGTACGTCTGCTCGACCCGGGCGCGCCCGCCATCGATGACGCGCGCACGCAGGTCATTATCGGTCAGCAGGCTTTCCAGCGCGTCTGCGATCAGGTCCACGCGCCCCGCCGGCACCAGCCGGCCCGTTTCGCCGTCGCTCACGAGCTCGGCGACCCCTCCGACATTGGTTGCAACGACCGGTACGCCGATGGCCATCGCCTCCATGAGGCTCACCGGCACGCCTTCCGCAAATGAAGGCAGACAGAACAGATCGGCATTGCGCAGATGCTCGGCGACCTCGGCGTTCTCGAGACTGCTCAACAGCGTGACGCGATCGGAGACCCCCAGTCGCTCGACCTCCCGGACCAGCATTGCGCGCATCGGGCCGTCACCGACGAGTTCGCAACGGACATCGATATGCCGATCACGAAGCTCGGCGATCGCCTGCACCAGGATGAGCTGCCCCTTCTCGGGCGCCAGGCGGCCCACCGACATCACGACGGCCGGGCGCGCCAGTTCACGCCGGCCGCGGAACGGAAAGGACTCCAGGCGCACGCCGCAGCGGCGCACCACCAGCCTGGGCCAGTACGCGGTGGCCACTTGCCGCATCAGTTGCGACCGGCCATGGTCGCTGATGCATACCACCGCTTCGACCGAGCCGATCTTGGCGTTCATCGCGAGTGCGTCTTCGTTGAAGAAGTCGTGCGGTCCGTGAACCGTCACGCTCCATCGCCAGCCCGCTCCGTCCCCAAGCGTGTTGGCGAACTCGACTGCGAGCCAGGCAACGTTGGACCAGGGCATCGCGAAGTGCGCATGAATACGTTCGATGCGCCGCTGTCGGCAGATATCCCAAAGAAGCAACGCCTCGACGAAATAGGGCGTCATCAGCAGCATGCGCCGCAGATCCCATCGGCCGCTCATCACGGCACGGCTCCAGACGCGCAGGAAGGCGGCCGGGTTGGCGGTGAACGCACGCGCCAGCACGCCCAGCAGGCGCGGCAGCGGCGTGCCCTTCAGATACCGGGGACGCTGGAACGGCGGGCCCTCATCCGGCAGGGCCGAGGCATCCGGTCGATTGACGGACACCGGAAGCACCTCCATGCCGAGCCGACGGAGCGCTTCGATCTCCTGCCGGATGAAGGTCTGCGTACGGCTCGGGTACGAGCCCAGCAGATATGCGACCCGATCGACCGCCCCCCCCCCCGCCTCGATGCTCATACGCGGACGCGCCCGGCGCTCACTCGTTGACCAGGGGGCCGACGATCTTGCAGGACCCCAGCCGCAACTGCGCCGCCAGCGTCTTGGCATCCTTCAGCCGAGAACGGTCCTTCTTGACCACGAGCAGCGCCGCGCCGCACTTCTCGGCGATGACCCGCGCGTCCGAGCCGTGGGCCGCTGCCGGGGTATCGACCAGCACCACGTCGAACTTCTTCGTCAGCTCGGTCAGCAGCAGATCGAACTCGGGAGAGTGCAGAAGCTCGGTGGGATTGGGCGGCACCGCACCGGCTGGCAGGAAGAACAGGTTCTGCAGCGATTCGCCGAATTCGTACAGCTTGAACGATGAGCGGCGTGACAAGGTGGCGCTGAGCCCCTCCGCCCCCTCCACGCCGAAGATCCGGTGCGCGCGCGGAGAGCGCAGATCGGCGTCGACCACCACGGTCCGATAGCGCAACTGGCTGAAAGCCACCGCCAGATTGGAGATGATGAAGGTCTTGCCGTCGCCGATGTTCGGGCTCACGACGGCCAGCGCACTGCGTTTGCCGCTTTCAGCCGCCAGCAACCCGAACGCCAGATGCGTGCGCAGCGACCGGAAGCACTCGACCGACTCGCTGAAGGGGTTGCGAGCCATGACCAGCTCCTGGTTGATCGTCGCCTTCGACGTATCAGCCAGATAAGAGTAGGAATACTGCTTCGACAGCGCCCAGACGACGTCCTCACGACGCGCATAGCCCAGCCGGATGGCCGCCTCGCCGAACGGAATCTGATGCTGCGTCTGGTAGCGCGCAATCTCCTCGACCTGAGTCGGACTGAGTTCGCACACCTGCTGCAGGATCTCGCCGATCGGACGATCCTGACGCGCGGCGCTCGACGCATTGCCCGCGGGCGGGCCGTGCTCCGGCCCCAGTTGAACCACTTGCTCCGTCATCTGCGACTCCTCGGCCCGCCGAGAAGGGCACGATTCCTGGCGAGCAGGAAGGTGGGTGACGACTCGAATCGCGGAACGCTGAACGGTAGCGGAAGCCCGGTCAACTGCTCCAGATGAACCTCGTCACGAACGCGCGGATCCATCAGTTCCCTGACCAGCACGATGACCGCTGCCAGGGCCAGGCTGAACAGCCCGACACCCAGCGTCGACAGGATCCGATTGGGCGACGCCGGCCGGCCCGACACCGCCGCTCGCTCCAGGATGCTGGCGTCCCCCACCTTGGACTGCGCCTGCGACCCCGTCTGCTGCAGCACATTGAGAAGCTGATCATAGGCGGTCTGCGCCGCCCTCAGATCACGTTCCAGCGTTGCCGCACCGGCCCGCACCTCGCCCAACCGCAGCAAGCGGGCTTTCAGTTCCGCTTCCTCCCTCACCCCCGCGTCGAGCTGACGCTCGGCGAGCGTGCGCTCGTTGCCGAGATCCGTCGTCAACCGCTCGCGATGCGCGCGCAACTGCGTTCTCAGTGTCTGCAGACGCGTCGTCAGTTCCTTCACGCGCGGATGTTCGGACCCGTAGCGCTCAGCGGCCTCCGCCAGCTCCGCGCTGGCCACCTGCTCCTGACCGGTCAACGTGGTCCAGACCGCGTCGGCGCTGGCGCTCGCAGGCCGGTCTCGCCGGCGGCTTGCATCGCGCTCGCGGACCCGCGCCTGCTCCACCGTGGACCGCAGTCCACTGACCCGATCGGACAGCTCGGAGAGGCGGCGCACCTCCGCCTCGAGCCCGGCATCGCTGGCCAGCGACTTGTGCTCGCTCTGGTACTTCAGCAGAGCGTTCTGCGCGTCCTGCAGACGATTCCGTGCCTGCTGGGTCTGCCGCTCATAGGAGGTCTGGTACTGCTCGGCCGCCTGGCCGCGGATGTCCACCGCGATGCTGACGAAGCTGTCAACGATCGCATTCGCCATCTCCGCGGAAAGCCCGGCATCGCGGGAGGAGAACGATACGCGCACGACGTTCGAGTCGCGGGAGAACTCGACGCGGCTGCCGCGCCGCACGAAGCCCGTGGCCCAGGCCATGAACGACTGGTCTGATTGCGCGCCCCGCCAGGCTTCCTCCAGTGGACCGCGCGCGCCTGCGCTCAACCGCGTCACGGCTTCGGCCGCGATCCGCTCGCTCTTCAGAATGTCGACCTGCGTGGTCAGGTAGATCGTACTGCTGGCGGGAGCCAATGCGGATCGCATCGGATCGGTCATGCCGCCGAAAACCAGGGTCGATGTCGCGCTGTACTTGTTGGGGATCGCCTGCAACGCCGCCAGGCCGATCAAGAGCGGCACCAGGAACGAAGTCAGGAAGAGCACCCAGCGAGTTCGCAGCGCGCCGATGATGGTGGGCAGTGTCATGCTTCGGGATCCAATCGGGCAAACGCCGAAATCCGGCAGTGGCCCGCACACCCTGATTCCGCCGAAGAGCAATTTCGATTGCTTCGGGCGACATCATAGACAGAGACAGCGGCAATCAACGAGAAATCCGACACTTCCGCACATCATTGACGCTGATCTGGCCGCTCCGCCCGATTCCACTCACGGTGCCTTCGGAAGAAATAGCGGACATACATCGGCAGCTTGCGAAGCGCGTAGGGCAGCGCCGTCAGGGTATCACGGGGAGTCAGGAGGTCCTGGCCGAAACGCATCCACGCCATCCACAGCGAAACGCAAGTTAAGCAAAGACCGAACGCCGAGACTGCCAGCGGCCATCCGCTCGCGCCCAGCAGCAGCGCGGCGGTGCCGATCAGAACGAGCGCCCCGAGCAGCGCGAGATAAGCCGACAACGGCGGCACCGCCAGATTCAATGCGAGCGCGATCGGCCCCAGGCTGCGTTGTCGCCACCCCGCCGCGATGAGGCGAAGCACCGACCGCGGCAACAGCGAAAGCTGCCCGTGCTCCCATCTTTGCCGCTGGAGCATTCGCCCCGCCTCCGTTCCGGGAAACGAACTCAAGACCCGCGCATCCGGACAGAAGCCCGGCCAGATTCCGGCACACGTCAAATCGACACCCAATGCCATGTCTTCGATGATGCTGCCCGATGCAAGCGGCGCGCCGCTGATGACCGCCCAGGGGAACGCCATCCCCGATCCCTGCAACGGAACCGGCGATCCGAATGTAGAAAGGCCAAGCGGACGAACCCAGTTCCGTATGCGAAAAGCCAGTTCCGACACCGCCTGCGCCGCCGAAGCGGAGCCGGTCAGCAGGTAGCGGGCCTGAAGCGGTCGGCCGCTGGATCCGCAGTCATGTATCAGGTGCGCCAGACAGCCTTTCTCGAGGATGCAATCGGCATCGATCGCAACGACGAACGACGGAGGCTCGTTGTTTCTCAGATAGTCGACCGCATGAGCGAGCGCGAACCCCTTGCCGCGGCGCTGGCTGTCGGATCGCTCGAGCGTGACCGCCCCGAGTGCCCGGGCTATCGCAGCGGTTTCGTCGGTGCAGTTGTCGGCGACCACCACCAGGCGGTCACCCGGCAGCAACTGCTCAAGAATCGATTCCAGCGACCTGGCGATGCCGGCCTGCTCGTTGTGCGCAGGCATGATGACCGCCAGCCGCGTCGCGGGGTCGCGCACCGGCGCATTGCCGCCTTCCTTGGAGCCGGAACGGCGCAACGCAAGCGCGACCTCGAATGCCAGCATCAGGGCAGGAATTGCCGCTATCGCCGACAGCAGACCGAGCAGCCAGTCAAAGCCCATTGACACCCGCCAACACCTTATTCGACCGCAGACGGCGGCGGTCTGCGCGCCGGCCGGAAGCCACCGCGCAACCGCTGCGCCAGGGAGCCGCCCAGCAGGCGCACTCCGAACGGTACACCGTCGATGAAGTATCGCCGGCCGAGCCGACGAGGCTCCTGGGTGAATCGCCAGAACCACTCCAGTCCCGACCGCCGCCATGTGACCGGCGCCCGCTTGATATCGCCGGAGATGAAACTCAATGTTATGCCGATGCCGATCCACCACGCATCGGGGCGTTCGGCACGCAGCGCCTCGATCAGTCGCTCCTGCTTCGGGAACCCCATGGCGACGAACACCAGCGCCGGGTTCCACTCCCAGATGCGCCGACGCAGCGCCGCCATCTCATCGGGCATAGCCTCGAAGCCCACCGGCGGACAGCAGGTTCCCACGATGTTCAGGCCGGGGAAGCGGCCGACCAACCGTCGCGCAGCCCTCTCGGCAACCCCCTCATCGCCGCCTATCAACGCCACCCTGGCCGACCGACCGGCCAGCGCCCGGCACAGCTCGAGAGTCAGATCCGAGCCCGCGACGCGCTCCGGCAACGGCGTGCCCTTGAGCCTGCTCGCCCATACGATGGCCATGCCGTCAGCGGTACGCACGTCGGCCCGCTGCAGGATCCCCATGCTTTCACCGTGGAAGGTCGCCTGCCGGACGATATCCAGATTGGGCGTCACGACGACGCCGCCCCGGCCCGAGGCGATCGCATCCACGATTCCGGAAACGACCTCGTCCATCGACGCGCAGGCAAACGACACCCGACCGACATTGACCGTAGGAAGCGAGAACACATCCACCTTGCCGGACACACCCATCTTGCCGGACAGCTCTGCAACAGACTCGGACATTGGAGTTCGATGACACCCGGTGAGTTCAGCAACCAAACTTGGACGCGAGCGTTCCTGCTGGGGAACTGCGACTTGCGTGCACAAACAACTCACAATCCGACACAATCGCCCCGAAGAGGCCCGCGCGATCCCTGGCGGTCTTGCAGCCTCGAGCGCGTGACTACTTGAAGTCAGGCGACACCCGCGAGGCGCGGCGCCGACGAAAAGCCGTCGTCAGACGCGCAGGTACAGCGCATCCAGTCCACGAGTCGAAGCCGCTCCAACAGGGAGCGAAGCCCCCGACCCTCCCCGTCGATCGATGCCTTGTTCGAGTACCCGCGCAGGAAGTTCTCCAGACCGTCGATATCCGCGCAGCCGATGCGCTCTGCTCCGACGAAGGCTTGCGCGCCCGGCAAATGCCTTCTCAGTTCCTCGCGAACGGTATTCGAGACCTCGTCCAGATGACGCTGGTCGACGCCCAGAAAAACAAGCGAACGGACATCCGGATGCGCCCTGGCGATCTCCGCGGCGAAGCCTTCATGGGCTGCCGCTGAACCGAACGGGTAAGGGGAATCGCAGCCGCACGAGAAAACGATATGTGCCTGACCGAAACGGAGCGCGTCATGGATCTTTGCGCATGAGCGCAGCCGCAGACTGGACAGATGCTTCCAGTACGCACGGCGGATGACCGGATCGTCCATCACGCCCCCCGGTGGCTTGCTTCCGCGATCCAGCGCTCCACGAGGATCCCAAAGAAGAACTTCATTGCCCATTTCTGCCAGCACGACCGCCAGTGGTATCAAATCGGAGCCGAAAACCGACAGCTTCACAGGTAACGTAACTTAAATAGATAAATCAATAGGACGCGAGGCCCAATGCTAAGCTGCGAATCGATTGCGAACAAGCATCTGTAACCGTTTGAAATGATTTGCAGAGGGAAAAGACGGAATGCAATGGCCGATAGGCTGAAGCGTGCTAGTCTTTGATGAAGCGCAAAGAGAAAATCGCGCCGAGATCTTATAGGAAAAATTCCTTGTTAAACCGGAAGATCGGATTCGATCCGATCGTCGGCTGAATTCGTTAGCCAAGCACAATCTTTAACAAAGTTATCTCGCGTGATGCGATGGTTGAATTTGGTTTCCCAGCAGTGCTGAAGCGAAAACTGTCGCTGGCGTTCATCAGATTGGATTCGGAGCTGCGCGCATGGAGGGCGCTGGGAGTCGCCCCCAAACTCTGGTGGCGGGACGATGATGCGCATCGAGACTCGGCGCAGCTTCAGCAGCTACGTCAACTCCTCGCTGCCGAAACCCTTCTGCTGGCTGTCGTTCCCGGCCTTCTAAACGACGATCTCGTCCGCTCGCTACAGGGCGATAGGCGGGTGGGCGTGGCTCAGCACGGCTGGAAGCATCTCAATCACGCCGCACCAGGCTGCCATCCCAGCGAATATCCAGCCAGCCGCGAAAGAGGCCAGGTCGAGCAGGAGCTGGCAGCGGGTCAGCGCATTCTGGCCGACGCCTTTCCGACGAACTTTCACCGAGTGTTCGTTCCGCCCTGGCACAGTTGCGTCCCGTGGGTGCTGCAGGAGGCAGTGAATCTCGGCTTCGACGGCGTGTCGGTGGCTGCGCCGCCGCTGCCGCTTCAAGCCCACGGCTATCCGGGCGAGGCCAACATCGAGATAGACGTTTCCGATTGGAGCCGCGGGGGGCGCTTCATCGGAGCCAGCCGGTTCTCAACCAGCGTCGTCAAGGCCCTGCGGGTGAGGCGCGAACGCTCCGCATTCGACGTTCCGCTGGGGATCCTGTCGCATCATGCTTGTTTGTCCGATGAAGACTTCGGGTGCCTGAGGCAATTCATCGAGGTGATGAGGAAACGAGGGGTGCGGTGGGAGCGCCTTGGCGCGCTGTTTCCGAGGCGAGAGAGGGGCTCGGGCGAGGCCTAGCATCGCGGCGGCGCCGGGAGTCCGGCAGGCTGCACCCCTACGGAAGGCGAACGGGCTTTGGCCAACGCCCGCGACTTTGGTCACGAAGCTGCGCCCGTTCCCCTGCTATCGTGATGGAATCCGTATCTTATGAGGCGGACCATGAGTTCGGTTCCGCGCGAGCCTCACCTTTCCCGTTTCCGAGAGTTGATCCGCCAAGGCGCGGGCACGCTTGACATTCACGATGATCAGGATGCCTCGTCGCTGTACACCAGTCCGACGCTCGCTCCGGAAAGGCTGGTACAGCGTGAAGTCGAACGGGTCGATCTTCACTTGAACAGCGTGTGCCGCCTGCTGTGCCAGGCGGGCATCACCGCGCGGACCGTGCTGGACGTCGGCTGCGGGACAGGCGCGACGACTGTCGCATTGGCGCTCACCCGCCAACTGGGCGCGCAACAGGTGATCGGCATCGATCCGAACCGGCAGTCGCTCGAGGCGGCGAACGAGCGGTGGTTGGCCCATCGAATCGACGGCCCGGAAGTGTCGTTCGCACCGACCGCGCCCGGCACACCGCTTCCGTACGATGACCGTTCGTTCGATCTGTGCGTGTGCGTGTCGGTCATCGAGTATCTCGGTCAAGCCGCCGCGCGCCGCGAATTCGCGGAGGAACTGCTGCGCGTCACGCGCGCGGGAGGTACGGTGTGCCTGATCACGCCGAACCCGTTCCGCCTGCTCGACTACCACACGCACCGTCTGCTGGGCGATTTTCGTCGCACATCGGGCTACCCCTGGGCATCCACACCCCGCGAGATCCAGCAGATGTTCGCTCCGCATCCGGTGCGCTTCCTGCTCGGCGAGCAGTTGAGCCACGGCCTCACGCGGCGCGGCGTACCGCTGGCGCCAGTGGCCGCGAAGCTTTCATGGCTGGCCTGGCTTCTTCCGTGGCAGAAAGTCCTGGTCACGCGGACCTGACCCGGCGAACCAAAGTCATGCACGCCGAACAGCCGCTGGTCTCGGTAGTCATCCCAACCTACAACCGCAGCAAGCTGGTCAGGGCGGCGATCGACTCGGTGCTGGCACAGACGGTCCGCGTCGACGAAGTGATCGTCGTCGATGATGGTTCGACCGACGACACCGCCCGGGTGCTGCAGCAGGAATACGGGGATCGGGTGCGTTACATCCACCAGGCGAACTCCGGTGTTTCCCGCGCCCGCAACCGCGGTTTGGCAGTTGCCCGCGGACGCTACCTGACGCTGCTGGACAGCGACGACGAGTGGCTGCCCGAGAAGACGGAGCTGCAGCTCGACTGGTTGGAGCGCCGGCCTGAATACGGGATGGTGCTGTGCGACTTGCTGGCGTTCGACGTCGCGCGAGGGCGCGAGTATCCGATTCGCAGGCGCGCTCAACTGCCCGAGGACGGTCGCATTCTCAAGTGGGTGCTGGTGTCTCCCTTTCTGCCACCGTCGGCATTGATGATGCGGCGTGCCGTCTATGAGGACGTCGGCGGATTCGACGTCGATCTGCCCACGGCCGAAGACCTGCAGTATCACATCCGCATCGCAAGGCGATGGCCGATCGGTCTCATCGAAATGCCGCTCACGAAGGTGATCCGAGGCGACGACGGCCTGTCCAGCCTGCCCCGCTCGATGCTCGACGACCTCGCGGTCATCGACCAGGCCATTGCCACGTGCCGCGGCTCGGTCGAAGACGTCTGGCTGCGTCGCGCGCGCAGCCGAGCCTACTCTCGGAACGCCCGCGGCATGATCTACGCCAACGACTGGCGCGCCGCTCTGCGCCTGGCCAGCGTGGCGCTTCGCGAAGGCCCCGACCTGACCGCCCGGCGTGAAGCCATCGAGGTTCCGATACTGCTGGCGCTGCGCGGACTGCGATCGATAGGTCGGCGTGCGCTGCGCCGACGCTGACCCTTGCGCGGCCCCAGGGGACGTCGGCATCTGGCTGGTCGACCTGCTGGCCTCTCCGGCCGTTCCGCTCGCATGTCTGGACAAGGCCGAGCGGCAACGGCTCGAAGCGTTCGTCCACGACCGCGAACGCAGGCGCTTCGCCGTGACCAGAGCAGCGCTGCGTCACCTGCTTGCGCGGCGGCTCGGCTGCGCGCCGGCTGCCGTCGACCTGCGGATCGGCGCGCACGGCAAACCCCGCCTCGCAGACGAGTCGCACCATCTGGCGTTCAACGTGACCCACAGCGAGGATACCGCGCTCATCGCCATCGGATGGGTCGGGATGATCGGGGTCGACCTCGAAAGGGTCCGGCCCATCGACGATGCGGTCTTCGAAGGCATCTTCGATCCCGGCGAACTGACCGAGACGGCCGCGCTGCCACCGGAGCGCCGCCGTGCCGCCCTGCTGACCGGATGGACCCGCAAGGAAGCGGTGCTCAAGGCGCTCGGCACCGGGCTGATCGACGACCCCTCGGTGGTGCGGGCCGGCCTGGCTCACGTCGCCGGCGTGGTCGACATTTCCGGCGTCAGCGGTGCAGGACCGATCTATGTCGAGCCCGTGCCGACGGCACCCGGTTGGCTGGCAAGCATCGCCGCCGACCGCCCGATGCGGATGGGCGGCCCTTGGCCCCTGCCGC
>OEIU01001766.1_pt1 | contig 12901 bp, 13 predicted proteins | sample 1539221 | NCBI WGS metagenome assembly OEIU01 (sample SAMN03792071, study PRJEB22550) | activated sludge metagenome | feature: wastewater treatment plant; material: activated sludge; isolation source: Wastewater treatment plant of a petroleum refinery complex | place: Argentina: Zarate | collected...
CCTATTCCCGATAAGAATGGAAAAATAAAAAAGTCAAAATCAGTTGTTGCAATAACAGAACTGATTGAAAATGATTCTGCAAAAGTTGTGATGGTAAATGATGACGTTAAAAATCTTTTATCATACTTAACAAAAATTGGAATCACGCTCGGTAAAGAAATAAAAATTAAAGATAGACTTGAATACGATGGATCCGTACTAATATTGATTGATAAAAAAGAAATAAACCTCAGCAGTAAAATTGCATCAAACATTTTTGTGGAAAAGATAAAGCAGGCTTAAAATGAACGAACCATTAATGCTTTTAACAATCGGAATTTTTACGATAGTAATTTTTGTGTTATTGTTTTATCCAAACAAAGGAATAATATACATTTGGAAAAAATCCCGCTACGCAAATAAAAAAATATTAATTGAAGACGCTTTAAAATATCTGTACAACTGTGAGTACAATAATGTTAATTGTACACTAAACGGAGTTGCCGGTAATCTTTCAATCTCTGCAGATGATGCAACCGATATTATTTCAAGACTTGAATCAATGGGATTGGTTTCTGCAAAAAAAGATGAACTTAGTTTAACATCGGACGGAAGATCTTATGCACTGCGTATAGTTCGAGTTCATCGTTTGTGGGAAAAATATCTTGCAGATGAAACAAGCGTAACAGAAAATGAATGGCATCAAAAAGCGGAGCAGATAGAGCATACATTAACTCCGGAACAAGCAGATCTTCTTGCTGCACAAATTGGTAATCCTGTTTTCGATCCTCACGGTGATCCTATTCCATCAGCTTCCGGCGAGCTTCCGCAAAAAAAAGGAAAACTTTTAACTGAAATGAAGATAAATGAATTTGCAAATATTATTCATGTTGAAGATGAACCGCACGCAATTTACAGCCAGATACTTGCGGAAGGTTTGTATCCCGGAATGCAAATCAGAATGATGGAAATATCTGATAAACGAGTAAAGTTTATTGCAAATGGTGAAGAGTGTATTCTCTCTCCGCTGATAGCAAAAAACATAACAGTTGGAGTAATAAAATTAGAAAAACAAATTGATGGAAAATTTAAATCACTTTCATCTTTAAAGATTGGCGAAAAAGGTACGATTCTCGGAATAGGTAAAGCTTTAAGAGGACAGCAGCGCAGAAGGTTGATGGATTTGGGAATTGTGCCGGGGACGAAAATTGAAGCTGAACTTCAAAGTTTAACCGGTGATCCTGTTGCTTACAAAGTACGCGGGACAACGGTTGCATTGCGTAAACAGCAAACTGATAAAATATTTTTAGTGAATGATGAGGTAAATTAATTATGGCAAGTGTTGGTTTAGATAATTGTGCAACGTGTCCTGTTCACAATATGGGTAATCTTAAAAAACTTGGGATTGATATGAGCAGTTTTGATTTTGTTGTTGCTCTTGCAGGAAATCCAAACACTGGTAAAAGCACAGTTTTTAATTATCTTACCGGGCTTAGGCAGCATACGGGCAATTGGCCCGGCAAAACAGTAACTCGTGCTGAAGGCGGATTTGAGTACAGCGAAAAAAGATTTAAGCTTGTTGATTTACCCGGAACATATTCACTGCTTTCAACAAGTACGGATGAAGAAGTTGCGCGTGATTTTATTTTGTTCGGGCAGCCGGATGTAACTGTAATTGTTGTTGATGCTACACGCATTGAAAGAAATTTAAATCTTGTTTTACAGATTTTAGAAATTACAGATCGCGCAGTTTTGTGTTTAAACCTTATGGATGAAGCGCGAAGAAACGGAATACAGGTTGATGAAAGAACATTATCTAAAGAATTAGGAATTCCGGTTATTCCAACATCTGCAAGACAGGGCGAAGGAATGAATGAGTTGTTAAATGTAATTCATGATGTTGCAACAGGAAAATATATTTGCAAACCATATCGTATAAAAAGTAATTCGATAGAATTAAATATGGCAATTGAAAAATTAAGTAATGAAATTGAGCAGGAATATCCAGGCTTACCAAATTTGCGCTGGGTTGCATTGCGACTGCTTGAAGGTGATCAAAGTATTATTGATGCGATACGAAACGGTGATTTAGGAAATCTTAAAAAAGAAATTTTATTAAACGAAGTTGAAACTTGATTTATAAAAAACGTATATGAATAGTCAAATTAGAAGAGAATCAATATTAGCAACTGCAAATAGTTTGCGCTGGGAAGTTGGCGATAACTTACACGATACTTTAATGGAATCCATTTACGAAAATGCAACTGCAATTTCCAGCAAAGTTGTTTTATATCCTGATAAAAAGCCTGCGTTTAGTTTAGACAGAACACTCGACAAAATACTTACGAGCAAGTATTTGGGTTTTCCGATAATGTTTTTAATACTGGCGGTAATATTTTGGATAACAATAGAAGGGGCAAATGTTCCTTCGGCTATGATTGCCTCTTTACTTGTTGATACTTTTCATCCTGCATTAAAAAGTTTTACAGACATGTTTATGCCGTGGTGGTTAAGTGGAGTATTGATTGACGGCGCTTATCTTGCAATGGCATGGGTTGTAAGTGTAATGCTTCCCCCTATGGCAATATTTTTCCCAATTTATACTTTACTGGAAGATTTTGGTTATCTGCCGCGTGTAGCATTTAATATGGACCCTCTTTATAAAAAGGTTGGTGCACACGGAAGGCAAGCGTTAACAATGGCAATGGGTTTTGGCTGTAACGCTGCGGGAGTTGTTGCTACACGAGTTATCGATTCTCCGCGAGAAAGATTAATTGCAATTATCACAAATAATTTTTCTTTATGCAACGGTAGATGGCCCACACAAATTCTTATCGCAACAATTTTTATTGGCGGTGCTGCACCTGCATATCTTGCAGGGATTGCTTCCGCAGGAGCAGTGGTGTTTGTTGCCCTATTAGGTATTGCGTTTAGCTTGATAGTTTCCTGGGGTTTATCAAAAACATTATTAAAAGGAGAAGCCTCTGCGTTTAGTTTAGAGCTGCCTCCGTACCGTCCGCCGAGAATTTTACAAACACTTTATACCTCGTTAATTGATAGAACAATTTTTGTTTTGTGGCGTGCAATTGTTTTTGCTATTCCTGCTGGAATGGTTATCTGGCTTGTTGCAAACATCACTATTGATGGAGTTTCACTTGCAAATCATTTCATTAATTGGTCCAGTCCTTTTGCATTTATATTTGGTTTAAATGGAGTAATTCTATTAGCATATATCATTGCTATTCCTGCAAATGAAATTGTAATCCCAACAATATTAATGTTAACCGTTGCAAATCTTGGGATGATGAACGCCGGTTCCGGAAGCGGAGTTATGTTTGAATTGGATTCCGTTGCAGATACAGCGGCAATTCTTCATGCCGGTGGTTGGACATTATTAACTGGAATTAATTTGATGATATTTAGTTTGCTGCACAATCCATGCTCAACAACTATCTACACAATTTATAAAGAAACAAAAAGTGTAAAGTGGGCTACAATATCTACAGTGCTGCCAATTGTAATGGGATTTACAATTACTTTTTTTGTAACTCAGATTTGGCGATTGATATTTAATTAATTTCTGTGGTATCATTTCATTAGTTTAATTAATGATTTTCATATTTTTGCATATTCATTAACAACGTAAATTCTGATGCACGTTCACTCGTACTCAAATATTTGGGAAATCATTTTAGGCTCTTTTACAGATACTTATTTAATGATTCCAATCCTGTTCTCGCTTTACTTCGCATTAGAATATTTTTCGCATTCAAAGCAGCTTGATTTAATTTCATTTCTTAAAATTTCCGGTCCGATGGGTCCGCTTGCAGGCACATTGCTTGGTCTTATTCCGGAATGCGGAATGTCGGTTTTTGTTACATCGCTTTTTTTAACACGCAGAGTTTCAATCGGAACATTGATTGCAACATATCTTGCAACATCTGATGAAGCGCTGCCAGTACTGATAGCGAATCGTGAACATGGAATTTATATATTATATATTCTTGGGATTAAATTACTCATTGGGGTTACTTCAGGATATCTAATTGATTTATTAATTTCTAAAAAATTTTACGAAGGAAAAACTCCGAAAATAAAATCATCGCACGCAGTTAAGATTGATGTTGAACTTCACAAAACACGTTATATGGAAATTATTATCCATAGTTTAAAGCGCACACTTAGAATTTATTTTTGGGTATTTGTAATTACAATTGCAATAGCATCTTTATTTGCTTTCACACATTCTTCAGAATTGATTGAATCACTTAATGTTAATCCGGTTATAGAAATTTTTGCAGCAGCATTATTTGGTTTGATACCAAATTGTGCGGCATCAATTGCAATTGCGCAGGCGTTTCTTCATACTGGTCTATCGCTCGGGGCAACAATTGCAGGCTTAAGCTCCGGTGCAGGATTTGGACCAATAGTTTTATTTAAGGATGGAGAGATTAAAACTTCAGCAAAAATTCTTATACTAACTTTGGTAAGCGCAATTAGCTGGGGTTTGATTGTGAATTTTGTTTTTTAAATAGATAAGGAAATAGATTTTATGAAAAAACTCAGATTACTTTCGTGGAATGTTAACGGAATACGCGCTGTTCAGAAAAAAGGATTTGTTGATTGGCTGCTTACCGAAGACCCTGATATGCTTTGCTTGCAGGAAACAAAAGCAGCTCCTGAACAACTTTCTGAAGAGCTTTTAAATATCAACGGATATAAATCTTTTTTTTCTTCTTCAATCGTAAAAAAGGGTTACAGCGGAGTTGCAATCTATACAAAAGAAGAACCGATTAAAGTAGAGCACGGATTTGGAATTCCAAAGTTTGATGATGAAGGTAGAATTATTGTTGCTCATTACAAGGAATTTGTTTTGATAAATATTTATTATCCAAACGGCAAAGCCAGTGCAGAGCGTTTACAATACAAAATGGATTTTTATGATGCGTTTCTTAAATATGTAAATAAACTTGATAAAAAAAATAAGAAGCTTGTAATCTGCGGTGATGTAAATACTGCTCATAAGGAAATTGATTTAGCAAGACCAAAAGAAAATTCTAAGATCTCGGGTTTTCTTCCAATCGAAAGAGAATGGTTGGATAAATTTTTCTCAAATGGTTATCACGATACTTTTAGAATATTTAACGATGAGCCGGAAAATTATACCTGGTGGGATCAGCTTACTCGTGCACGCGATAGAAATGTTGGTTGGAGAATAGATTACTTTTTTGTTTCCGATAATTTTAAAAAAAATGTTAAGGACGCTTTTATTATGCCCGATGTTATGGGTTCAGATCACTGTCCGGTTGGGATTGAAATAGAAATATGATAACCTTTTGAATTTTTTTTATTGAATAGTTGTTATATCTCCGAACTAAAATCTAATACCAAACTACATTTATGACGAAGACAAAAAAAACAATTTATTCCTTATTGATGGCTGCAATATTCATTTTATTGCATCAATCTATTTCTGCTCAACAAACATCTTTAGCAGAGGCTCTTCTTGTTGCAGATTCGTATTCCCCTGAAAAAGATTCTGTAATTTCACTTGGAGTTTTAATAAATCTGAAAGATGATTGGCATATTTACTGGAGAAATCCAGGCGATAGTGGATTGCCGACAGATATTGAAATAACTCTACCAGATGGAATTACTTCTCAGAAGTTAAATTTCCGATCCCAAAAATATTTGCATCTGATGAAATTGTAAATTATGGCTATGGACATCAAGTGTTGTTTTTGTTTGATCTATATATTCCTCGAAACTACTCTTTAAAAGAAATAAATATATCCACAAAAATAACCTCACTTATTTGTAAAGAAATATGTAAAGCGTTTGACACAACTGTAACAATTACTCTTGATCTTTCAAAAGATTTTATTGCTGATGAAAATATTTCAACTTTTTTTAAATCAACTAAGAAAATGTTACCTCAGAAAAATCACAAGTTAAACATCTCTGCTTTTTCTAAATCAGATTTTGTTTATCTAAAAATACTTTTTGATCAGATTGAAAATCAAAGCTTGAATGATTTTCATTTTTATCCTTATGAGGCTGGAGTTTTTAAAAATTTAATAGAACAGAGTATCAAACAAAAAGAAAATTATGTTGAGGTGTTATTAGAGCCTGATCCATTTAGAACCAAAGATCCCACGACTGTAGAAGGATTATTAATTATTGAAAATGCCTCAGAGAAAAATCAAATTAGAAAAGCTTTTGAGATTGAAGTTCCAATTAAATATTGAACGTAAATAATAATGTTTTGTTATGATAATTAAATAAATAGTCAATTATAAAAAGGAGTTAGTAATGATAAAAAAAACAGTTGTTTTGTTTTTATTTCTTTTCAGTATAACAGCATTTTCGCAAGATGCCAAGTTGAATGAGATTGCCCCGAATTTTAAACTTCAGGATTCAAACGGTAATGAACATTCGCTTAATGATTTTAAAGGAAAACTCGTTGTGTTAGAGTGGATTAACTATGAATGTCCGTTTGTTAAAAAACATTATGATTCTAAAAACATGCAGACCTTGCAGGAAAAATATACAAAACAAGGTGTAATCTGGTTAACAATTTGTTCATCTGCAGAATCCAAACAAGGTAACTTTACAAACGATGAGATTAATAGTATATCCCAAAAACATAATGCAAAGTTTACAGCCTATCTGATTGATGCGAATGGGGAAGTTGGTAAAATGTACGGCGCAAAAACTACTCCGCATATGTACATTATAAATAAAGAAGGTAAGCTTGTTTATGCAGGCGGTATAGACGATAAGGCATCAACGGATATTGAAGATATTAAAAGTGCAAAAAACTATGTGTCTTTAGCGTTAGATGAATTGTTAGCAGGAAAAAATGTAAGTGTGCAAAGCTCTAAACCATATGGATGCAGTGTAAAATATTAATCACAATTCTGTATTAGTAAAAATTTATAATGTTGTAAAAAGTGATTAACGAAAAAAGGATTAGATTACTTCAAAATGGAAATGAAACCAATGGACCAATTGTATATTGGTTGAGCCGCGATCAAAGGGTTCATGATAATTGGGCTTTGTTGTTTGCACAAAAGTTAGCTTTAGAAAAAAAGAAATCATTAGTCGTAGTTTTTAATCTTGTACCGGATTTTCTTGAAGCGACAATTCGCCAATATGGTTTTATGCTTAAAGGATTGCAGGAAATTGAAAGAGAATTATCTAAGTATAATATTCCTTTCTTTTTATTATCCCGTAAACCTGAAGAACAAATTCCAAAATTTTTAAAAAAGATTAACGCTTCAATTGTCGTTTCAGATTTTGATCCATTAAAGATAAAAAGGATTTGGAAACGAGATGTTGCAAAACAAATTTCAATTCCTTTTTACGAAGTTGATGCGCATAATATTGTTCCAAGTTTGCACGTTTCTAATAAATTAGAATTCGCTGCCTATACAATTCGTCCTAAAATAAATAAAGCATTGATTGAGTTTTTGGACGAATACCAAATTTTAAAAAAAATGAATAAGAGTGAAATTCAAACTGACATAACAGATTGGGTAAAAATTAAAAAATCAATACAAATAAATTTTGATGTAAAGGAAGTTGATTGGATTAAACCTGGAGAAACCGCTGCATTAAAATCATTACAGAATTTTCTTAAAAATAAATTTGAAGATTATAGTGATTTAAGAAACGATCCCACAAAAGACGGACAATCTAATCTATCACCTTATTTACACTTCGGACAATTATCTGCTCAGCGAATTGTTCTTGAAGTTGAAAGAATAAACGGTAGTGAAGAATCCAAAAAAACTTTTTTGGAAGAATTAATTATTCGAAGAGAATTATCAGATAACTTTTGTTATTTCAATAAAAATTATGATTCGTTTGATGGATTCAACGATTGGGCTAAAACATCTTTAAATCTTCACCGTAAAGATGAAAGAGAATTTGTTTATAACTTAGATCAATTTGAGAATACAAAAACTCACGAAGATTTATGGAACGCTGCACAAAAAGAATTAATGACCACAGGAAAAATGCATGGGTACATACGGATGTATTGGGCGAAGAAAATTTTAGAGTGGACAAAATCGCCCGAGGATGCATTGCAGATTGCAATTTATCTAAATGATAAATATGAACTTGATGGGCGCGATCCGAATGGATATGCGGGAATTGCTTGGTCAATCGGCGGCACACACGATCGAGCATGGTTTGAGCGACCTGTTTATGGAAAAATAAGATATATGAATCGTAACGGAGCAGAGCGAAAGTTTGATGTGAATAGCTATATAAAGAGGTTTAACACATAAACATTTTATTTAACTTTTTAAGCAATAATGAAAAATTTTCCATATTTTCTCACTGTAATATTAAAGAAGTATTGAATTTATCAGAATAATCTAATTTTTAATACAATTCTTTAACGGCACTTAAATTGCAGAGAAACAGATGCTTTAATAATACAATGAATGAATGCTAAATTTTAATAAAAAGGGAAGAACCCGATCACAAAAACTTCAGCTAAAACTAACAATACAATTTGCATTGTTTTTTATTTTAGTTGCTGGATTTATCTACTTTTATTTTACAAACAAATTTGAAGAACAAATAAATGATAAATACACTTACAAAGCTGATCTGTTTGTAAATTATTTTTCCCAGGCGCCGCAAATTTTTATTGATAAAAAATTTTCAGACCCAGCCGCTGTGGGAAAAATATTAGAATTAAATGACGCTGTGTATTTGGTCATTGAAAATTCATCAGGTGAATTGCTTGATGCATTAAATTTAGATATTGCCGAAAAAAACTTATACATACTTGCAAAATCCGGCAGTGAAGGAATTTCTCAAGATGAATCGGTGTATCGTGTAAAATTAGCAATTAAAGCTTATGATGCTTCGGGTAATATTTATGTAGGTTTTAAATGCGGCGATGACGCAAAAAAACTTTTTAAAAGTAAACTACTAACCGCTTTGTTTAGCCTTTCTATTCTTTTATTGGGGATAGTGTTTACATATTTTTTAAGCTCTATTTCTTTCCGCCCGTTATCTAAAATTTTAAAGGCATTAGATTCTGCACATGTTCCTGTTGATACCACAAAATTTAGATCTAGCAGAAAAGATGAATTAGGAATAATAGAAGATCGTGTAAAACTAGTTCTTGCAGAGCTGGATAAATCAACTTCTGAAGTTGAAGTGTTGAACAAAAAATTAAGCGATGTATTTAAAGACAAAATTGCAGAATTAAATTTTGAAATCAATCAAAGAAAAAAAGCTGAGATATCATTACAGAAAAGCGAAGAACAATTTAGAACAGTTTTTCAAAATGCGCCGATTGGGATTGTAATTATTTCCACCGAAGGGAAAATTACAAGCGTAAATAAATCTTTTTGTGATACTGTTGGTTTTCAGAGAGATGAAGTAATTGGAATACCAATTAAATATCTGTTTGAAAAAAATGATCTTGAAGGATTTGGCGAAGCATCATTTAAAGGTGATGAAAATCCGATTGCAGATATCAACACAGAAAAACTGCTTCTTAAAAAAGAGGGAAAAGAAATTAATGTAATCGTAAAATCAGTTGCTGTGCTTGATGATAAGGGAAATGTAAAACATTATGTAATGCAGGTTTTAGATATTTCACAAATAAAACAAGTGCAATTGGAATTAGTTAGCGCATTAAATCAAGCAGAAGAATCTGATAGACTTAAATCAGCTTTTCTTGCACAAATGTCTCACGAGATTAGAACTCCGCTTAATGTGATATTAACATCAATTCCGTTACTTGCTGATGAAATCTCTGGCGATGATGAAGATTTAAAAATTATTTTGGATTCCGTAAAAAGCGCAGGCAGAAGATTACAAAGAACGATTGATATGATATTAAGCATGTCTTCTGTACAAAGCGGAAATTACAAACCAACCTTTGAAAAGTTTGACATAATCGAAGATCTTAGTAAGATGGTAAAAGAATTTAAATCCTTAAGTGATGACAAAGGTTTAGAGCTTAAATTTATTCACTCAAAAGATGTTTCATTTATTACTGCCGATAAATATACAGTAAACCAAATATTCCAGAATCTTATTAACAACGCTATCAAATATACTTTAAAGGGTTACGTGGAAATTTATGTTAAAAACCTTGAGGATGATAAAGTAAAAATAGAAATAAGAGACAGCGGAATTGGTATTAGCCCGGAATATTTGCAAAAAATGTTTATGCCTTTTTCGCAAGAAGATGCTGGACATAAACGAGAGTTTGAAGGAAATGGTTTGGGTTTAGCTTTGGTTAAAAAATACATTGAACTTAATCGTGCTGAAATAAAAGTTGAGAGTGAAAAAAATATCGGTTCAGTTTTTTCGGTTGTATTTAATAAAGAATTAGATATTGCAATTAACGAAGAGTCTGAAAAGAAATATAGATCATATAATTAAAATCAACTCGATTTTCCCTGCTTTGTTCAACATCAATATCATAGTAACGCTTTTATAAAATTAAATCTAAAAGTTTATATTTACATTTAACACTAATCCAAGAATTATGAATATCTAAAAATGAAGTTATGAGCAATTATAAAGTAATATCATTTTATAAATATGTAGATGTAGAGAATCCGGAAGATCTTGCAAAACAGCATTTAAACTGGTGTTTGGAAAATGACTTACGCGGCAAAGTTTATCTTGCCAAAGAAGGAATTAACGGTTCTGTTTTTGGTGATAAGCAAACATTGTCAAATTATAAAAATCATTTAAAAAGTTTTAAAATATTTGAAGATGTTTGGTTTAAAGAAACTGAAACGGATAAAATTGCTTTCAGCAAAATGCATGTTAGAGTTAAAGATGAAATTGTAAACTCCGGTTTACGTAATACAAAACTAGAACACACGGCACCAAAACTTACTCCCGAACAACTTCTTAATTTTTATGAAAGCAAAAAAGATTTTGTAATTGTTGATGCAAGAAATTGGTATGAAAGTAAAATTGGAAAATTTAAAAACGCAATTACTCCGCAAGTAAAACATTTTAGAGAATGGCCTGCAGTTGTTGAATCACTAAAGGAATTTAAAGATAAAACGGTTATAACATACTGTACCGGAGGAATACGCTGTGAGAAAGCTTCAGCTTATATGCGTGAGCAAGGTTTTAAAGATGTTTATCAAATTGATGGCGGCATACTAAATTATATCCAACAATTTCCAGATACTTATTGGGAAGGTGGAATGTTTGTTTTTGATGATCGAAAAGTTTTTGAACCAAATACAAAAGAAGAATTAAAATATACATCTACCTGTCATTTTTGTAATAAACCAACTTCGTATCACATCAACTGCCACAATGTTCTTTGCGACAAAATTATTGTGTGCTGCCATGATTGTAAAGTTGAATTTGAGTATTGCTGCAGCGATGAATGCAGAGCAAGTGAACATAAAAGAAAAGTAATTTGCGGATAAGTTTATGGATGATGAATTAAAAAAAGATATCGAACAGAGTCTAAAAAAATCCAAACCAACTTCTAAATTTGATGAATTTAAAAAATGGATTCCTTCAATTATAATCCTGCCAATTGCACTTTATTGGGTTTTTAATCGTGGACAATACGGTTTTATTGACAATGCCGATTTGGTAATCCACGAAGCTGGGCATTTTTTCTTTATGTTCTTTGGGAAATATATTTACACCCTTGGGGGAACCTTGATGCAAATAATTCTTCCATCAATTATTTTCTTTTACTTCTTTAGAAATGAATATAGAACGGGAATGCAGGTTTCACTTTTATGGCTTGGGCAGAATTTTATTAACATTTCTGTTTACGCCGCTGATGCACAGTCTAAGAGATTACCATTACTTGGTGGTAATAAAGTTTATCACGATTGGGACTTTTTACTTAGTGAAATCGGTATGCTGCATTACGACGCTGAAGTTGGATACTTCTTTTTTGGTATTGCAATAATTCTTTTTATCACCACTCTTATTATGCCTCTTATAACTCAGAATTAAATATTATCGTTTGCCACAAAAAATTTTTCAGGTTTTAATTAGATGAAGTTTATCATTTTGTTGTTTCTGTCTTTTGGTTCGATAGGAATTTTTGCACAAACAGATACTGTAAAAACATATTTTTCAAACGGAAATTTGGAAGCCGCTGTTGTTTATGAAAAAGATGTGCGCCAGGGGGAAGCAATCTTTTACTGGGAAAATGGAAATGTAAAAGAAAAAAGAAATTATGTTAATGATAAAGTTTTTGGAACCGTATCAACTTATTACGAAAATGGAAATTTAAAAGAACTTTTCAGTATCGAAGATGGAAAGCGTGATGGACCAGCAGCTTATTATGACTCCACAGGAAAAGTAACTGATGATGTAATGTTTGAAAACGGTGTACGCAAAGGACAGGAATTTTTATTAGTCGGCGAGTACCGTGAAGAAGATTATCAAAAACTTTTAGCTGAATGGAAAGCCCGGCAAGAAATTAAAAAGAAAGATATTGATGATTTAAACCTTCCACCAGTTGAAGAAAATAAAGCAAGCCTGGAAGATGATCCCGCGTATTACTCTAATGTTGAAGTTATGCCCGAACCAATTGGCGGGATGAACACGATTTATAAAAAACTTGTTTACCCTAAACAAGCGATTGAAAATATGATTGAAGGTACAGTAAAGGTACAAGTTTTTATAGAAAAGAATGGTGAAGTTTCATCCGCAGAGGTGGTTGAAGGAATTGGTTACGGTTGTGATGAGAACGCAAGGCTTTCTGTTTATTATACTCGCTTTAAACCCGGATTGCAAAAAGGAGTTAGAATGAAGGTACAAATGATAATTCCGATTGAGTTTAAACTTGATAAAAGGGAGTGTAAATAATTCTGTGTAAATGGTTAAAGTAAGAAATTAGTTAAGTGCTGTTCCGCGTAGCGGAACAGCACTTAACTTAGCGAAA
>OEIU01001767.1_pt1 | contig 12897 bp, 6 predicted proteins | sample 1539221 | NCBI WGS metagenome assembly OEIU01 (sample SAMN03792071, study PRJEB22550) | activated sludge metagenome | feature: wastewater treatment plant; material: activated sludge; isolation source: Wastewater treatment plant of a petroleum refinery complex | place: Argentina: Zarate | collected...
GCGTGAACCAGTCCTCGTCCGGCACCGACAAGGTCAACAGCATCATCAACTGCCATCTGCTCACCGGCCGCATCGGCAAGCCCGGCGCGGGGCCGTTCTCCGTCACCGGCCAGCCGAACGCGATGGGCGGGCGCGAGGTCGGTGGACTCGCCAACATGCTCGCCGCGCACATGGAACTGAACGACGCGAACCATCGCCGCATCGTGCAGCAGTTCTGGAACAGCCCCGTCATCGCCGATCGTCCGGGATTGAAAGCCGTCGATCTGTTCGATGCGATTCACGACGGCACGGTCAAGGCCGTGTGGATCATGGCGACCAATCCGGTCGTCAGCCTGCCCGATGCCGACAAGGTGAAGGAGGCCTTGCGGCGCTGCGAACTCGTCGTCGCTTCCGATTGCGTCGCGCGCACGGACACGAACGACTGCGCACACGTGCTGCTGCCCGCCGCGGGCTGGGGCGAGAAGGACGGCACGGTCACGAATTCCGATCGCCACATCTCGCGCCAGCGCGCCTTCCTGCCGCTGCCGGGCGAGGCGAAGCCGGACTGGTGGATCATCAGCGAAGTCGCAAAGCGGCTGGGCTTCGCGGACGCATTCGACTACTCGTCGTCACATGACATCTTCAGCGAGCATGCACGCCTGTCGGGCGCGGAAAACGACGGTGCGCGCGCCTTCAACATCGCGGGGCTCGCGGATCTCGACCGGTCGGGCTATGACGCGCTCGCGCCCATTCAATGGCCGGTGCCGACATCGCAGCATCCCGGCACGCCACGGCTGCTGGACGATGGCCGCTACTATCATCCGGACCGCAAGGCGCGTTTCGTCGCGACACCGCCGCGCGCGCCGGTCAAGCACACCGACCAGGAATTTCCGCTGGTCCTCAACACCGGCCGCATCCGCGACCAGTGGCACACCATGACCCGCAGCGGCAAGGCGGCACGACTCAACACGCACATCGCCGAACCGTACGTCGACATGCACGCGCAGGACGTGCTGCTCTCCGGTGCGCGCGAAGGCGAACTGGTGCGCGTATCGACGCGCTGGGGTTCGCTGATCGCGCGCCTGAAGGTGAGCGGCGAAATGCCGCGCGGCATGACGTTCGTGCCGATCCACTGGAGCAATGCGTTCTCGTCGGACGCGCGCGTCGGGGCGCTGGTGAATCCGATCGTCGATCCGGTCTCCGGCGAACCCGAACTGAAACACACGCCGGCGCGCGTGCAGCCCTTCGTCGTGAGCTGGCAGGGATTCATCCTGTCGCGTGAACGTCTCGCCGATCTCGACGTGACCTGGTGGACGACCGCGCAGGGCGAGCAGTTCCACCGCTACGAAATTGCTGGCCGCCGCGTGTTCGGCGACTGGTCGCGCTGGGCGCGCCACCTGTTCGGCGCGAAGGACGAACGCGCCGACTGGCTCGAATATGCCGATCCGAACGCCGGCATCTATCGCGCTGCCTGGCTCGTCGGCGACCGCCTCGCCGCCTGCGTCTTCCTGTCGCCGCGACCGGATCTGCCGACCCGCACCTGGCTCGCGAGCCTCTTTGCAAAGGAGCGCGTGACCGAGCGCGACCGCGCCGGCCTGCTGATGGGCCAGTCCGCCGACCCGCGCGCCGACGCCGGCCCCGTCGTGTGTTCGTGCTTCGGCGTCGGCCGCAAGACCATCTGCACCGCCATCCGCCAGCACGGCCTGCGCACGCCGCAGCAGGTCGGCCAGAAACTGAAAGCGGGCACCAACTGCGGTTCGTGCGTGGCGGAGATCAAGATGCTGCTGGCGGAGACGGCGGCGGAGTGATCCGGAGAAACTCGAGAGGCCGCAAAGACCGCATAAAGGATCTGAAAGAAAAAGATCTTTTCTTTTATGCGGTCCTTTGCGGCCTCTCCTCCTCTTCTTCCAGAGTAGAAAGAAAGGGCGCTACCCGCGAGCAGCGCCCTTGAGACATCGACAGAAGGGGAAGGCGGCAGGTCGAAGGGGGTCTGACGACCCGCCGCCCCGGACTCGACAGCGGCTCAGTTGCCGAAACGTGCACGCACCGCGATCTTGTAGATGCGACCCAGCGCATTGGCCGTGAAGGGATCGTAGGAGAGATCCAGCCGCGCCAGCGGCGGGGCCTCGTCAGCGATGTTCTCCACCGAAGCACTCACCGACATGTTCCAGGGCAGATCGAGCAGATAGTGCAGGTCGTGCGTGACCCACTTGTCGATGGTCTTGCCGTTGGTAATGGCAACGTTGTTGGTGGCGGACGACGGCTGGAAGATGCTCTCGCGCTGGTCGGCATAGCTGTCGATGTAGTTCATCACGTAACGCAGGTTGTGCGGTCCGTGGGAAAACTCGGCGAACAGATTGCCCTTCACCTGCGGCAGCGGATACGAGGACGTCTGATAGTTGAGCTTGCCGACCGCGTCGGTGGCATCGGCCACCTGGATGCCATCGATCAGCTGCGCGCCCACGTCGTAGGAAAGAATGTAGGTCGCGTTCAGGCCGAGCCCGGCCGTTCCACCCAGCACGTCGAATTCATACTGCATGCTGAGATCCAGACCATCGGTCTTTACCGCCGCGCCATTGACCACCTGGATGTCGACGCGCTGGATGCCCGTGCTCACGCACTCGTTGGCGTCGGTCACCTGGTTGGAGTTCGTATCCTGGAACGCAAAACGCGCCGTCAGCGGATTGTTGATGTCGCAGGTCGTGCCCGCACCGAACACTTCGTTGACGAGGTCGCCGAGCGGCTCGTTGCCGATCGGGTTGTCGAAGTCGAACCTCCAGTAGTCGAGCGATGCGTTGAAACCGCCGCCCTTCAGCAGCACGCCGAAGTTGTAGGTCGTTGCGCTCTCGGGATCGAGTTCCGGATTGCCGAAGGTGCGGATTGCGCGGAAGGTGCCTTTGACGTTCTGCAGGGTCGTGACGCTGCCGTCTTCGATCTGAGTCAGGCCGGGTCCGCGGAAAGTGGTACCCGCCGATGCGCGCAATGCCAGCGCGTCGACCACCTGCCAGCGCAGCGACAGCTTCGGATCGAAGGTGGATCCGATATCGCCGCCGTAGTCTTCGTAACGTACCGCGAGCTGCGCCTGGAAGTCGTCGGTGATCGGCAGGCTCAATTCACCGAAGGCCGCGTACACGTCCTGATCGAGATCGGCGTTGTTGCCGCCGCCGAGGAACATGAAGCCGCCGGTCGGCGCGTCGATCTGCGCCTGCGTGCAGGCCGACGGACCGGCAATTCCCGTGGCGATCGAATTGACGCAGGGCGTGACGGCGAAATTGTTGAGATCGCTGTACTCGGACTCGAAGGTCGAATCGCGATACTGCACGCCCGCCGCCCAGCCTACCTCGCCGCCCGGCAGTGACAGGCCGGTCGTGCCATTCAGAACGGCATCGAACACGGCAATGGTCGTCTTCTGTTCGGTCGATACGAGCGGGAACATCCAGTCGATGACTTCCAGGTTGTCGTTGGCGAAGGCCGGACTGTACGTGGGATTGTCCGGGCCACCGAAGGCCTGCGACGGAATCGCTGTCGAGAAGGGATTGATGAAGAAGCAGCCATTGGCTCCCGGCGTGTTGGCTGCAACGTTGCAATTGGGTCCGCCCAGGCCGCGTAACGCCAGTTGGTAGCGATTGACTGCGGTATCGCGGCCCTCGCGCGAGGCGTTCTGATACATGTAGGTCGCCGCAACGTCCCAGCCGACATCGTTGCCGAACTCGCCGTTGAGGCCGACCGACACGCGCAACCCGTCGTAGTCGCGTGGACCTTCCGAGGAGTCGTAGCCGAACAACGGGTTGCCGCCCAGCGCGAAGGGTCGACTGGCGACGACCAGTGCCGCCGTCGTGCCCGCCGGAAAGACGCCCGGATTCTTCGACACGAAATCCAGGAACGCCGGATTGGCCGCCGTGACGACGTACTGTCCCTGCACCGGCGAAGTACCACCGTTCGCGATCGACGATGGCGCCTGCAGCGCTGCATAGGATGGCGAAGTCCGGTAGATGGGGACTTCCGTCTTCGCCCACAGGGCCTCCATGTGCAGCGTCGTCGTATCGGTGATGTCGTAGTCATACTCGCCGTAGACCTGGAAGCGGTCTTCCTTCTCGGTCAACGCGTCGAACTGCGTGTATTGCCAATAGCAGACCGGCGTCGTGCCGGACAGGCCGGGATCGCCTCCCAACGTGGCGCACTGCGGATCGCGGGTCGTGGCGGCAAGTACCGGTGCACCGCCGACGAGCGGTATGAACGTCGCCGGGTTGCCCGCAGCCGACCAGCCGCCTTCCGGATTCACATTGCGGGCACGCGCTGCGCCATCTCGCTCGCGAACGAGCAGTTCCGAGCGATGCTGCCAGCCCGCGGAAATCATTGCGTGCGCACGATCGCCGCTCCATCCGTACGACGCACTGAGGCCATAGTCGCCGTCCGAATCGGCGATGCCTTTGTAGTCCGCACTGATATCGAAGCCCTGCAGATTCTCCTTCGTGATGAAGTTGACCACGCCGGCGATGGCGTCCGAACCGTAGGTTGCCGCGGCGCCATCTTTCAGGACCTCGACACGACCGATGGCCGAGGTGGGAATGAGATTGGTATCCACCGGCCCGCCGGCAAAGGGGCTGTTGACGAGACGACGGCCGTTCAGCAGCACCAGCGTTCGTGTCGGGCCAAATCCGCGAAGATTCACTGTGCCGGTGCCTTCGGAGCCCTGCGCTCTCGCATCGAACTGATTGGTGTCGCCGAGTACGCCGTTGCTCACCGTCAATGACTTGATGAGATCGAGTGTGGACGGCGACCCCTGCTTCGCCAGATCGTCGGCCGTGATGACGTCCACGGGAAGCGCGGCATCCTCGGGCGTTCCGCGAATGTACGAACCCGTGACGATCACGACCTCAGTGACTGCACTCTTCTCCTGCGCCAGTGCAGTACTGATGGCCGAAGCGAGCACCCCGCAGGCGCCCGACATGATGAGCATGCGTCTAACGTTCATTGGACCCCCTGAACCGGTTCATGACCGGTGGACTTGCTGATATCCCGGCCCATGCGTGCAGGCCGAGGCTTTGGAAATGCGCGGGAGCGCGCGTTGCGCGGAAAGACAGGAGATGAGGCGGGCGGATATTCGCCCGAAGAAGAAAATCGGCACGGCGGGAGATCGGCACACCGCCGCGGCACAGTCGCACGCCCGGATACGGCGCGCAGCATCCGCCCGACCCCCGTCTGTGCATTCCTTGTGTTCCTCTGTTCGTATCCGGCGCGGAGCCGGTCAACCTTTCAGCCGCTGCGGTGGATTCCACTCAGCAGAAGCCTTCCATGTTTCTCAGTGATGCGACCGCAACAACGAAGATGCTCTTCGCACGTGCGTATCTCTCGATCACGCAAGTGTTTTACGTGAAGGTGCCGACGACGGTCAAGACTCGTTGCTATCGCAACAAGGGTAAGAAATGTCTATTCGTATTTTTTGTCCCGCGATGCGGGCCAGAATCGTCACGTTGACGAGGCAACCGCGGATGATCCGCTGCGCAGCACGATGCGGCTCTCAGGAAGACCGGCCCGGATCGATCCTCGGCTCGGCGAGATCATGCGCATCCGAATCGCTGGCGACCGGCAACGACCCGGTCTGGCGTTCGATCATGCGACGCACCACCGGCGGCGTGGAGCCGCAATGCAGCGCACGCAGCCGTTCGGGAACGAGCGCATCTTCCTGCGTCATGCGACTGGTGTGACGCAGGTACTCGGCCCAGGTCGGCGTGGTGTAGCGCTCGGTCCAGACCAGCGGATTGCCCAGGTCGCGCAACAGCATCCAGTTGCGTGCGCCGTCGCGACGACGGATGCGTCGGCGCTCTGCCATCGCGCCGAGGAACTCGAGCACGTCTTCCTCGCGGATGAGGTATTCGATCGTGACGACGACCGGGCCGGTGCGCGGCTCGACGGGCACCGCGGTCTGCGGCTCGTGCATGGGTCGCAGCGGATCGAGATTGAGCGCCTCGGCCTGCGCCAGCGGCCAGCGCCAGCCGAGCACGGCACAGAACACGAGAATGCCCGAGGCGATGTACAACGCCGGCGCGATGCCGGGACCTTCGGCGACTTCGCCCCACAGCCAGCTGCCGAGCGCCAGTCCGCCGAACGCGAACATCTGGTACAGCGACAGTGCGCGGGCGACCACCCAGCGCGGCGCGGAAAGCTGCACGGTGACATTGAACGTCGACAGCGCGAGCACCCACGACGCGCCGCCGAACAGCAGCGCCAGCAGGGTGAGCGCGAGATTCGCGGAGAAGCCGCTGACGACGGCGATGAGCCCGAACACCAGGCACGACACGCGCACGATGTTCTCGGTGGACGTCAGCTGACGCAGGCGCGCGTTGCCGATCGCGCCACCGACGGCGCCGATGCCGAACGCACCGAGCAGCATGCCGTACGTGAGCGGTCCGCCGGCCACCAGATGTTTTGCGATGAGCGGCATCAGCGCCATCACGGCGCTGGCGCCGAGTCCGAACACGAAACTGCGCAGCAGCACCCGGCCGATCGCCGGCGACATGGCGACGTAGCGCACGCCGGCGGAGATGGCGATGCCCAGCGACTCGCGCGGCAGCAGTTGCGGCACCACGGGCGGACGCCAGCGCGACAGCACGACGATCAGCGCGATGTAGCTGGCGGCATTCACGGAGAACGCCGCCGCGGCGCCGGCGGCAGCGACGATCGCACCGCCCAGCGCCGGACCGAAGCTGCGCGCGATGTTGAAGCCCATGCTGTTGAGCGTGACGGCATTGGGCAGATGCGCGCGCGGCACCATGTCGCCGACCGATGCCTGCCAGGCCGGCGCGTTGAACGCCGCACCGCAGCCGATCAGGAACGTGAACAGCAACAGCAGCCAGGGCGTAATGAGTTCCAGCCAGGTGCACAGCGCCAGCACGATCGAGATCGAGAACAGGAAGATCTGCGAGTACAGCAGCATCCTGCGGCGATCCAGCGCATCGGCCATGGCGCCTGCCAGCAACGACAGCAGCATGATGGGCAGCGTCATCGATGCCTGCACCAGCGCCACCATGCCGACCGACGTGGCAATGGACGTCATCATCCACGACGCGCCGACGGACTGGATCAGTCCGCCGAGATTGGAGACGGAACTCGCCAGCCATACCGAACGGAACACCGGAAAGCGCATCGGCGAGAGTGCCGATGGAGAAATTTCGGAAGTCGGCGCGGCGGGGACTTGCTGGGTCATCGACCCACTATAGACGGGCCATGCGACGCCATCGACTGCGGATCATGCGAGGGAGAAGGCGAGCGGTCTTTTGCGGCTCTCCTGGTCTTCTCAGTCGAACGACGGCCCCTCCGGCAACAGCGGGATGAACTCCTCGATCGAGGAAAGCGAACGCCGCAGGCCGAAACCGAACGGACGCTTGTACGACAGGAACACCGACGAGCCGAGATCGTCGGTCAGCGAGTGGCCGGCGTTCATCGAGAGCGAACCGCGTCCCAGGGCAAGACTCTGCTGCAGGGCGATGAAGTTCATGCGCTCGCGCGACCAGGTGACCTGCGTCGCGTAGGCGACGGACAGCCGCGCGCCGTCCATGACGTTGACGCCGACGCTGGCGAGGTCGCGTTGCATGATCGGATCGTCGTTCGCCAGCCCGTCGACACTGCGGAACTCGCGGCTCTGCAGGCGCGAACGCAGCGCGATGTTGATCAGCTCGCCTTCACGCTCGAAACCGACCTTCGTGTACCAGCCCGATCGATCCGCGGTCTGGCTCGATGCGTACGCGAGCGAGGCCACGCCGAACGGACCGAGCTGTCGCGCAATGCCGATGCCGATCGCAGTCACGCTGTCGGCGAGATATTCGCCATGACCCTCCACGGTGAAGCCGAGCGGCAGGCCGCAGGTGACGGTGGTGTTGGCAAACGTCGGTCCGTATTCGTTGCTGGTGATCGCATAGTCGCGACGCACCCGACCGGCGCCGATGGAGACCTCGGCACAGCCCGGCTCGGCCAGGCGCGTTCGCGCGATCAGCGGCGCATCGATGGCGACCGAACGGCCGAGCGCGTCGCTTGCGACCAGCGCGCCCGTCCGCCAGGCGCGCGTCACGGAAAGATTCTGCGGGCCCAGCGTGGCGCCGCCCATATTGAAGAGTGCATCGGCAACGGTCGGCAGCACCGCAAGTCCGCCGGTGGCCAGATCCGAACTGGTGATGACATCGGCGCGCGCCGCGCCGCTGGTGCCGTACTGCATCCCGCCGTAGCGGACGGTCGATCCCCACATGCCGCTGCTGCTGACGGCATCGCCGACCCGCAGCTGTTCGCTGGAATCCTCGAACCGGTAGGTATAGGCCGACTCGAGACGGGTCGCGGCTTCCATGTTGCGGTCGAGCGAAGTGCGGAAGCTGGCGTCGAGCGCGCCGGCATCGCTCAGGACCTGCGCGTTGAACGAGGAATACGCGGGAGAGAAGGTGCGCGTGTTCAGCGCCACGGACTCGGGCGCGCGCATTGCGGGAGCTGCACAACCCGCGACGAACAGCGCGGCCAGTGCGGTGGAAAGGCATCGAATCGAACCGGTCACGCGCTCATCACCCGACAAGAGATCCTTCACCCGTGCGAAGGGCACCGAAGACTAAGGCAGATGGCCCGATCCGGCGATCGGGCGAATCCTGTCCTCCGCTTCAGTACAACTCACCGCCGCCATCTCATGCCGTGAACCAGCCCGATTTTTTCGCATGACTCGCGAACCACAGCAGCGCGGCACCGATCAGGAAAATGACGATCGGAAACGCCGCGGCACCGGCGAACCCGAGCAGCCTGATCGCATCCATGACGCCGAGGACGTAGCCGAACTGCACGATCACGGCGACGAGCGACACGGCCAGCGCCGTCACCGACCAGCGCTTGCGCATCAAGAGGCCGATGGCGCCGGCCAGTCCGCCGAAGATGGCGATCGCATAGAGCACGAAGATCCAGGAAGGCCGCGCACGATACAGCTGCTGCTGCGCTTCGCTCATCTGCGCCAGGGCGGCTTCGTCGGTCAGGAGATCCATGACCCACGACATCACGCCGATCAGCATCCACGCCAATGCAATGCCGCTGACCACCCAGTACCAGGTCGGCGGCCTGATTCCGGCCGATTGTGCTGCACTGTCCATCGCTGCTCCCGTCGTTGTTGTAGAAGCAACGATTGTGCTTGCGAGTGAATGGAAGCGGCAACCAGGCGCTGAACGATCGGGATGGGATCGAATTTCTGTAGGTCAGGCTTCAGCCTGACTCTTCGATTCAGGCCGGCTAAAGCCGGCCCCACAGGAAGAGGGGATCGGAAGTCAGAGCTTGGTCGAGATCAGCAGCCGCCCCGGGCCGAGGCGCGTGAGGATGGTGTCGAGTTCGGCTTCGGCGAAGGCGAAGCAGCCCTGGCTGCGGCCGAGCACGCCGCGCTCGCGCACCATGGCGGGACTCACGTACCACGCGCCGTGCACGACGATGGCACGCTGCTCGGCATTGCAGTTGGTCGCATCGAGACCGACCAGGCGCATCGAGCGGCCGTGCCTGCCGGAGTAGTAGTCGCTGGTGCGGTAGGCACCTTCGGACGAGGCATTGGAACCGGGCGCATTGGAGAACCGCTGCACGAAGCCGAGGTGGGCCGGATCGGAACCGCGGCCGTGCGAAACCAGAAAGCTGCGGACGGCGCCGCTGTTCATATCGACGAGATGGAAACGCGGTTCGGCCGAGGCCAGCGAATAGTCGGCGATGCCGACGACATCCCGCCGCGGAATCGCATCGCCCAGCCGCGTCAGTTCGCGGCGCGCATGGTCCAGCAGCGACGGGGCCGACCGGCCCGTGGCCAGCGCCGGACGAACAGTTGCGAGAATGCTGCCGGCGGCGAGGACGCCGAGAAACCGTCTGCGTGAAAAGGGGCGGTGCATGGGTCTGTGTCTGTCTCGGAACGCCACTGGCAGGAGTCGGACCGTCCCGATCCTGCCAAGTTCGGCGCCCTCGTGCGAGTCACAGCGCACAAAAGCCTGCAATTTTCCTCAGGCGGCGGAGTAAGCCTCCTCCTCCGCCGCCTGTGGGGCCGGCTTCTTCCTGTAGGTCAGGCTTCAGCCTGACATCTTCAGAAGGCCGGCTGTGACCGAAGGGAATCCCACGGGAAAGCCGGCCCCACAGGAAGAGCCCTGCTCAGAACTGCGCCCGCAGCACGACCCCCACATAACGCCGCGGCCCGATGCCGTCGTAACCGACCGGCGCGCTGTTGCTGAAATCGTTGACGCTGGTGGTGTAGCGGGTATCGAAGACATTGCTGGAGACCAGGCTCAGCTCGTAGTCCGCATTGGCGCCGTCGAAAAGCACGCCCGCGCCGAGATCCGTCAGCGAGTAACCGGACTGCTCGCCGTACTCGGACAGCAGCTGTTCGAGATTGTGCTTCGAGCGGTACACATGATTGCCGAAGAAGTGCGCCGAAATGGCTTGCGTCAGCGGCAGCTCGTAGTCGAAACCGACGATGCCGGTCCAGCGCGGCGCGCCGACGAGCTGCTTGCCGGTGTTGTTGCACACCGCCACCGACGACGGATACGAGCGCGGGCAGGTGGCCGTGGACCAGTCCGTGTATTCGGCGTCGTTATAGGCGCCGCCCGCCGTGATCTGCAGGCCATCGGTCACCTGCACCAGCGCGTCGAACTCGACACCCACGGCGCGCAACTCCGGAACGTTGCCGAGCCGCGAACTGAAGCCCGTCGGCGAGGTGGGATCGGGTTCGCTGGTCACGTTCTGATAGTCGCGGACGTTCGTGTAGTACGCGTTGGCATTGAGCGTGACCCGACGATCCAGCAGGTAGCTCTTGATGCCGAGTTCATAGTTCAGCGACTTCTCCGGTGCGACGTTTGCGGGCCGGCCGCTGTTGTCGAACGCCACGGCGCCAGACTTTTCTCCCGCGCTCGCCGAGACATACAGCAGCACGTCCGGCGACAGCTGGTAGCTCGGATTGACCAGCCAGGCGATGGCGCTGTCGTCGATGGTCTCGCCCCGGTTCACGCCGAAGTCGGTGCCGACCTGTGCGGCGCGAATTGCATCGGCCGTGGCATTGCCGGTCGATACCAGCGGCGAACCGTCGAGCAGCGAAGACGTGCGCGCGACATCGTTGGTCTTGTGTTCCCACGTCTGCCGCAGGCCGAGCGTCAGACGCGCGCGATCGGTCGCCTGCCAGTTCACCTGGCCGAAGACGGCGGCGCTGTCGGACACCGGACGCTGGCGGGTCGCGACGAACACATCGCGCAGCGCGGCCTGCAGCAGCGGCCGTCCCTGCACCGTGTTCAACGTGCGGTACTGCGAATCGCTGGCGAAGAACGCGCCCGCATCCTGGCCGTAGGTGCTGCGGCCCGTCGTGTCGGTGTCGATGGTGAACAGGTACAGACCCGTCTGGTAGTCGATGCGCTCGGTCGCATTGCCGGCGATGCGGAATTCCTGCGAGAGCTGCCGCGTGTCGACCAGCGTGCCGCTGCGGGAGATCGGGAAATGCGTCTGCTCCTGGTCGTTGTTGGCATCGAAGTGGAACCAGCGCGCCGCGCTGATCGAGGTCAGCTCGAATGCGCCGGCATCCCAGTCGACGACGATGGAGCCGCCGTAGTTCTTCGTCACCAGCGGCTTCGCCATGTCGAGATCGACCTGATCCCACGAACCGATGATGGGCACGTAGCCACCGAAGTAGTCGCGCGCCAGCCTCGTACTGTAGGTGGTGGATCTAACAGAGCCGTCGTTGAGCGTGGCCGGATCGACCATGAACGGCTTGGTGTTGCTGTTCTCGTCGACGAAGGCGCCGTCGGCATTGAATCGCACCGACAGATCCTGCGATGGCTGCAGCAGCAATTGCAGCCGGCCGCCGTAGCGGTCGCGCTCGTGCCAGTGCCCGCCGTTGAGATTGTCGAGATCGCCCTGCTGGCGATCGACGAAGGCCGAGGCGCGATACGCGAGCACGTCATCGACGATGGCGTCCGTGTAGGAACCGCGCGCCTTGAGGGCGGGCCGGTCGACGCCGCCCTCCACTTCCAGTCGTCCCTCGGAGGTGAACGACGGCGCGCGGCTGGTGTACTTGATCGCGCCCAGCGAAGTGTTCTTGCCGAGCAGCGTGCCCTGCGGACCGCGCAGGATCTCGACGCGCTCCAGGTCTGTGAAATCCTGGTAGGTCATGCCGACGTGACCGAGGAACACGTCGTCGATGATGACGCCGACCGCCGGCTCCATGTTGTCGTTGCCGCTGGTCTTGCCGATGCCGCGGATCGAAACGCCGGTGCGGCGCGCATTGGGCGTCGTCGCCGTGAGACCGGGTGCGCGCTGCGTGAGATCGGCGAGCGTCAGCACGCGATCACGATCGAGCGCATCGCCGCCGATGACGGAGATCGGGATCGGCACGTCCTGCGCCTTCTCGGAACGGTTGCGTGCCGTGACGATGACTTCTTCGACCAGCGGTTTGTCGTGCGCGACGTTCTGTGCCTGCGCCGGCAGCGTGCAGCTCGCGGCCAGCAGCGCGGTGACGAGAACAGGGCGATCGAAAAGAGCGGTGCGATCCATGGCGTAGTTCCCCATATAAAGAACGATGACGACACGAGTCGTCATGGGCGCGGAAAACTACGGATGCACCGATCTGCTCACCAATGCCGGATTGGCATCTGCAGGCAGCGAAGAGCAATGTGACCGTGGGGTCACTCGATGGAGGAAATTCAGAGGGTGGTTGTGACCGGATGAAGACTGCAGGGCGCGGAGGAAGTCACGGGCCGATCACCGCGTGACGGAGGGTGCGATGGATCGGAGGGCGCGCGGTGTCCGGATTTGCGCAAGCCGTCCTCCCTGTGGGGCCGGCTTCAGCCGGCCTCTTTATCCGGTGTCAGGCTGAAGCCTGACCTACAGGAAGAAGGCCGGCTGTGACCGAAGGGAATCCCACGGGAAAGCCGGCCCCACAGGAAG
>OEIU01001768.1_pt1 | contig 12897 bp, 9 predicted proteins | sample 1539221 | NCBI WGS metagenome assembly OEIU01 (sample SAMN03792071, study PRJEB22550) | activated sludge metagenome | feature: wastewater treatment plant; material: activated sludge; isolation source: Wastewater treatment plant of a petroleum refinery complex | place: Argentina: Zarate | collected...
GCTGCGTGCCGTCCAAGATCTTGATCCGCGCCGCGCACGTCGCGCACCTGCGGCGGCGCAGCCCGTTCGACGTCGGCGTGTCCGCGGCCGAGCCGACCATCCTGCGCGACCGCCTGCTCGCGCAGCAGCAGGCGCGGGTGGACGAACTGCGCCGTGGCAAGTACGAGAGCATCCTGGAGGTCAGCACGGCCATCACAGTGGTGCACGGCACGGCGCGCTTCACGGACGCTGGGTCGTTGACGGTGGTGCTGCGCGACGGTGGCGAGCAGGTCGTGGCGTTCGACCGCTGCCTGTTGGCCACCGGCGCCAGCGCGGCGGTGCCGCCGATCCCCGGCCTCGCCGATACGCCGTTCTGGACTTCGACCGAAGCGCTGGCCAGCAGCGACATTCCGCCGCGGCTCGCGGTGATCGGGTCGTCCGTCGTCGCGGTGGAACTCGCACAGGCCTTCGCGCGTCTCGGCAGCCAGGTCACGATCCTCGCGCGCAACAGGCTGTTCTTCCGCGAGGACCCGGTCATCGGCGAGGCGCTCACCGCGGCGTTCCGCGACGAAGGCATCGAGGTGCTCGAGCAGACGCAGACCCGCCGCGTCACTCATGCCGGTGGCGAATTCGTGCTGACGACGAATCATGGCGAACTGCGTGCCGAGCGGCTGCTGGTGGCCACGGGCCGCACGCCGAACACGCGCGGGCTCAACCTCGAAGCCGCCGGCGTGAAGGTGGACGAGCAGGGCGCCATCGTGGTCGACGATCACATGCGCACCAGCGTGCCGAACATCTATGCCGCAGGCGACTGCACCACCCAGCCCCAGTTCGTGTACGTCGCGGCCGCTGCGGGCACGAGGGCGGCGATCAACATGGCCGGCGGCGACGCGGCACTGGACCTGAGCGCGATGCCGGCCGTCGCGTTCACCGATCCGCAGATCGCGACGGTCGGTCTCAGCGAAGCTGAAGCGCATCGGTCGGGGATCGAGACCGACCGCCGTACGTTGACGTTGGACAACGTGCCGCGCGCGCTGGTCAACTTCGACACGCGCGGCTTCATCAAGCTGGTGGCCGAAGCCGGTACCGGCCGTCTGTTGGGCGTGCAGGCGGTCGCCGCCGAAGCGGGGGAACTCATCCAGACCGCCGCCATCGCCATCCGTGCCGGCATGACCGTGCACGATCTCGCCGACCAGTTGTTCCCGTACCTGACGATGGTCGAAGCCCTGAAGCTTGCGGCGCAGACCTTCACGAAGGATGTGAAGCAACTGTCGTGCTGCGCCGGCTGAGCTTCAGCTGGACTTGAACAGGGAACTGCGCGGCGCATCGCCGCCTTGCGGCCAAGCGTGTGAACGGTCGCGACTGACGACCGTTGAAAGCGTCGCCGGCCATGCGAGCCTGATCGGAGACCAACTCCGAGGCATGCCATGCAGCCACTCCGACTCACCCTCAAGGGCTTCCGCGGCATCCGCGACGGCCTGGGTCTCGACGAGATCACGCTTGACCTGGAGCGCCTTGCCGACGGTGCAGAACTGATCGCCATCGCGGGCCCGAACGGCAGCGGCAAGAGCACGATCATGGACAACCTCGTGCCGTATCTCGGCTTCCAAAGTCGTGCCTCGATGTCGGCACCCGGCGGCTTCTCGTACTACGAGCACGTCTATCTGCCGGAGAGCCTGAAGGACCTGACCTGGGTGCACGAAGGGCGGTGCTATCGCTCGCAGATCGTCATTCGAGTCAGTGGCCGGCGACGCACTGAGGCATTCCTGCTCACGCTCGATGATGGCGGACTCTGGTCCCCCGTGACGCTCGAGGATGGGACTATCTCGGATGGCCGGGTCGAGACGTACACGCGCTGTGTGGAGAGCATCTGCGGCAGTGCAGAAACCTTCTTCACCTCCGTGTTCGCAGCCCAGGGCAAGCGCCAGCTCAGCACCTATCGCAACGCCGAGATCAAGACGTTGTTGGCCGACCTGCTGGGGCAGGAGGAGATCCAGGCGCTGGGCCAGAAGGCGGCGGAGACCGCCCGCCTGCTGAAAGCTGGGCTGGCAACACTGCGTCAGGAACTCGCCGCGGTCGACGCGGAGGATCAGCACCTCGAGGCGGCGCGCCGAAAACTCGACGGCGCCGGCGATCGCGTGTCGGCGGCCGATCGCGCGAAGAGGTCAACGCAGTCTGCCCTGGAGGCCGCCCAGACGGGGCATGCCCGCGTGGTGGTCGAACGCGAGCAGTCGCGAGCCACCGATGCCCGGCGGGCACAGCTCATGGCCGAACGGCAATCCAACCTGGCAGGCGCGGCACAAGCGCAGAGCGCGCTCGATGTTCAGGAACGGGCCGAGCACCAGCGGCTGGAGCGCCTCGATCAGCGGGTCGCCAATCGGCTGCAGCAGGAACGTTCGCGGCGCCAGGCCTTGACCCAATCCCGGCAGCGATGCCTTGCGGCGCTCGCCGAGGCCGGCGCGGTGCGTCGCGCCGAAAGGCGCCTGCCGCTGGCGCAACGTGTGCAGGCGCTGCTTGGCGCACGCACGCTCGCCTGCCGCGAGCAGGTCCATCAGCTGACGCAGTGCCAAGGCGCGGTGCGCCTCGCGGAGCAGCGCGCCGCCGCCATCGAACGGGATGCGGGTCGAGCCGCGCTGAAGGCCGAGGAACTCGCGCGCCGGTTTGGACTGACCGGCGAGGTGCCCTGCGCCGGCACGGACCTGCAGGGACGTTGCAAGTTGCTCGCTGACGCGCGCGAGGCGCAGACGCTGATCCCCAGCGCCCAGGCCCAGGTCGCCCGTCTGGTGAGCGAGAAGTCCGAGGTCCAGCGGGAACTTATCGATGCCCGCCGGCGTTGCGGGGCACTGGCCGGCGCGCCGCACGCCCTGGCGCGGGCCGAGGTCCGCGAGGCCGTCGCACGCGAGCGGGCGAACCGCTTGTCGGTCGTGCGTTCGAAGGCCCAGGCGTGCGCGCAGGCGCAGGCGACCCTGGTCGAGATCGAGCAGGAACTTCAGGCGCTGGGGCTGCAGGCGAGTGAGGGCGCCGCTGCCGAGACCATCGACGAACGTGCGGAGCGCCAACAGATCGCGGCGGCACGAAAGGCGATCGAGGCGCAACGAGGTCAGCAGGCCAGGCAGACCGAAGCGGCGCTGGCGCGCCTGGATCAGGCGCTCGCAACGCTGCCGCCCGCCTTCGACGAGCAGCAAGCCGCGCGCGCAGCCCGTGCGCTGGGTGCCGCGAAGGAGGCCCTCGCTGCGGCGGAGCGGGCAATGCTCACCGCGGTGCGTGAGTCGCAGCAGCTCGAGGAGGTCTCCAAGCAGTCGGCCCGGCTGGGCGAACGCCGCGAAAGCCTGCGCGCGCGCTGCGCTCGGGTCGAGGATGAGCTGGGCAACTGGAACCTCTTCGCCCGTTGCATGAGCAATGACGGGCTGATCGCTCTGGCGATCGACGATGCGGGACCTGCGCTGTCGGCGCTGGCAAATGACCTGCTGCTGGCCTGCTACGGGCCGCGCTTCACGGTGTCCATCCGCACCTTGCTGGAGACGGCCAAGGGCGAGCAGAAGGAGGGCTTCGACATCGTCGTCCACGACGGCGATACCGGCGACAGCAAGAGCGTCGGCATGATGAGCGGGGGCGAGCGGACGTTGGTGGAGCTTTGCCTGACCCGGGCGATCGCGCTGTACCTGGCCCGAAACACGGGACGCCGATACACGACCCTGTTCACCGACGAGGCGGACGGCGCGCTGGATCCGCAGCGCAAGCGCATGTTCATGGCGATGAAGAGGGAAGTCCTGCGCCTGGGTGGCTATGAGCGTGAGTACTTCATCTCGCAGACGCCCGAGCTGACGGCGATGGCGGATGCCGTGATCGACGTCGACGCGCTGAAGGCGGATGCGTGCGATGTCGATCACGGCGTGTCAATGGCGTAGTCGCGGTCGTGGCGCGAGCCCGGCGCCGACAGCGCTGGTCACTGCGTGCCGGACCCTGGCATGCGCGGCTGTGCGACACCGACCCGCGCACCAAGGCCCCACAGGTACGCTTGGTCGAGTATCGGCTCGCATGCCGGCTCGCTTCGGGCGAGTTCCTCCAGGGCGCGCAGCAGGTGATCGGTGACACCGGGGCGTTCGGCGATCATGGCCAGCTTGTAGAGCCGCAACAGCGCTCGCGCGAGAGCGAGGTCCGACATGAGGGCGCATGTCATCGCAGACCTCCAGCGGGGCACCTGTGCCCCTGTCCTTCGCAGCTTAGACCTTGCTCCTGTGTCAAGGTCAAGACTTGGCCCGCGGCTCAGCGGCGCATCGAAACCACCTGCGGGCCGGTGGCGCGGCGCAGCTCGGCCAGTTCTCGCTCTCGCCGTTCGAGCATGAGGTGAGCGTCCTGCCAAGCCGCGAAGTAGTGATCGACGAGCGCGGCCAACTTACCCAACTGCTCGCGCAACTCGCGGTTCTCCTGGCGCAGCAGCTTCGCCTGACGTGCGGGGGCGCCTGACGGGCCGCGTGCGCTTCGCTGGGCCTCGTGCAGCGCCGTCAAGACCTCGGGGTGGTACCGATACAGCGCATTGCGGGAGATCCCGGCGATCTGACACAGGGTCGTCGCGGTGAGCGGCTGCACCGCGACGCCTGTGCTTGGCGTGCGAACCATGGTGGCCAACGCGTCCCGAAGCCGCTGCGCCGTGGTCCGGCTATCGGCGTCGACCTTTACCTCACGCATGGCTGTTCTCCTCGGCGCTTCCCGCGTCGAGCGTCCGAAGCAGGGCATGGGCCTCGTTCAGGCGCTCGCGGACGATGCGCAGCGTTTGCCGCGGCAGAGCGGGTTGGTTCAGCAGCGACTCGCAACGTCGCGCCTGCTCGAGCCAGTAGGTCCGATGCTGTGGCGAGACCACGAAGTTCCTGCAGCGCGCGCAGGTCGATGGTTCGCGCCGCGCCGGGTTCGGCCCGGCGGCGTTGCCGAGGCAGGCGCTGTGTTCTTCGCGGTAGACGCAGAAACCCCAGTCGCACACGCCGAGCACCAGGCCCGCGTCGACCAGCAGGCGCGCGTAGCTCTTGAGGTCCTGCTTCAAGCGGCTGCCCCTGAAACGAGGGCGCTTGGCCACAATCTCGATGCCCGCGCGGCCGCCGAGGCCGGGGGCGGACAGCATGTGCTCCCAGGCTGCGACGGACTGGTTGAGGATCTCGGCGTCGATCTCCTGATTGAGGCGATAGTCTGAGCCGACGTAGCCGTGGTCGGTCTCCGCACGCTCGCGATGACCCAGGTGCTGGCTCAGCGCGAAGAGGCAGGTGCGGTCGCGCAGCGCCGCAAACCTGGCGAAGGTCTTGCGCCCCTGGTGGGTCGTCAGCCTCCAGGGCCGATCCTGATGGGTCAGCCCGAGTCTCGCGCCGAAGCGCTGCAACTGCGTGGCGACGCGCGACGGCGATGCGATCTCCAACTGATCCGCGCGGGCGTGAAACCACTCCGTCGCACCGTTGCCCCTGCGCCGGCGCAGCCACAACTCATGGCGGCCCGAAACCATGCGATGCTCCGCGGACAGCGCCTCGAGCACCGTAATCGCCTGAACGGCCACGGGCGGTGCGACCCATTCGTGAGGCCGGCCGTCGTATCCCGGCTGACGCTTGAAGATGCTGCCGACGATCACGGTGACCGGGGAATCGGCGCAAGCACCACTATCGTGTCGCTCCTGCACGCAGCCGGCCTTCAAGTGGAGGATCTCGCTGACCCGTGGCCCGACCAGATAGGACAGGACGACGAAACAGGCCGCGTAGAGCATGTCGATCCGCAAGACAAGCTCCGCCACCGACGCCACCGGCCGTTCGACTTCGGGCAGAGCACTGTTGGCCCGCTTCAACCTGCGCGTGGCCCGGTCGGTGTGAGCGTAGCCGCTTTGAGAGCATCCAGCGGTCGCAGCCATCGCCTGTCGGTAGGTCTCCATCGCCTGCAGGATCCGCCCGGCGTCGCGCGTGACGATGTCGACGGCGGCCTGGACCAGCGGCACGGCGACGCCGTCAGGGGTGGACGGCCACGGGCGGCGCAGACCCTCGCGATCACCGGCGGCCTGCCGGTGGTTGCTGCCGGGGAACGGATCGAATCCCAGGCCGTCGTCCAGCTCCATGCGGAAGCGATGAAGGTAGGTGAACAGGTACAGATGGCGCTGCACCGTGGACGCAGACCGCGACGGTCCGCGCGCCGTCGGCAGCTCGGCGAGCCAATGCTGAAACTGCAGCAAGGCTGTCGCGTCGAGCTCGGCAAATCGGCTGAGGCCCTCCTGGTCCATCCAGCGCACGAGGAATCGCAGCGAGAAGAAGTAGTTCAGGACCGAGCGCGGTCGCAGCGGCAGGCCCGTGCACAACGATCGACAGCGGATCAGGGCGACCAGTTGCTTGCAGGTCTGTCGCAGCGTCGCGTAGCGCGCGTCGGTGAAGTGGCGCCCCTCCTGCAGCGCGAAGTCCCAGGCCAGACTGACGGGCAGTTCCTCCTCGAGCGCGTTCGTCGGCGCGAAGCGCCAGACCGGATCCTCCCAGCGCGAGTCCTGCAGGAACCAAGCGCGATCGTCAGATGCCGGATCGATGGCGGGACGCGGAACCTGGAGTCGCGATGTCTGCATGGTCGAGCCTCAACGCAGCTCCGGCAATGGCGGCAGGAGTGGCCGCTGCGCTTCACCGGCCGCGAGGTCGTTCGCACCGAAGCGAGGGAGGATGTCTTCCTCGAGAATGCGCAGCGGCGGAGCGTAGACGGCCTCCCACCGCGCCGGGTGCAGCACCACAGCGGCCGCGCGCAGGTGATCGCGTGCCTGCAGCAGTCGGGCAATGGTGTCGCAGGGGATGATCGCGTTGGGGCAGGTGAAACAGCCCATGTAGTGCGTGCAGAGCTCGCCGCTCCTCGATCCGGGCGCGGTGCCTGAGAGCGGATCCTTGCAGTCGAAGCCGAACATCGTGACCGCCGGCCCGCGCGGGGATGACGGCTTGGACGATACCGTCGGCAGGCTTGGAGGCAACGGCGTCTCGACGTGCCGCAGGAAGGCGCCCTGAAGATCCGCGATGCGCGAGCGATTGCGGGCGTGCACCAAGGGAGTCTGTACGTAGTGGACGGTCGTGGCGACGTTCACGTGGTTGGCGACGGCCTTGGTGCGCAACAGGTCGCCACTGAAGCGATAGAAGCAGGCCAGCACGCTCGGACGAATGAGCGCCGGCGCGAATGGCGGCAATCCGTGGCGCCTGCAGAACGGTCCGAGCCGGTGATGGACCGTGATGATCGACAGGGCGTTGACCGTGACGTGGCCTTTGAAGACGAAGAGTCGATTGCGCTGCGCGGCCGGCGCCAGAGGCACCAGCCGCTCGTTCCAGGCCAGGAGGTCTCTGACGAGTGCCGGCGGCTCGAAGGCCTGTGTGCTGTCGAAAGTCCGGCGCTGGATGCGCGATGCGCGCGCCTTGAACCAAACGAGCAGTTCGCGGTCGTCGAGCAGGGGCAGCGGCTGAAGGCAGTCGCGCGTGAGATCGGCGATGGCCTCCGGGTTGCCGGCGGTATGAATCAGGATGGCCAGGTAGTAGGGCAGCAGCGTCTCCGCTCGGGGGTACAGGTAGAGACCCAGCTGCTTGGCGCCGCCGTATCGACGCACGGCTTGCTGAAGCCAGAAGTTGCCCTTGCGCTCGATGGTGTAGCGATCGGGAATGATGCCGCCGAAGCGTTCCTCGATCTGCGTGAGTGCCCAGCCGAGCGTGCCGGGCTTGTCGCCTTCGGACGCGCGCAGCCTGGCGGCCGACTCGCGAGCTGCGCGCATCGCGGCGATGTCCTCTTCGCAGGCACGCAGGATGGCGCGCAGTTGCTGCGGCGACAACGTTGCGCGCGGCGGCCTGTCGCGGCCCTTGCCGGGAAACGGGATGAAGGGGTAGTCGATGCTGCCGACGAGGTCGGGGCGACACCGCTCGAGCCATCGCAGCAGTTGGCGCAAGCACGAGTAGATCGACGCTCGCGTGGAGATCGCCCATGGTTCGCCGTCGGGGCGTCTCTGCATGTTGAGCCACTCGATGTAGCGCACGACCGTCGTTCGATTCAGGTCCGCAACCGACCTGACGGCGCCGGACTCGGCGGCGAACCGCTCGAAGACCAGCATCGAATTCCAGTAGGAGACGATGCCGCGGCTCGAGCGGGCTCCAACGTGGGCCCAAAACGCTTGGGCGATTGCAGCGCGCGCGTCCTCGGGCAGATTCAACGAAGAGAAGTCGACGAGCGTCTTGCGAATCAGGCGAGGGGCATCGTGGCACACCGGCCGCTGGACTTCGGCCGGAGCGGCAGCCAACTCGGAGGTGAACCGCCGCACAGCCACTTCGTGCCGGGAGGTCATGGTTCTTGCGCCCCCGACAGCAGCGTGTCCAGGACGCCCTTGAGCACGCAGGCGTCGACGGCGATGGCGCGCAGGTACCGGTCCGTGGTCTCGACGTGCTCGTGGCCGAGCAGGATCTTGACGACGACCAGCGGGTTGACGTTGGCGCCCTCGTTGGCCAGATGTTCGAGCCGTGCCAGCAGCATGCATGCGAAGGTCGCGCGCAGCAGATGCGTGGTCGCCTTGAAACCGCAAGCCTGTCCGGCCGAACTGACGGCGCGCTGGTAGGCGTTCTTGCCCGCCGGGGCGCCGCGGGCGTTGATGAACAGTGGTGAGCTGTCAGTCGTTCGTCCGTTGCGGCGTGCGCGGCGAAGCCAGGCACGACGGAGCCCGGAACGATATCCGTTGGTCTCGTCGACCAGGCTCGCAGGTGCGATGACGTAGCCGGGCTTGCGGCCCTTGCGCAGAATCTCGATGGTGTGGTGAGAGGCGGCCGGGGGAGGTTGCTCGCCGATGTCGGTGACGCTGAGGCGCAGCAGTTCGCTGACCCGCAGGCCGGTGTATAGCTGCCAGCGCGCCATCAGGTCGTACGGTGGGGATAGGGTCGCGAGCAACTCGCGAGCCTGCTCGGAGACGAGCGGCCGAGGCAGCGGTTCGTGCTGCCGCAGTACGAACAGGTTGCGGGCCCCGTCCGGTGCATACCGCATGCGAGTCGAACGGTGACGTCTCGCGACGCCGAAGTCACCAGCCTTGTCTGCCAGTGGCGACTCGCTCAGCCAGTGCGTCCGGACAGCCCAGGCATAGAACCTGAGGACGCCGCGGACTCGATGGTTGATCGTCGTGGTGCAGTAGGGGCGGCCCATATGAGAGCTCGGCTGCGTCATCATGCGGTTGCGATAGGCGACCAGGTCGACGGCATCCGCGCTGTTCCACGCGATATCGTTCTGCTCGAGCGTCTCGAACCAGTCGTAGAGGATCTCGGCGTAGGTTCGGAGCGTGTCCGGGGTGTGCGCGCGCTGGATCGAGTGCTCGTGCAGATAGGCGACTGCCGGTTCGATCAGTTGCCAGTGCTTGGTGAAGAGAAGCGGGAACCCGGCGGGACGCGGCTCGCGAAGCGAAAGCGTCAACGCCTTCGCTGCCATCGGCGCCAAGCGCGTGGCAACGTCGGCGGGATTCGGCAATGAGGCCTTGCGAAGGATCGTCACCATCGCGCTCTACCTCGCGGTCAGATGCTTGACAGCCTCGACGAACGACATGTCGAGCAGGTGCATCGCCAAGTCGATGGCGCCGCCACCGCCGGCGCGAGCGCGCGTGTCGTACCACTTGACGCCGGTGGTCAGGATCTCGAACTCACCGCGCGCGGTACTGGCATGCCAGCGCAGGCTGTGCTCGGCCTTGAGCGGCTGGTACGTGGGGTCGGGCTTGACGTGATCGGCCAGCAGCGCGAGCGCGTCGCCGGCCGGCATCTGGCGAAGCCGTGTCAACGTCGAGGCACTGAACGATCTGCGTGATCGGCGCGCAACCATGCCGCGAACCCCTTCATGGGAGTTGCTGAAAACGCGGGACGCGCCGGGCTACTCGCCTCTGAAAGAGGCTGGGGCTGCTCGGGCTGTGGTCACTTTAGGCAGTGATGGCTCAGGAGGCAATCGCGTTGACACGCGCGAATGCAACCTAACACCCCTACCTCGTGATGCCGTCGCGGGCAGGCGCAGATGGCCTGGGCGCGTTCTCCTACTACGACCATGTCTTCCTGCCCGAGAGCACCAAGGAACTGGTCTGGCGGCACGGCGGCAAGCGCTACAAGAGCCAGCTGGTGCTGCGGGTCAACGGCAAGAAGAAGACCGAGGCCTTCCTGTTCGAGCACGGCGGGCCCGGCTGGGCACCGGTGGTGCTCCGCGACGGCACCGTGTCGGACGGCAAGGTCGAGACGTACGAGAAGGCCGTCGCAGAGATCCTGTGCCCGGCCGACACCTTCTTCACGTCGGTCTTCTCTGCACAAGGGAAGCGGCCGCTGTCGGCGTTCAAGAACGCGGAAATCAAGACGCTGCTGGCCGATCTGCTGGGGCTGGAGCAGGTACGGCAGCAAGGGGCGCTCGCGGCGGACGTCGTCAAGCAGCTCAAGGCCGGCCTGGCTGTGGTCCGGCAGGGACTGGCGCGGGCGCAGGAGGACGCGGCGGGCACGCGGCGCACTCTCGCAGAGCTCGACGGTGCGTCACAGGCCTTGCTTGCAGCAACGGCCCAACGAACTTCGACAGCCGCGAGGTTGGACGCTGCGCGCCAGAAGCTGGCCACGGTCACTGCCGAGCACACTGGCGCCGCAGAGACTGAGGCTCGCCGCCGGGCGCTCGCCGACGAATCCAGGCGGGCGAAGGAGGAGCACGATGCGGCGGCCCAGCGGCTGTCCCAGGAGTTGCCGCGCTTGCAGCAGCGCGAATCGAGTCTCCAGCAGCGGATCGCCGAGCGATGCCAGGCGCACGGTCGGCGGCGGGCGCAACTGGTGAAAGACATCGCCGCGCTGACTGCGGTGGCCCGACTGCGCGAGAGCGTCGAGCGCGCGGCGGCGCGCCGGGACTTTGCGCGGCGTGTCCTGGCCCGGTGCCAGGCCATCGTGGGCCGGCGGCAGGCACGCGTCGACGTGCTGGAGCAGGCCAAGGCGACTCTTGTGGCGCGGCGACGCGAGGTCGAGTCGATCGACCGCGAGGCCGGGCAGATCGCGTTGCGGCAAGCGGACCTGCAGCGGCGCTTCGGCCTGACCTCTCATGTGCCGTGTGCAGGCATGGACATCCAGGGGCACTGCCAGCTGCTCGGTGACGCGCGCGAGGCGAAGGCGCTGTTGCCATCGGCGGACGCGGCGCTCACCGGTCTGGCCGAGAAGAAGCGGGTTGCCCTGCAGGAGATCGCCGACACCGAGACGGCGGTGCGCGCGCTGCCCGCTGAGGCGCAACTGCGCAACCAGGCCGAGCAGATGCTCGAGACCGCCGAACAGCGCCTGCGCGACATCGAGCTGCTGTGCGCGCGCCGGGACGAGGTGACCCGTGCAGCACAGACGATCGATGGACACACTGCGGAACTGGCCACGCTGCCTGAGCAGGCCGCGCCGGAGACGGAGGATGAGCGTGCCGAACGTGGCGACATCGCTGCAGCTCGGACGCGTGTCCAGGACGAGCTCAGCCGCATTGCCGTGGTGCGCGACGAAGCACTGACCCGCACCGCCGAACAGGCCGCCCTGCTTCCCCCGCCGCTGGATGCGGCAGGGCTGAACACAGCGAGGCAAGAGGTCGAGGCTGCGACGCGGGCCGCAGCAGCAGCGGAGGCCGCCGAGTCTTGCGCCCGGCTGCGCGACGAGCGCGCGAAGGCGCTCGGCGAACAGCTGGCTGACATCGCGGCCAAGGAAGGGGCGGCGATCCGTGCCGCCAAGCGTGTCGAGGACGAACTGGCCAACTGGTCGCTGCTCGCCAAGTGCCTCAGCAACGACGGCGTGATCGCGCTGGACATCGACGACGCGGGGCCGACGTTCTCCGCGCTGGCGAACGAGTTGCTGCTGGCCTGCTACGGGCCGCGGTTCACGCTGCAGGTGATCACGCAGTCCACCAACGGAAAGGGCGAGCTTCGCGAGGACTTCGACATCATCGTGCACGACGGGTTGCGGGACGAGTCGAAGAGCCTGAAGATGGTCAGCGGTGGCGAGCGGGTATGGATCAACGAGTGCCTGACCCGGGCGATTGCGCTCTACTTGTCCGGCAACACCGGCCGCCGGATCGGCACGCTGCTCAGCGACGAGGCGGACGGTCCGCTGGACCCGGAGCACAAGCGCATGTTCATGGCCATGAAGCGTGAGGTGCTGCGCCTTGGCGGGTACGCCTGCGAGTACTTCGTGAGCCAAACCCCAGAGCTCACGGAGATGGCCGATCGCATCATCGACCTGGAAGGTATGGCAATGCAGGTTTCCGGGGAGGTTGCGTGACTGACCACCTGCTCGACCGCTACTTCTTCGTGTTCCCGGCGTGGCCGAAGAGCCAGAACGTCGTCGTCTCGTCGTCCAGCACAGGTTCAAAGTGTTGAGAGGTGGGGGTCATCCCTTGGACAGCGACACTTCCAAAGCTTCAAGAGCGGTGACCGTACCTTGGGCGTGGCGCAGGGCCCGCTGCAAGTCAGTGTCTTGCTCGGTGACCTTCGCGGCCTGTAGCGCGACTACCTTCAGGCAGTGGTTCAGGACCGAAGTCGGCGCACCGAGCGCTTCGCTCTCGTAGCGAGACAAACAACTGCGGTCCACGCCCAGCAGTTTGGCAAATGCGGCCTGCGTCGCTCCGGCGCGTGCGGTGCGGATCAGTTCGCCCTGGGAGATTGGAAAGCGAAAGCTCTTCACCCGTGCTATTAAAGCACGCCTGTGCGATAATCACACATTTCTCTCATTCACGACCGCGGCGCGCATACTTCTCTACCATGCGTCGCTGGGAGACTTCTGATGGCGCGCGCGGACCAATTCAAAGCACTTCTTCGCGCCTATGCAGGCGATGAGGAGTCGCAATTCCTCTCGGTGGCCTTGCAAGTGGCGGCCGAGGAGGCGCAGCGTGGCCATAACAAACTGGCTGCGGAGTTGCGCGACCTCATCGACGAAGCCCGAG
>OEIU01001769.1_pt1 | contig 12897 bp, 10 predicted proteins | sample 1539221 | NCBI WGS metagenome assembly OEIU01 (sample SAMN03792071, study PRJEB22550) | activated sludge metagenome | feature: wastewater treatment plant; material: activated sludge; isolation source: Wastewater treatment plant of a petroleum refinery complex | place: Argentina: Zarate | collected...
TGTCCCAACGCCTTTTCAGCATTGCGCAGCTCTTCGAAGCTTTGCGAAAAACAATTTAAAATCAGCATATTGAGCCGACGCTTGTTCTCAGCTATTTTTGGCATATCCCGCTCACCGGTACGCCCGGAGTACGCCCGTTTTGGGGAGAATGCCGTGAAGGTCACCTACGCCCGCATCACGAAAACCGCCATTGAGCGGCTCGGCCCGAACGAGGTCATTCGCGATACGGACGCGAAGGGCTTTGGCGCGCGGTCGCGGGCAAAGGTCGTCACGTACTTCGTCGAGAAAAAGGTAAGGGGCAAACGCCAGTGGGTCACGATCGGTCGTCACGGGGCGCCATGGACGGCGGAGACCGCTCGCAAGAAGGCCAGTGGGCTTCTGATCGAAATGGCCGGCGGCGGCGATCCGGTCGAGCGGCTGCGCCGCGAGCGTGATGCGCTGAACTTCGAGGAAGCGCAGAAGCTGTTCATGGAGCAGCACGGCCCCAAGCTGAAGCCACGGACCAGGACGGAGTATCAGCGGCTCTTGGATAAGGTGATCGTGCCCCGCCTCGGCAAACGCCAGCTGCACAAGATTACCCGTGCCGACGTTGCACAGTTCCACGCCGAGCTGGCTTCGGTGCCGGGCCGGGCTAACTTCGTGTTGTCGGTTCTGTCCAAGCTGTTCAGCTGGGCACAGGACACAGGCGTCGACGACCGTGAGGTCAACCCGTGCCTCCGGGTCAGCAAGTACCGGCTGAGCAAGCGGGAGCGCTATCTTACGCGCGAAGAATACGCGCTGATCGCCGCGACGGTCACGGCGCTGGAAGGCGAGGGCAAGATCACGGCATCGAGCGCGTATGCGATCCGGCTTCTGATGCTGACGGGCGCGCGGCTCAACGAGATCCTTACGCTTCAGTGGAGCTTTGTCCGGGCGGATATGAAGTCACTGTTCTTGCCGGATAGTAAGACAGGCGAGAAGATCATCCGGCTCAGCGACGAAGCGCTGGCCGTTCTGAAGTCTATCCCCAAGGTCGAAGGCAACCCCTACGTCATCACCGGTCACGTGCACGGAACCCATCTGACCAACCTGCACAAGGCTTGGTATCTGGTCTGCGAGACCGCAAAGCTGGAAGGCGTGCGCATCCACGACCTGCGGCATTCGTTTGCCAGCATGGCGGCCGATGCCGGCGCATCACTGCCCATGATCGGCGGTTTGCTTGGGCACGCCGATCCGCAGACGACGGCGCGCTACGTTCATCTGGTTGATAAGCGACTGCACGAGCTGAACAGGACGGTTGGCGCTGCCATCAGCGGGGCGATGAACGGAAAAAGCCCGAAGAAGAAACTGCGGTCAAAAGCCGCCTGAACTTACCGGCCAGCGTCACAACGGCAGCGCAGGCTGCGAAAGGTCGGCAATCATCCTGCGGGCTGTCCGGTCCAGTGCTGGGAGGTGGTTCACGAGCACATCCCAGAGAATATCCAAATCAACTCGAAAGTACTCGTGGCGAAGCCTGTGCCCCATACTGATGATGCTTTTCCAGGGTATTTCCGGGTATCGGGCGAGGAGGTCCGGCGGCAGGTTGTTAGCGGCTTCGGCGACAATCAGAACGCCGTGTTGACATGCCATGCGCAACGCCCAGTCGGTCGACAAGTCTTCAAGCTTCCGTCCGTTGACTAGCCGCATCAGGTTAGCACTGGCTTCTGTCATGTCCTGTAGCCGGGGCAGAGGCGACCGGATCACGAACTAGAAGACTTTGATTGCAGTTTGCTCGATGGTTTCGCGAAGCGCGGGGTGCAGTGCGCTTCGGGTGCAGAGATCGACGTCGGTGCCTAAAGTCTCTTCGAGCAGAAACTCAAGATTGGAGAACTCGATGAGGCCTACATGTTTGGTTGGGTCACGATCCACGAAGATGTCGATGTCTGAGGTTGGCTTCGCGTCATCGCGCGCGGTCGAGCCGAAAATATAAAGCGCAGCAGCGCCTAATGACCTGATGGCAGGCTCGATGGTCTTGATAAGCTCAATGGCGCGGTCACGTCTCATAAGTGTTCAAACAGTACAGTAATTACGGGGTTTTTTCAACGTTCTTGCGATGTTGTGGTGCTTCTTCGGCTCGGCGGCGAGAGCGCCAGAGTGTCGAACGGTGAACCCCAAGCTCTTCGGCGGCTTTCGCCAGTGAGAAGTTTTTATCGCGAACAAGTGCTGCGGGTTCGGCCTTGGCGTTTACACCGGCAAGGGCGTAGGGCGAGATCTTTGGCTTGGCGCCGCCCCGGCGACCTCGCGCACGAGCCGATTTGAGACCAGCCTTTGTGCGTTCGGATATCAACGAGCGTTCGAACTCGGCGAGCGCCGCAAAAATACCAAAAGTGAGCTTACCCGCAGGCGTTGCCGTATCGATGTTCGCGCCTTGGCCTGTCAACACCTTGAACCCAACGCCGCGTTCCTCCAGTTCTCGAACCGTATTGATCAGGTGGCGAAGGTTGCGGCCGAGCCTGTCGAGCTTCCAAACGACAAGGGTATCGCCTTTGCGAAGCGCCTTCAGGCAACTATCCAGACCAGGGCGGCTGTCGCTCTTGCCGGATGCCTTGTCGGTGTAGGTGCTCTCAAAGGCAACGCCAGCGCCATGGAGGGCGTCTAGCTGGAGTTGCAGGTTCTGGTCGGTCGTAGAAACGCGGGCGTAGCCAATCTTCAAGTGTCATGCTTTCATCGTGCGCGCATGCTGACACGATGGTAGCTCGGCCGCGATGAATACAATCGATTGCCGTCAGTATGCCTCAACGGGGCGTTGCAGATCGGCAAACGATGACGTTCTTGCATCAAGAAAGTGCAACGTCATTCTGCAACCCGCCCGAGATCGCTGGCGGCCAGATTTCCGCGCGCCGCGTGTAACCTTCAAGCCAAAATGTCACAAAATCTCTAGAATTAAGTGGCGCCGATTACGAGGGTACTTCGCGCCGCGTGCACCACTTCGTCAGTGATGACCGTGAGGCCATTGATTTTGAGAATACGGCTGATTTGAACGAACAGACGTTGGAGCAAGCGGAAGTTCCCGCCAGTGATTCGGGCGATAGAGGCAATGGCCTGATTGTCGGTGAAGTCTGCGTCATCGAGCGCGAGCCCCAGCCGGCGCCAGTGGCGGGTCAGCACGAATGTCAGCTCATCCCCCTGAAGGGAGCGGTAGGTGTGCGCGAACCCAATACGGCTATAGAGCTGTGGGTACTGGGATAGCCGCTTTTCCATCCCCGGCATGCCGATCAGAATGACGCCAAATCCTTTCCGATCGTAGAGATCGCGGACGTACTCCAATGCAGAGTAGGACAGACGTTCCGCTTCGTCGATGATCATGAGGTCAATATGATTCTTAGTGGCTTGCGGCTGGTGGCCCGGCTCGTGGCGACCGAGGTACTCGTCAATACAGATTTCGGAGCGAACAATCAGGCGCGAGAGATCGCTTTTCAGGGTAGCGAATGAGCACGATACGGGAGGCGTGTGGAAGATAGCGCGTGTCCGTTCCAGCGTGACGTATGACGGCTCATTGATGTCGATCCGTTGCCACTCATCAATCATCGGTTCAACGACATCCCATCCGGTGAGCCGGCGGGCGGATAATGTTTTCCCGACGCCTGCCGCGCCGTAACAGAGGCCAATATACCGGTGTCGACGAACAGCCTGGGCAAACTCAACAAAGCGGCGATGCTCCTTCGTCGCGATAAAGTCCCTATGGCGTGTTGTTTCCGTCATTCATCGCCTTCCTCGTACAGGCGGAGCTTGGGTTTAGCTGGCGGAGACGGTTTGACGGGAGGTGTTACCTTCGGTGACCAGTCAGGATCGAAACTACTGGCATGGCTCAGGTACTCATTGATGTTGGACCGCAGGGCTTTCCGGTGAGCCCGGCGAGCGGCCTGAATGTCCTTCAGCGTCACGGCGGCCCCGAAGCGATCCGTGCTTACGGCCCGGCAGACAAACGCATCGCCATGAAAGACTCGAATATCGGACAGATCACGGGGATCGTACCGCACCGTTACGGTTTTACCCACGAACCCCGCCAATGTGGGCGACATGAACCGCATGCCCATGAACGAAATGCCGTCACGACGAACGGTTCGTGGCTGGACATGCATCACCAAAAGAAGGTCGAGAAGTTCAAGGCTCTCAGGAAGATGGGGAAGGAAGCCGTCGCCACGCCATGCATCAAGCGGGGTTCGCTTGATCTCGGTGTGGACGCGCTGGTGATACGTGTCTGTGATGTAGGCCTCGATGGTCCGATCAAGGTCTGCCAGCGACAAGCGGGGCGGTGTCACGGGCTTGCCGTCGACGAGGTGTCCAGGAATCTGCGGGAGAAGCTCGGTATTGATGGTGCGGAACAGGCGTTCCACCTTGCCACGCCCCTGGGGCCTGGCGACGGCGGAGTGGATGATCCGGAACTTGAGGCCGACGGCAACCTGTTCGATATGATCGCTCGTGAAATCAGACCCGTGGTCAACGTAGAGAATTTCCGGAATGCCGCAGATTTGCCAATTGGGGTTGGCTTTCCGCCAGATCGCTTGTCGCAGAGCCAACGACGTATTGAGTGCCGATGGCGCACCGACGAACACCATGAACCCCGCTACGGCACGCGAATGGTCATCCGTGATGACGGTCAGCCAAGGGCGGACAACCTGCCCGTTTTCATCGAGAATGAGAAGGTCGAGGGCGGTATGATCCGCTTGCCAAATGACGTTCGGACCACTGGCGCGGTGGCGGTGAACGAGTTCGTACCGGTCACGGAAGCTGGCACCTCCTTCGTGGGCCAGTGTGAGCAAGTGAGGATCGATGGCCCTTACCACGGCATAGACAGTACTGTACGCCGGCACCTTCCAGCCGCGCTGGCGCGCGATTGCGGCAACCCGTCTCTGAATCGTAGCCGCAGACGGCCGGGCTTTTTGGAGAGCCAATCCACGGATCAGATCGGCCAATTCGGATCTCATTCTAGATTGGCCGGCATCCTGCCGTCGCCGCCGTATCAGTCCATCCACGCCATGGGCTTGGTAGCGGGTCACCCACCGCTGTATCGTTCGTCGTGATGAACCTGTCATTGCGACAAGGGTGGCCAGCGAGACGCCGTCGTCGAGATAGTTGCGAACGATGGCGACGCGACGCATCACGCTTTGTCGCTCACGGGCATCGAGTGCAAGAAATGACGGCGAGGAAGGCGACCCTGATTGTCCGATAGGGGATCGTTGAGCGGACGATTTTGGGCGGCGATGCCGGTTCATGGTTTTGACTGATTATATCCGTCTCATTGAAGTGGTACGATATATATTTTCCAAAAGGTGCCTTTAACGTACACTGCCGATTATGAAATCAATCAAAATTGGGTACGCCCGTTGCTCCACCGACAAACAGGATTTGGCTGCGCAGAAATTGTCTCTGGAGAAATTCGGCGTATCGCCCGACAACATCTATATTGACCACGGCCTCACAGGAACCAACCGTTCCCGACCTGGTCTCGATCAAGCGCTTGCTGCTGTACGTACCGGAGATACGCTCGTGGTTCCCAAGCTGGACCGCCTTGCTCGGTCAGTTCCGGATGCTCGATTTATCGCCGATCAGCTGTCACGACGCGGCGTCAAGCTGGCCCTTGGCGCCAGCATCTATGATCCAGCTGATCCCATGGGGAAGATGTTCTTCAATATCCTGGCCACATTCGCGGAGTTTGAAGCCGATCTGATCCGTCTTCGCACCCGAGAAGGGATGGCCATCGCCAAGGCGCGCGGCAAGCTTAAGGGCAAGCAACCCAAGCTGTCTGATAAGCAGCAACGCGAGTTGCACCGGATGCACGCAACGGGAGAGTACTCTGTCAGTGACCTTGCTGAGGTGTTCGCCGTGTCCAGGCCGACAGTCTATCGGACCCTGCTGCGAAATTTGAGCGCCATTTAGCTATAGAGATTTAGCGCCAATTAGCGTTGAAGCTCACAGAGCGACGGCGTGTTGCAGAAGTGCGAGACGGGCAGGGGCGTCCGGAAATGGATGTATCTCGTCGCAGCGACTTCCGCTTTTGATAAAAGCGGAGATGCGTGTGCTCGCCATTCGGCACCGCAATTCTGCAACAAGAGGCCGCGCGAATTTCTTATCGCTCGCCGCCTTTTCCGCCGACGCCACCCATGAGAGGATTGACTGCGAGCAACGTGAGCTCCGCATTCGCCGCTTTCGCCATTTCTGCTGCAAGTGCTATGGCACCCTTGGAATGCTCGGCGTCGTCTACAGCGCAAAGTATCTTTTTCATTTCGTACTCCTCAATTTGGTAGCGTTTTTTGCCTAACGGAAATGAAATGGCCTCCCTTGAGCACCAGGTGATTCAAACCTGAACATGCCGCAACATGCAAAGCAGACTTGATCTCAGCCGGCTTCAATTCAAGGGGTCGTAGGTTGACTTTTTTTCCAATGCTTTTGACATGCATCAATGTCACGATCACACCACGCGTCGTCGCTGAGTTGGCGGCCGTGCCCGAATACGTGTGGAGACAAACGATGCTCAGCCGCTTCGGGGCGAAGGTGTGAGACATCCTCTGAGATGAGACAGGGAAGCCTACCGATGAAACGCATTCTTGTGGCCACTGACCTATCAGCACGTTCCGATCGCGCGCTGCGTCGCGCACTCACAATCGCTCACGAAAGTGCGTCCACACTCGAGGTCATCCACGTCATCGACGACGCTTGGCCGGGGGCAGAAATCGAGCGCCAGGACCAGTGCGCCCGAAGTGTGATCGCCGATGAGCTGCGCCAGGCGGGGGCCGAGACCAAGCCTTCAACAACCATCGTCCGCGGCCAGCCCTTTGTCGAGATCGTCAAGCGCGCGACCGAGACAGGCGTCGATCTCATCGTGCTCGGCATTCACCGCGGCAAAGGTCGCGAGATGTTCAGAGGTACGACTGCCGAGCGCGTGATCCGCCTGGGCCATACTCCGGTTCTCGTTGTGACCACTCCGGTCACGCACGGGTACGGTCGGGTGCTCGTAGGGTACGACTTTTCGATTCATTCAAAGCGCGCGCTTGAATTTGCTGCACTGTGGTTGCCGGCAGCAGAATTCCATATCGTTCACGCGACACATGTCCCGTTTAAAGGATTTCTTGGTCCGCAAACCCAGAATGAAATCGCGGACGACGAGGAGAGCAAAGCGGCTGGTCGTCTGGAGGAAGATCTGACCGCTCTGAAGAATAGATTCGGAGCCCGTTGCCCTCAGTTTCACGTCTCAATAGAAGAGGGAGCTCCACTCGCGGTGATCGGTACCCATGCGAAAAAAGTGCGACCTGACTTGATAGTCATCGGCACGTACGGACGAAGCGGCCTTTCGCACCTCGTTCTTGGGAGCATCGCGGAGGAGCTGATTGCTGACGCCACAATCGACATACTGGCTGTCAAGGCGTAGCAGGCAACACGACGGCGGGGGCTTATCTCTCGAACGGTCCAACACGCTGATGCGCTCGTGGTGCAGACGACTTGGATCCGCCAGCTGACGATCTGGCAAAAGATATGAGCGGGGGAAGGTTCCGTGATCGTTGCTTGGCTTCAGTTCCTCGCTGTCTCCCTTGCGATCGTTGTCGCCGGCTACTGGCTCGCCCGTTATGGAGACGTGATCGCAGAAAAGACCGGTCTTGGCGGGACGTGGATCGGCTTGATCCTTGTGGCGACGGTTACGTCGCTCCCTGAGCTGGTCACGGGAATATCCTCGGTGACGTTGGCCGATGTGCCCGACATCGCAGTCGGCGACGTGCTTGGTAGCTGCGTCTTCAACCTGCTGCTGATTGCGGTTCTCGATTTCCTGCACCGGGAATCGCCCATCTATCGGAAGGCAAGCCACGGCCATATTCTGGCTGGCGGCTTCTCCGTCGTCCTCATCGGATTGGTTGTCTTTAGCCTGCTGTCGGGTGACGCAGCGGCTCTCCGCTTCGGGCATGTTGGTATATATACGCCCGCCATCATCGTGCTCTACTTCGTCGCTGTTCGGGCGGTGTTCGTTCAGGAGAAGAATAGGTCCCCCGAACTGCACCTTGACCTACGCTACCCGGATATTTCCTTGCGAGATGCAGCCGTCCGCTATGCTGTAGCTGGTGGAGCCGTTGTTGCGGCAGGTGTCGCGATGCCCTTCGCCGCCGAGACCTTGGCACGCGAAATGGGCTGGAGCCAGTCTTTCGTCGGCACATTGCTTGTCGCCGCCGCAACGTCGCTGCCTGAAGCAGCGTCCACGATTGGCGCGCTCCGTATCGGTGCCATCGATCTTGCGATCGGAAACCTGTTCGGCAGCAACCTCTTCAATATTCTTGTCCTCGCGATCGACGATATCGCTTATCTCGGCGGGCCGCTTCTTTCGCGGGGGTCACAGTCACACGCGCTCTCCGGCGTCTCGGCAATTATCATGACGGGTGCTGCAATTGTCGGCCTCCACTATAGGCCGGTCGCGCGGGTATTCAGGATCGTGGGCTGGGTCAGCCTGGCCCTCGTTTTTACGTATGTGCTCAATTCGCTCGTGCTCTATCTGCGCGGGCACTAGTCTTTTAGAAGCTGGCCCCTTGGCCGTAGGGAAAGATGATGGCGAGGAATGACAGCAGCGTGATGCAGCGCGGTCTATCACAAGCAGAGGCCGTCAAGAGGCTTGCGCAATACGGGCCCAACGCCCTGCCCGAAGGCAAAGGCGTTTCGTCCTGGCAGCGCGTTCTTCGTCAGTTCAAAAGTCCCCTCATCTATATCTTGCTGTTCGCGCTGGCGCTCGACCTCGCGCTGTGGATTTACGAGGGCGCTCCGGGCGTGCCCTTCGAGTCAATCGCGATTGGCGTCATTCTTGTCCTCAATGCGGCGCTTGGAGCATTCCAGGAAGGAAAGGCGGAGGAAGCACTCGCACGCCTCAAGGCGCTCGCCATCCCTCGCGTCTGGGCCGTGCGGGACGGCACACTGACAGAGATCTCGTCCACTGACGTGGTGCCTGGCGACCTCGTGCGCATTGAGGCCGGGGACCGCGTTCCGGCAGATGGGCACATCGTCGACGGCCAGGGCGTCATGGCCGACGAGTCGATCCTCACGGGCGAGTCGCTGCCGGTCGAGAAGGAACAACGCGGCGAGGTCATCAGCGGGTCACTCATCGTTCGCGGCAAAGGCTACATCGACGTCACCCGTACCGGCTCTGCAAGTGCGATGGGACGCCTCGCCACGATGATCGGCGGAATTGAAGCCGGCCAAACGCCGTTGGAGCGTCGGCTTGGCGCGTTCGCCAATCAGGTGGCGATGGCCATTCTCGCGCTTGGTCTTGTTCTGACTATCGGTGGCATCGTTGCCGAAGGGTGGCATCGGATAGGCCATGTGATCTTGTTCTCGGTCGCTCTTGCTGTTGCCGCCGTTCCCGAAGGCTTGCCCGCGATCCTCACCTTGACGCTGGCTCTTGGCGTTGAAAGCCTCACCAAGCGCAAGGCGATCGTGCGGCGTCTCAGTGCCGTGGAGGCATTGGGATCGGTCACGGTGATCGCAACCGATAAGACCGGGACCTTAACGGAAAATCGGATGCACGTGAGGGCCATCGATTCTCCCGACGAAGAACGCGCCATGCTGGCGATGGTCCTCGCCAACGACGCCGAGTTTGCCTCGCGCACGGGCGACCCTCTGGAAATTGCGCTGTACGACTACGCCGAAAGCCAGGGAGCTGACCTTGGAGGCCTCGCGGCCAGTCGGCCACGTCGCTCGAGCCGGCCCTTCGATAGCATCTATAAGTTCATGCGTGTGACGGTGGAAGAAGGCCATCGCTGCATCAGTTATCTCAAGGGCGCGCCCGAAGTTCTCATCGCCCGCAGCTCGATGACAGCAGCCGAGAAGCATACGTGGGAGGAAAAATCGCTCTCTTACGGCAAAGAAGGCTATCGTGTTCTCGCTCTGGCTTGGTCTGGGGACGAGAGGGAAGAGGATCTGACATTCCTCGGTCTCGTCTTACTCTGGGATCCGCCACGCACGGAAGTTCCCGATGCTCTAAGAAATGCAGCCTCGGCCGGCATTCGCGTTGTCATGATCACCGGCGATCATCCGGCAACAGCCAAGGCGGTGGCAGATGTGATCGGCATCGAAACTGATGATGTTCTGACAGGTGACCAGATTGAAAGGCTTTCGATTGAAGACCTGCGTGCGGCCGCGCGGCGCGTGAATGTCTTTGCCCGCGTCGCTCCCGAGCACAAGCTCCGGCTTGTCGAGGCGCTGAAGGACCAGGGAGAGATCGTTGCTGTCACGGGTGACGGGGTGAACGATGCCCCCGCACTCAAGCGCTCCGACGTCGGCGTCGCGATGGGTCAGCGAGGCAGCGACGTCTCGCGCGAGGTGTCCGACATTATTCTTATGGACGACAACTTCGCCACCATCGTCGCAGCAATCGAAGAGGGTCGTAGCATCTACGAGAACATCCAGAAGTCCATCCGGCTCCTGTTCTCGACCAATTTCGCCCTTGTCCTGCTCATCGTCATGGGGCTGGGGGTCTCGTTTTTCCTCGGCATCCATGATCCCTCGGGCGGCATGTTCCTGCCCTTGACGGCGGCGCAGCTCCTGTGGATCAACGTCATCGCCGACGGACCGCCGGCACTGGCGCTGGCGCTCGACCGCAACCCGGGCGTGATGCAGCGCCCCCCGCGCCCCGCATCGGCGCGGCTTCTCGATGACTCCTCGCTGCGCTTCATCGTCATTACTGGCGTCGCCAAGGCAGCGATGGGCGTGGCGCTGCTCGTCCTCATGCCACAGCTCGGCTACTCGCTTGAGGCGACGCGAACCTCAGTGTTCCTGTTCGAGTCGATGGCGCAGCTCGTGTTCGCCTACCCGGCCCGCAAGCTCAACATCATCCCCATGCAGAACAACGTGCTGCATCTGGCCGTAGGGCTCGGCCTGCTGCTCCAGATTGCGACCGTGCTCGTCCCTGGGTTTACAACGCTCTTGCAGCTCGTCCCGCTCGACGCGTTCGCCTTCGCGGCTGTGTTCCTTGGCGTACTTCTGAGCTGGTCCGCGGCTGAGATCGTTTCGCGCATAGTGCTTCCAGAGATTCACTGCAGTGACGGGATGATCAGCAAGCATCCGCGCGTTGCTCATCGCCTCGGTGGACAAAGCCACCGCTGCAACGGCAACCCAACGTAACGGAGCGAGAAAAGCTTCGGTGCAGTCGAATTCGGTCTGTGGTCAAGAGCACCGTTCGCTGCCTCCGCATTGGCGTCGACGCGATCGAGAACGCCGAGAAAGATCGACGTTTGACCGTCGACGCGGTCCCCCATCTAGCAGACTTAGTTGGCGGCGCGCCCCACGCCGCCGATTGTGGCGGCCTCGACATCTGCTACTGGGATCCCTCGTCGAAGTCAGTGCGGCCCCAGCTTGCGGACGTGGTTGTGGAGGCTTCGCGCAGCACAATGAGCAGAGAGCTCGATGTCCGAAAGTGCATACCGTCATATGGACTCCAACCCATGCACCGAACTCGCGCACCAGGGGGCACGGCAGATATCCGCGCTCACGAAAATGGATCGCTTGTCCTGATAAATGCATGCTCAAATGGCTTAGTTGCAGCTTGCTGCGTCTCGATCTCCATCAAACATGGAACCAACATATGCACTACCCGTCCAGGCTTCACATCTAGGCGGGTAATAGTTATTGTTTTGTAAGCAGCAGGTGGCCGTAGATACGGCAGCGCAGGCAACGGCGCAATCGCTATGGCTAAGATTTATTCCCAAGTTTGAAATATGAGACCCTGAGCAACCTGCCGGAGCGAGTATCCATGGCTCACAAGCCCGCCCGGATAAACCAGCTGCCTTCCAAAAAGAAATTGGGATGATTTGGGCCGATGCGGGACTTGCGAGTATGCATTGGAATAATACCGCAAAAGAAACTTTCAAGCGCCGCATCAGTACCCCGCAATCATTGCGACATAAAGGTCTGTCCCGGCTCGCAGGAACGTGAACACGGTGTGTTTTGCACTGGTGCAAGTCAGCGTGGCAGTGGTCTTGACCGAGAGGCCTGTGTGGGTGAACGTCGCCGGACCAGTTCCCGAACCTTTTACGACGAGCGAATAGCTGCCGCCATCCTGCATATTGGACAATGTAAATGCCCCGCATGCCGCGCTGGTGTAGGCGACGTTGGACTGGCTAAAGTTCACGCTGGTGCCGCTTCCATTGTTCAATACACGCGATACAATTGCGCCGGAGACATCAAGTGTGGCATTAGGGGCGGTAGTCGCAATTCCGACATTGCCGCCGGATGTTATTGTAAGGCGAGTGTCAGTTCCCACATTAGCAGATATGACGTCGGTGCTGATCTTGAACTTGTCGCTGTCGCTATTGTCGATCCCCATCGCCCAGATGGACCCTCCGGCACCAAAGAACAGCGATGCGTCGCCGGTGCCGTGCTGCATGACTTTGATTTGGCCAAGCACGTCGGTTGTTGTTTCAGAGATCACGAAATTGGTGTTCGGCGCGGTGTCTTGTAAACCGACGTAGCCGCTGTTGGCGATATAGATATGCTGGTACCCGGCCGTGGTTGCGCCAGAAGCGCCACTAAGGGACAAACCTCCACCATAGATGCCTAGAGATGCATGGTCGTTATCAGCCTTATTGCGAAAGCGAATTAGGCCAGTATTTGAGCCACCGATTTCCACATCCCCCATTATGTGGAGTGTCTTGCTGGGATCGGACGTACCGATGCCGAGCCGATTGTTGGTGTCATCCCAGAATAGGTTGCTGGTATCGCCAGCAAAGCTGTTGCCGCTGTTGAACTGGATAGCGCCGGTGCTGCTGGCTGTGGTAGTCGTGCCGGCTGTGGTACTGCTGCTGAGGCTCTTCCAGCCGCTTCCGGTGCAGACCTGTATGGTATCGCTGGTGGTTTCATACCGGATGGAGCCTGAGATGGCAGTGGCGCACGCCTGCGCAGTGTGACCTA
>OEIU01001770.1_pt1 | contig 12896 bp, 9 predicted proteins | sample 1539221 | NCBI WGS metagenome assembly OEIU01 (sample SAMN03792071, study PRJEB22550) | activated sludge metagenome | feature: wastewater treatment plant; material: activated sludge; isolation source: Wastewater treatment plant of a petroleum refinery complex | place: Argentina: Zarate | collected...
ACGCAGGACACCTCGCTGCTGCACCGCTCGGTGCGCGACAACATCCTCTACGGCCGGCCCGACGCCACCGAGGCGCAGATGGTCGCCGCCGCGAAGCGCGCCGAAGCGCACGACTTCATCCTCGGCCTGAGCGATCCGGCCGGACGCAGCGGCTACGACGCGCACGTCGGCGAGCGCGGCGTCAAGCTCTCGGGCGGGCAGCGCCAGCGCATCGCCATCGCGCGCGTGATGCTCAAGGACGCGCCGATCCTGCTGCTGGACGAAGCCACCAGCGCGCTGGACAGCGAAGTCGAAGCCGCGATCCAGGCCAGCCTGTACCGGCTGATGCAGGGCAAGACGGTGGTGGCCATCGCGCACCGGCTGTCGACCATCGCCGCGATGGACCGGCTGGTGGTGCTGGACAAGGGGCGCATCGTCGAAACCGGCGACCACGCCAGCCTGCTGGAACAGGGCGGGCTGTACGCGCGGCTGTGGGCGCACCAGAGCGGCGGCTTTCTCGTCGACGACGCTGACGAGCCGCCGGCTGCGCTCGCGCTGGCGCACGACATCGGCCTGGACGCCGGTGGTGCCGACGGTGGTGCCGATCGTCCCGGCCCCGATCGCAGCGGCCGCACGCTGCCGCCGCCGTTCCGTTGATTTGTGCCGCGCCGCGGCGCCACGGGCATGGCTGCGGCTCAGCTCCCGCTTGCGGGCGCCGAAAGGGCAATGGCGCCGCTTCTTCAAGCCCGAGGCCGCCGCGCGCCAAGACCCTACCCATGCCCATGCCCATGCCCATGCCCATGCCGCTCGCCCAAGCCGCCCAAGCTGCCCGCGCCGAAGCCTGGCTCTTCGGCACCGACCGCAGGCAGCGCGTGGGCACGCGCCGCACGCTGGTGGCTTCGCTCGTGTACCTGGTCGCGGCGCTGGGCCAGTGGTGGTCGGCGCAGGTCGGCCTGGCCGATCCGCTGCCGGCGCGCTGGCTGATCCTGTGCCTGGCGCCGGGGGTGTTCGGCTTCTACCTGCTGCTGCGCAGCGGCCTGACCCAGGGCCTGACCGACCCGGCGCTGACGCTGCAGCAGATGGTCTTTGCCATCGTCGCCATGGCCGCGGCCTACGTCATCAACCCGCCGCTGCGCGGCATGCTGCTGATGATCGTCGCGCTGGTGCTGGTGTTCGCCGCCTTCACGCTCAGCCGGCGCGCCTCGCGTGCGCTCGGCGGCTTCGCCGTCATCGTGCTCGGCCTGGTGATGCTGGCCATGGCTACGCACGCGCCGCAGGTCTACGACCCGACCATCGAGGGCATCCACTTCGCCTTCGCCGCGGTGGTGCTGCCGGTGATCTCGATGCTGGCCGGCGACCTGTCGCAGATGCGCACGCGGCTCAAAGAGCAGAAGGCCGAGCTGCAGTGCGCGCTCGAGCGCATCCGCAAGCTGGCCACGCACGACGGCCTGACCGGGCTGGTGAATCGCCGCCACATGGAAGAGCTGGCCGAACTGGAGCAGCGCCGCGCGCTGCGCAGCGGCAGCCTGCCGTGCCTGTGCCTGGTCGACATCGACCACTTCAAACGCATCAACGACGTGCACGGCCATGCCGCCGGAGACGAGGTGCTGCGCCTGTTCTCGCGCCATGCCGCGGCGTCGATGCGCGAGACCGACGTGCTCGCGCGCTGGGGCGGCGAGGAGTTCCTGGTGATGCTGCCCGACACGCGGCCGCAGGAGGCGCGCGTGGGCTTCGAGCGGCTCAAGCGCATGCTGTCGCGCGACGAGGCCTGGCCGCAGCGCATGCACCTGCGCGTCAGCTTCTCCGCCGGCCTGACCGCGTGGCGCCCGGGCGAGCCGCTGCGCGACGCGCTGGCGCGCGCCGACCATGCGCTGTACGAGGCCAAGGCCTCGGGCCGCGACCGGCTGGTCGAGCACTGAAGCTCAACCGCCACCCCCAGCCGCCTTCCAGGCTCACACGTCGTTGGAAACGCGAGCCCGGCTCCAAGCTCCAACCTCGTTGGACAAGAGGCCTGGGTTTCAGCCTTCTGCAGGATGCCGCCGGTGCAGGACATGCAGCCACGCCCGAGACACGTCCTTGCGGAATGCATCGGGTGCCGTGGCCGCCGCAGGAGCAGTCGAGTTGCAGGTGGGCGTGCCAGGGCATGGCTGACCAGCGGCAGGGCCGCCGGCCGCACATGCGGGGCGAATCTCACCCAGCTGCCGCACCCCGCGTTTCGGCCAATGGACAGAGCGGTGTTACAAGGCAGCCTCGGGATGCCGAAGGCCGTGCGGGCGCCGCCGCAGCGGCGTTGACGAGCAGGGCGTGCATCCGCCGCGGACCAGGGATGCAACCATGTACGAACGGCACTTCGGCATCACCGGGCCACCGTTCCAGCTGAGCCCGGACCCGTCCTTCTTTTTCGACGGCGGCCAGCACCGCGCCGCGCTGGCTGCGTTGCGCCAGGCCTTCTCGGGTGATTCGCCCTTTGTTGTCCTCAGCGGCGAGATCGGCGCGGGCAAGACCACCGTGCTGCGCGCCTGGCTCGACGAATGCCGCGCCGCCGGCATCGCCGTGGCGCAGATCGCCAACACGCAGCTCGATGCCGAGGGGCTGCAATATGCCATCGCGGCGGCCTTCGGCCTGGACGCAGCGCAGGCGCAGCCTCGAGACGTGCCCGGCGCCTTGCGCCGCTTCTTCGGCCAGCTGGGCGGGGGCCGGGCGGCGCTGCTGATCGACGAGGCGCAGAACCTCGACCGCTCGGCCTTGCACAGCCTGGTGCAGGTGGCGCAGGCGGCAGCCGAAGAGAAGGCCAGGCTGCGCATCGTGCTGGCCGGACAGCCCGAGTTGCGCAGCCATGTGTCGGCAGGCGCCGCGCCCGAGCTGGATGCGCTGGTCCAGCAGGCGTGCCACCTGGGCCCGCTGGATGTCGAGCAGACCCGGCAGTACATCGAGCATCGGCTGCGCAAGGTGGGTTGGTCCGGCGTGCCCGCCTTCGAGGCCGGCGCGTTCGACGAGATCCACGCGCTGACCGGGGGCATCCCGCGGCGCATCAACGTGCTGGCCAACCGGCTGCTGCTGGGCCAGTTCCTGAACCAGACGGCACGCATCGACCGCCAGGCCGTCGACGCCATTGCCCAGGCGCTGGATGCGGAAATCGGCAGCGGAACGGTCGCGCTGGACGCACCCGGAGACCACCGCCGGGAAACCCCCGAGGCGGTCGCCGCGGGCAGCCTGCTGGTCATCGCCAGCGGACGCAGCGACTACCTGAAGGCGATGGCCCTGATGTGCGCGGCCGACCGGCAGCCCGGGCTGCCGCCTGCGGTGGCCGTGGCTTTGTCGGACGACGCGCCTTGGCAGCTGAACCTGGACCATCGGCTGTATCTGGGCTGGGGCCGGAGGCTGGTGTCGCTGGCCGACCAAGCGCAGGCGAGCCGCCGAGACATGGAGGCCAGGTTCGAGCGTCTGCTCGAACAGTGCCGGCCGAAGGCCGTCATCGTGCTCGACGGCGATGCCCTGTCGCAGCGCTGCGCCATGCTGGCGTTGCGGCATGGCGTGCCCGTCGTCCATGTCGGTGCCGACGCCCAGACCGCCGGCGAGCGCGACGACCCGCGCGCGCCGCGCGCCGCCATCCGCCAAGTGGCCAGCCTGCGCTTCGATTGCCAGCACGCCGCGGCAGCGGCCGGCGCCGAGCGGGCCCGGCCGTCGCATGCCGTCGGCAACCTGCTGGTCGATGCGCTGTACCTGGCCTGGGAGGTGGCCAAGTGGAATGCGGGCGCCGCGCACCGTCCCGTGGCCTCGAGCAAGCTCATCGACGCGCGGCGCGGCTATGGCGTGGTGGCACTGAAGCAGCCGCCTGAGCACACGGGCGAGCCGCTGAGGCCGGGCGTGCTGGCGCTGCTGCGCGAAGTCAGCCGCGACCTGCCGCTGGTGTGGCCGATGCGCCGGCAAACGATGCTGCTGGCGCACAAGAGCGGGCTCGCGCGCACGCTGGAGGGCGACCGCATCGCACGCATCCAGGAACTGGGCTACGTCAACTACGTGCGCCTGATGCGCGGCGCCACCTGCGTGCTGACCGACTCGGCCGACGTGATGGAGGAAGCCGCCGCACTGCGCGTGCCGTGCCTGAGCCTGGGCGTGCAGCATGTCAGCCACACCGGCGCCGGCGGTTGGCTGCCGGCGACCGAGGTCGAGGGCAATGCCCGGGCGGCCACGCGCGCGGTGTGGCAGATCCTGTTCAGCGGGGCGGGCGCTGCGGCCTTGCCCGAGGACTGGGATGGCCAGGCCGGCGCGCGCGTGGCACACGAGCTGGCGCGCTGGCTGGATCGCCGACCGTGAAAAGCCCACGGCCGCGAGCCCTGGCGCCGCGCGTTGCGCGAGCCCCAGGGCGGCGGCGGCGAGCGCGACACTTAAACTCGCCGGGTTCGCCTTGCGCCGGCCATGCGCAGGTTCGCCTTGCGGGAGACGCCGCTTCCGATCAGAAAGCCATGTTCGAGTCGCACTTCGGGTTCAGTGCCCAGCCGTTTCAGCTCAGCCCCGATCCGAGCTTCTATTTCGAGAGCAAGGGGCATGGGCAGGCGCTGGCCTACCTGAAGTACGGCGTGCACCAGCGCGAGGGCTTCATCGTCGTCACCGGCGAAATCGGCTCCGGCAAGACCACGCTGGTGCGCGCCCTGCTGGAAGGGCTGGACGAGAAGGACGTGGCCGCCGCACAGGTGGTGAACACCCAGCTCGACTCCTGCGACCTGCTGCAGGCCATCTGCACGGCCTTCGGGGTGCCGATGTCGGGTACGTCGAAGGCACAGCTGCTGGCGGCGCTGGAGGCGTTTTTCACGGCGCTGGCCGTCAAGGGGCGCCGCGCGCTGCTGGTCATCGACGAAGCGCAGAACCTGGGCGCCAAGGAGGTGGAAGAGCTGCGCATGCTGTCCAACTTCCAGCTCGGCGCGCAGGCGCTGCTGCAGAGCTTCTTGGTGGGCCAGCCGGAGCTGAGGCAGATGCTGCGCACGAGCACGATGGAGCAGTTGCGCCAGCGGGTCATCGCCTCGTGCCATCTGGGGCCGATGAACGCCGCCGAGACGCGCGGCTATGTCGAGCACCGGCTGCGGCACGTAGGCTGGACCTCGTTTCCGGCCATTGCCGGCGAGGCCTTCGCGCAGATCCATGCGGCGACCGGCGGCATCCCGCGGCGCATCAACGTGCTGTGCACGCGCGTCCTGCTGGCCTGCTGGCTGGCCAACAGCGACACGATCACGGCCGCCGATGTGGCCAACGCCGCCGCTGAACTGACGGCCGAACTGGGCGACGCCGCGCTGCCCTGATCGGCCCGGACCGCCCCGGGGGCGTGTGGCAAGACCGCCTAAGGCGGTAAGCACTTCGGGCAAACCTGTAACCATACGTTCCGAAGTCTCCGACGAAAATCCCCTCAATTAGGGGGGTCGAGGGTGAAAAACGGCTCTACGGCTTGTAACAAGGGGGGGGGCCACCCCCCGAAGAATGCGGCCGATGACGTGTGAGACACCCGACAAGACGAACGCGCCGCACCGGCGCTGTGCCAGGGCAGCCCGGCACAGGCAGGTAAGGCGAATCGTCTGGTCGCTCACCGAGGTGACCGCGCTCCGCCAGACGACCCCGTCACGACAGAACCCCAGGTTCCATCGTTGACCCTTACAGGCCCCCACCAATGAAACCAGACTTCCAGACACACCGGCAGACTCTGATCGCGTCGCTGATTTCCGCGGCGTTGGCCGTCTCATCGCTGACGCCGCTGGCGGCGGCTGCGCAGACAACGGCTGCTGCGCCCGCAGCCACCGTGACCACGCTCTGGCCGGCCACGGCCGTGCCGAAAGTGGCTGCGGATACCGATGCGAACTCGGTGAACGTGGGAGTGAGATTCACCAGCAATGTCAGCGGCTTCGTGACCGGCATCAAGTTCTACAAGGGCAGCGGCAACAGCGGCACGCATGTCGGATCACTATGGTCCAGCACGGGAAAACTGCTGGCCGAGGCTGTCTTCAAGGGTGAAACGGCAACGGGTTGGCAGACGGTGAGCTTCGCGAACCCGGTGCCGATCACGGCCGGCGCGACCTACACGGCGTCCTATCTAGCCCCGAGAGGCAGATACGCGATCACCGAAGGCTACTTCAAGACGGCTCTGGTGGCGGCGCCGCTGCGCGCGACTGCCGGCGTCTACGCCTACGGTGCATCGAGTTCGTTCCCCAAATCTCAGTGGAACGCCAGCAACTACTGGGTTGACGTCGTTTTTTCCGGAACCGCAGCGGCACCCGCACCCGCTCCGGCACCTGCTCCGGCGCCCGCACCCGCTCCGGCACCCGCACCCGCTCCGGCACCCGCTCCCGCTCCGGCACCCGCTCCCGCTCCCGCTCCCGCTCCGGTGATCACGAGTTCCGGCACCGCCACCGGAACCGTGGGCAAGGCGTTCTCGTATCAGACTGTGGCCAGCAACAGTCCGACGGGGTATTACCAAAACAACAGGCCGGCTGGGCTGAGTGGGAATGGCACCACCGGCTTGATCAGCGGCACGCCGACGACAGCCGGGACATACACGATGACGGTCTATGCCTACAACGCCACGGGTACGGGTTCCAAATCCGTGAGGGTCAAAATTGCTGCGGCACCGGCACCGGCACCGGCACCGGCACCGGCACCGGCACCGGCACCGGCACCGGCAGCGCAGGCGACTCTCATGTGGGGCACGTCTACAAGCTCGACGGTCACCGGTTACCGCGTCTACTATGGGACTGCACCGGGCTCCTACTTTCAGCAAAGAGGTGCGGGAGTGTCCGCGGGCTCGTCGACGGCGTACACGGTCGGCGGACTCGCGGGGGAGGCGAGGTACTACTTCGCTGTTACGGCAGTGGACAATGCCGGCAACGAGAGTGCCTACTCAACCGAAGCGTCCAAGCTCGTGCAATGACCACTACTGAGCGAGCCGCAATAGGTTTGAACATTCTGAAAGAAACTACGGCCATGACTACTTCAACTCACGTGCAGGCAATGCATAGCGGACAGGCTCTCCACGGATTCGGCACTCTGTTTCGGCGGATCTTTTTCACGGCGCTCGCTGCGCTATGCCTGCCGTCGGTTGCCTCGGCGCAGACGGCGAACCTCTGGATCGACACCAACGGCGGTAGCTGCACGCGCCAATCCAGCGCGGCAACCTACAACGATGCTGCCGCGTGCGCCAGCATCCAAGCTGCCGTGTCGGCGTGCGTGCCTGGTGACACCATCCGCATGAAGTCTGGAAACTACGGCGGGCAGACCATCACTGCCGTCAAGACAGCGCCTGGTTGCACCGTGATTGCCGAGCCGGCCACGACAACTGGACTTCTCACGACTCATGGGGCTTGGTACGAGATCCAGAACATCACGGCAAACGTGAATACGGGATGGTTCATCACTGGCACAGCTAGCAACATCACGTGTAGGAATTGTTCGTTCAGCGGCGTGAATACGTCTGTGTTCGGTTATCAGGATGCCGCTGTCTACTGGGGCGGCAAGACGTCCAATATCAGTTGGATCGGTGGGTCGCTGACGAACTTCTCGTGCTCGTCGTGCGCCAAGGGCATGGCGGTCTACGGGTCCACCAATATGTTGGTCGACGGCGTGACTTTCGATGGCGTGCGCAATACGGGTGGGCTCGGCAATCATTTCGAGGTGATTCGGGTCGACGGAAACGTCAACGGTCTGACCATTCGGAACAGCACCTTCGGCAACAACAACGAAACCAGCACTTCGACCATCTTCTTCAGTACCTGGACTGGAACCAAACCGCAGAACATCCTGTTCGAGAACAACTTCTTCGGCTCGCCTGGGAGCGCGTACTACGTTTTCCAGATGAACTTCCAGAACCTGGGCTCCTGCGCGAATTGGACGTTCCGCTACAACACGTTCGTTCCCGGCAAGGCCGGGGTACTCATCGATCCTGCAAGCGGCTCGTGCAGTGGTGGGTTTTCTAATGTTATTTGGGTCGGGAATCTCGCTCCGCGCGGCAACTGCCAAGGCACGGCCTTCCGCTCGAACGTTTGGTATGGATCTTCTGGCGCGGCGTGCGGCGGAACCGACAAGGTGGTTGCCTCTGCAGGCTTCGGCTCCGATGGGTTCCGCCTCGCGGCAGGGTCACTTGCCATCGACGCCGGGGGGACGGGCACTGACTGCATTGCCTCCGACCACGATGGCAATGCGCGGCCCTCGGGAGGACGCTGTGACGCAGGTGCTAGCGAGTACGGCGCCGCGGCCCAACTGGCGCCGCCGCAGAATCTGGTCGTCCAGTGATGTGCGACGAACGGTGACTGGGTGTGCTGAATCCGGGCCTCGCAGTGCTGCCACCCTCTTGGCTGCACTGCCGAGTCACCGGCGTTCAGCAACGGATTGCCGTGACCGACTTGACGAGAAGCCCGAATCGCTCATACCAGATTGTCGATTCGGGGAAGTAGCTCCGCATCTCGGTGATGGACAGCAGTTCAACCGATGTTGCGTTGGCAACCGCATCACGGAGATCGATAGCCCTCGCGGGGCTCAGCGGCCAGTGTTGCGTGATCGCGGCGCGAACGCGCAAGGGCAGGAACTGCATGCAAGGGAAAAGCCAGTGGGGCTCAATCGGAAAATACCGATACGGCGTCTGAATCCAGTGCCTGTCGGCGCTTCTTGCAACCACATCGGCGAAGCACTGCCGTTGCACGTGTCCGCCTACGTGCTCGATGACCGAGTTGGAGACGACCAGGTCGAACCTGGAATTTCGGACGGGTTCAGGGGGAGAGCATGCATCTCCCGTCACGGTGGTGATCCAGTCAGCCGGCGATGCGACCGGCATCACGTTGACCAACGTCAAGTGCGCGGGCCTGACGAGAAAGCCGCTCCAGAACTGCGCTGTCCCACCGAGGTCCAGAACATTCATGTCGTGCAGGTCGGGAAACGTCTCGATCAGCTTTCGCGAGCGCCTGCTGCGCGCGCGCTGGGCGAAGGAGCCCGCGCGCGCGCCATCCGCAAGCAGGGCTCGATAGTCGTCGGTCGTTGACATCGGTCTCACGCTCCTACAGAAACATAGGCCAAGAAGTGTGAACCTGGGTCAGTTTTCGGTCGGCACAGGCCTGAAACGTGGGTCAATTTCGGCGGCAACACACTATGTGTCCAGCCGCAAATAGAAGGCCGCCTGATCGCCACGCCGAGCGTTGTTGAGTTGCCGAGACTGCTGCTCCCAGTCCTTGATCTGCTGCGCGGAGAACCCAGAGCCTGCCGGGTCGACGGCGTATGACTTCGGGTCGCGCAGCGTCATGCCCTGGCGATACTGTTCGCTTCCCCAGAACTGGAATGCCCATGAGTCATAGCGCACTTCGTCGCAAGTGAACCCGCATCGCTGTGCCAACCCTATGAGACTGCGCTCCGTGTGCAGATAGAAGTGGCGCGGGGCATCCAGTTGAACCCAGAGCTCCCGATACTGTTCAAAGGCGTCGCTCGAGCAGAGCGGCACACGGATCAACAGCCGCCCGCCCGCTGCCAGCCGGCTTGCTGCCGCGCGCAGCGTTGCTGCCCCGTCGGGCATGTGCTCGAAGGAGTGGTGAAACATGATCAGGTCGAACTGCTCGTCCACCTCGTCGAGATGCGCTCGCCGCACGCGCAAGCGCCCGTCATCGACGATGTCGGCCTCGATGAAGGGATCGGCGCCGACTGCATCCAGTCCAACACGACGCAGTCGTTGCACCAACTCACCCGACCCGCAGCCCACGTCCAGCACGCGCTGGTTTGGACGCAACCATGACCGAAGCGGTGCGAGGCTGTCGAACATCGACGTGGGCAACATTCGCGCGAGCACCGCCCCTGCAGGTGCGTCGCCGAACATAAGGTGGCGATCGCGCTTGGCTGCCAGCCATCCGCGCCAACCCGTCGGCGCATGCAGGGTGTAGGAATAGTAACCCTCGCCGTAGTAGCGGGCCATGTCGTCAGGGATACGTTCGATCTGCAAGCAGCCACAGACACCGCAGCGCATGTATCGGTGCTGCTCATGCCAGCCGAACATCATTTCGGGTACGTTGAGCGTCTCGGCTATGGTGGTAGACCCACATACTCTGCATTGCACCACGAAGTGTTCCTCTCTCGCCTCGATGGTTTCCGGCCTATTACGCTTCGGATACCGCGTGCGTCAATCACCCGCCGAAGTTGGCCGTCATTACGTACGACGCGTGGCCGCACCGGCGCCTCCCACCGCTCGTGTGGTGGCAGCGGACCGATCTCGCCCACTGTGCGACCCAGCGCCGCCCGCGTGCTCTAGCGACTGCCGGAGTACTTCGGTGGTGATCCCCGAGATGGCGGCCACTTGCATCGCCCAGATCATGTTGAACTGGTCGAAGTACGTGATGGCGAAGAAGTTGACGATGTGCGCGACCAACACGGTGCCAAGCGCCCAAAGGAATCGCTCGGACAGCCGATCTGTGGGTGGCTCTCGCACTACGCGGAGTGCCCGCCCCAATCGCCTGAACGCCAAAACGAGTGCAAGAACCAGCAGCAAGAGCGCAAGCAACCCTCCGTCCACGCCGAACAGGAGAAAGACGTTGGTCATGTCGGCGGCACCCATGATGTGGTACGGGAACCAGCCTACTGTCAGGTCCAGCGGCATTCCGGCGATCCACCATCTGTCGATATCGGCGAAGCCTCGCTCCATCAGATAGGAGCGATGCCAGCCCGTGCCGCCGACGATCCCGCTGATGCGGGTCGGCAGGTACCAGATGGGGGCATTCATCGCGATCGCCGTGACCAGCAGGCAGATCGCAAGCCCGGCCTTGATGAGGGCCATCCTCCGCCGCAGTGGCCAAAGGGCCCAGACGAGGAGCCCCAGGCCCAGGAACGTGACCGGGCTACCCGAATTGGCGAAACCCACGATGGCCAGGCAAAGGGCCATCGCCACTGCCGCCCGCATGCGCGCGACGCCCTCGGCTAAGAAGGGCACGTACAGCAGGAAGAAGCTCGCGCCGAACGTTCCGAGAATCGATGGATGGGCGAAGCTCCCGAAGCAGCGATAGCGGCCTTCGGCATCGATCCAAATCTGCGACACGCCGCCAAGCAGGAGGAGTGGGTTGTTGCCGGTCATACGTTCGATGGCTAGGGAGCCGACGTAAGGCACCAGCAGTAAGGGGAAGCGCAGCAGGAGTTGCTTGAGGTCGTCAGTGCTGCGCAGCAGCCCCCGGAAGGCGATGTATCCAAAGAAGAGGTCGCAGAAGCCACCGATCTTGGACAGGTTGCTGGTCTGGCTGATCGACTCGCTGGTGCCGTATCCGAACGCCGTGCGGACGAGGTACATCGCGACTGCGAATCCGTAGGCGCCAACGAACGCGCGGTCGAGCTCGTTCAAGCCCGAAAACTTCATCTCGCGCCGACGGAGCACCCGAAGAAAGGCGACGAGCGCGAGAAAGCGCATGGGGTAGATGGTTACTCCAACGCTGAACGAAGCTCCCTGACCTAGGAACATCGTGCCCGCCACCAGAGCCAGCAACGCAGTCCGCCGGGAGCCGACCGAGATCAGGATGGCGAGCGCCACGAGCACGAGCGCAGAAACGGCATTCATGGCGACACCAACTCGCGGCCGCGTTCGCTCTGGGCGCTCATGTCTTGCGTCGTGCTCGCCCCATTTCGGCGAGCAGACTTACGGGGCAGGGGTGATCGGGCGGCAACGCGTGGTCGTGGCGGTTCCGCCTGCCCGGCAGCCGCTGCGCTAGGGCCGGCTCCCTTCGTGCGTCGCAGCTACGCACTAGAGTGTGAACGACGGTCTCCAGCCTCATGGCTTGGACGCTACCATGAAGGCCCTCGCCGAACCTGTGCCGAAGTGCATGCGATCGCATGTCAACCCGCATTCGCGTGGCCTCGGCGCGGACCGCAGTCCGTTCGCTGCCCGCCGTGAAACTCTGCCCCAGCCCGACGCCCCGATGCAACCACTCGTTTCCGCGATCATCCCGACGTTTAACCGGGAGAGCACCGTTGCGCGATCTGTGAGGAGCGCGCTCGGCCAGACCTACGGCAACCTCGAGGTGATCGTTGTGGACGACGGTTCCAGCGACGGCACACTCGCAGCGCTGCGGGACTTCGAGGGCCGCATCGTCGTGTTGCAGCAGCCCAACGGCGGACCCTCCAAGGCACGGAACCTCGGTGCGTCGAAGGCGCGTGGGGAGATCCTGGCGTTCCTCGACTCGGACGACGAGTGGCTGCCCGACAAGATCGAGAAGCAGGTCCGCATCATGCAGGCTTTCGGACCGTCTATGGCGTGCTGCATCTGCAATGCCTTGACCACGGGTGACCGCGAGGCGGCAGCAAGAACCTCCTTTGAAGTCGCGGGCCTTTCCCCTCCGTTCCAGGAGGCGCTCCTGACGAATCCCGTCGAGGTACTCGTATCCACCTTCGTGCTCTTCAACCAAGTCGCCGCGATCCGTCGCGAGGCGTTCGATGCGGTGGGCGGATTCGACGAGACGTTGCGCCTGCTCGAGGACTACGAACTGTCGTTGCGGATCGCCACGCTGGGCCCTTGGGGCGTCCTGCGAGAGGCCCTGGTGCTCAAGCATGAGGACACCGTTGGCATTGGCGTCACGGCCATGCGGGACGAACTCAAACATCTCGCTGCTCAGGAGGGGGTTCTCGCGAGCATCCTTTCAAATCCTGTGTTCCAGTGGCCTTCGATGGCGAGACCACTTGCTATGAAACTGCGGAAGACCCGACGCGAGCAGTCAGTGCATCGCTGGTTGCGAACTGCGCCGGCGATCGTGCGTCCGGTTGGGCGAGCGATGCTCCTGTGCAGTCGGATTGTGAGAGCGATGGAGCGACGCATGCCCACCGCAGTGCAGCCCCAGTTCACGAAACTGAGAGACACGCCCCCCGCCCAGAGCTAGTAGAACGTTCCATCAAAGTGGTTACGCAATGACCGACAATTGCGCCGGTGC
>OEIU01001771.1_pt1 | contig 12894 bp, 14 predicted proteins | sample 1539221 | NCBI WGS metagenome assembly OEIU01 (sample SAMN03792071, study PRJEB22550) | activated sludge metagenome | feature: wastewater treatment plant; material: activated sludge; isolation source: Wastewater treatment plant of a petroleum refinery complex | place: Argentina: Zarate | collected...
AGACGATCGTCATCGTCGACGCCGGCCGGCCGCCGCCCGGCCCCTATTCGCTCGACGCGCACGCCGGCTGCCTGTCCTTCGAAATGTCGAGCGGCCTGCAGCGCATCGTCGTCAATTGCGGCACGCCCGCCGTCGGCGGCGCGGCGGCGCGCGAGGCCGCCCGCCAGACGGCCGCGCATTCGACGCTCGTCATCGACGACGTCTCCTCCTGCCGCATCGCGCCGGACGCGGGCATCGAGCGCGTCGTCGCCGGCCAGATCGTCGCCGGGCCCACGCAGGTCGGCATGAAGCGCGAAACCTTGACGGAAGGCGCGCTGCTCGACCTCTCGCACGACGGCTACGTCTCGCGTTTCGGCCTCATCCACGAGCGCCGCCTCGCGCTGAAATCCGACGGCGCCCAGCTCGTCGGCGAGGACAGGCTGACCGCCGCCGGCGCGGCCCAGACACCGCCGGAAAATTTCGCGCTGCGCTTCCATCTGCATCCGTCCGTGACGGCGATGCGCGCCGGCGACGACACGGCCGTCGTGCTCGACCTCGCCGACGGCCAGCGCTGGATGTTCGACGCCGGCGGCCTGCCCGTGGCGCTGGAGGAGAGCGTCTTCTTCGCCAGCCCCGACGGGGCGCGCGCCTGCCAGCAGATCGTGGTGGCCGGCAAGGCCGGGGCGGGTCTCGAGGTGCAGTGGGCGTTCAGCCGGCTGTAGGCGAAGGCGCCTCCACCTTCCCGCTCGCGGGAGCCGAGGCGCCAAGGCCGCCCTCAAAACTCCCCAAAATCTGATTTCACTTGTCCGGCGCGTTGTTCTAGAAGACGGCCCATCGCCGCCTCCGCACGCGGGTCGCCCCGCCGGATGCGCAAGAACAGCCCGCGACGAGGACGCCGCCAATGACTTCGCAAGTTCCGCCCGCAGGACCGCGCACGCTCTACGACAAGATCTGGGACGACCACGTCGTCGACGTCCAGCCCGACGGCACCTGCCTGATCTACATCGACCGCCATCTCGTGCACGAGGTGACCAGCCCGCAGGCCTTCGAGGGCCTGCGCATGTCGAAGCGCAAGGTGCGCGCGCCGGAGAAGACGCTCGCCGTCGTCGACCACAACGTGCCGACGACCGACCGCTCCCTGCCCATCGAAGACCCCGAGTCCAAGGCGCAGGTCGAGCAGCTCGCGATCAACGCCGCCGAATTCGGCGTCGAATATTACGACGAGCACGACAAGCGCCAGGGCGTCGTCCATATCATCGGGCCGGAACAGGGCTTCACCCTGCCGGGCGCGACCATCGTCTGCGGCGACAGCCACACGTCGACGCACGGCGCCTTCGGCGCGCTGGCGCACGGCATCGGCACGTCGGAGGTCGAGCATGTGCTGGCCACTCAGACCCTGATCCAGAAGAAGGCGAAGAACATGCTGGTGCAGGTCGACGGCAAGCTGCCGGCCGGCGTCACCGCCAAGGACATCGCGCTCGCCATCATCGGCAAGATCGGCACCGCCGGCGGCACCGGCCATGTCATCGAATATGCCGGCGAAGCCATCCGCGGCCTGTCGATGGAAGGCCGCATGACGGTGTGCAACATGTCGATCGAGGGCGGCGCGCGCGCGGGCCTGATCGCGCCGGACGAAAAGACCTTCGCCTATCTGAAGGATCGCCCGAAATCGCCGAAGGGCGCGGCCTGGGATCAGGCCGTCGCCTACTGGTCGAAGCTGAAGTCGGACGACGGCGCGCATTTCGACACGGTGGTGACGCTGAACGCCGCCGAACTGCCGCCGCTCGTCACCTGGGGCACGAGCCCCGAGGACGTCATCACCATCGACGGCGTCGTGCCGACGCCGGCCGACGCGCCGAACGAGGCGAAGAAGACGGCCATCGCCCGCGCGCTGGACTACATGGGACTCAAGGGCGGCGAGAAGATCGCCGACGTGAAGATCGACCGCGCCTTCATCGGCTCCTGCACCAACGGCCGTATCGAGGATTTGCGCGCCGCGGCCGCAGTGGCGAAGGGCAAGAAGGTGGCGAGCCACGTCAACGCCATGGTCGTGCCGGGCTCCGGCCTCGTGAAGGAGCAGGCCGAGGCCGAGGGTCTCGACAAGATCTTCATCGAGGCGGGCTTCGAATGGCGCGAGCCCGGCTGCTCGATGTGCCTGGCGATGAACCCGGACAAGCTCGCGCCGGGCGAACGCTGCGCCTCGACCTCCAACCGCAATTTCGAGGGTCGTCAGGGCTTCCGCGGCCGCACGCATCTCGTCTCGCCGGCCATGGCGGCGGCGGCGGCGATTTCCGGCCATTTCGTGGACGTGCGGAAAATCTGAACGGCGGGAGATCGGGCCCGAGCGGCCCGGTCTCCCGGCTCGACGCCCTTCGTCAGCGCCAATGCCGGCGTTCGAAGCGGGCGCGACGGTTCATCATGTGATGATAATGCGTCATGCGCTTGCGCGTGGCCTGGCGGACATGCCGCTCGCGCCGGACCTCGCGCACGTGCGCCCTGTGCATCCTCCGATGCATGGCGACGCGGTAATGCGCCCGGCGGTGGTTCATGACGTGATGCATATGCGCGCGTTGCCGCCGCGCGGCCGCCGAGGCCGTCTTTTCGATCTGCGGGACCGCCCCCGTTTCGATCGGCGCGACGGATAGCGGCGCCGCGGAAGAGGGCGCGGAAAGCGCCGCTGCGGCGACAGTGAAAACCGCAAAGACGATTTTTCTCATGGTGAAATCCCTGCATAGGCTGTGCCGGGACCGAACGCGCGGGGGCGGATGCGGTTCCACCGGCCGCCCGATGTGACGCGCCCCGCCCGCATATCCGCCGCTCCCGGCGTCCCGCGCTTTCGCCCGCCGCCAGCGCGTGCGATGCTCGCGCATGACCGGAAGTGCAGACGACTGGAGCGAGCGTCGCCCGCCGACGCTCCCCGAATTCGAAGACATGGCGCAAGCGGCGTTCGAGTTCCTGCCCGCCAATTTCCGCCGCCTGTGCGCCGGAATCGTCATCCGCATCGACGATTGGCCCGACGACGAAACGCTCGACGAGATGAAATGCGAGAGCGACTACGACCTTCTCGGCCTCTTCCGCGGCCGCGGCCTCGCGCAGGGCGAAGCGTTCGCGCATACAGGGCAGCAGCCGAACATGGTCTGGCTCTATCGCCGACCCATTCTCGATTATTGGGCCGAGAACGAGGATACGCTCGGCGCCATCGTGCGCCATGTGCTGATCCACGAGATCGGCCATCACTTCGGCCTGTCGGACGACGACATGGAACGGATCGAACGCGAGGCGGAATGACGCCCCCTGCGGCGCTCGCGCGGCTGCGCCGGACATTCGCCCGGAACATGCTCGCGCAAGCTGGCGTCGACGACGCGCGCATCGAACGCGCGTTCGCGGAAACGCCGCGCGAAAAATTCGCGGGGCCGACGCCGTGGTTCGTCGCGCGATACGGCGATTATACGGCGACGCGCGACATCGCCGATCTCTATTCGGACTGCCTCGTCGCGATCGATCCGGCGCGGGGGATCAACATCGGCGAGCCGGCGCTGCATGCGCGCTGCTTGCAGGCGCTTGCGCTGCGCGAGGGCGAGACCGTCCTGCACATTGGCGCGGGCGTCGGCTATTACACGGCCATGCTGGCCCGGCTCGTCGGTCTTGCGGGCAAGGTCGTCGGCTACGAGGTCGATGCGGGCATAGCGGCGCGCGCCCGCGAGAACCTGCGCGATCATCGCAATGTGACGATCGAGGCGCGCTCGGGCGTAGCGCCCGGACTGCCGGAGGCGGACGCGATCTACGTCAATGCGGCTGCGATCCAGCCCTACGCCTGCTGGCGCGCCGCGCTGCGGCCGGGCGGACGCCTGCTGTTTCCGCTGGCGGCGCCGCATGCCGTCGGCGCCATGCTGCTTGTCGAACGCGGCGCGTCCGACCTGCGCTGGCCGGCGCATTTCCTCTTTCCCGTCGCCTTCATCGCCTGCGAGACGAATCGCGATCGCGCGGCCGAACGACGGTTGACGGAGCGCTTCCTGGACGCGAGCTGGCGCGACGTGCGCGCGCTTCGTTTCGACGCGCCCGATGAAACCTGCTGGCTGCGGGGAGAAGACTGGTGGCTGTCGCCCGCCGCGAGCTGACGGCTCAGCCGAGTTTCTTCACCAGATATTTGTGCCAGCCGTCGAGCACGAGCTCGCGTTTCTGATTGTGAATCGTGGCGCGCATCGTGATCACGCCGGTCGAGCGCTGCTCTTTCAGGTCCGTGATCTCGAGCGCGGGATAGAGCGTGTCGCCCTCGATCACGCCGGCGAGGAAGCGGCTGGACTGCTCGAGAAAGGCGACGAGCGAGTCCGAGACTTCGTGCGGAAACCGGCCGGCGCCGGCGGCGGCGAAGCACACGACCTGCAACCCGTGCGCGAGCAGGCCCCCATATCCGCGCCTGCGGCAATATTCGACATCGTAATGGATCGGGTGATTGTCGCCGGAGACGAGCTGGAAGGCGGCGAAATTGGCGGAATTCACCGTGCGGCTCGGCAGGATGTAGCGCTCGCCGATCCGAAAATCCTCGAACCAGCGCTGCTCGGCGCAGAGATGCGCTTGGGGATCGAATTCGCCGGCTTCTTCGCGCATGTTGCAAACTTCTCCCTGTCATGTGCGGCGCGTGGGCGCTCAATCGAACAGCGCCGGGCGAATATCCTGCGCCGCATGGAATATCGCGCGTATGAGGAGAGTTCCGCCGCCCTCCTCAGTGTAGAAAATATAATGAGATTGAAAGCGGAAGCGCCTATGTCCGGGCGCAAGATCGTTCATGGGCGCGCCGATGCGCGGAAAATTGGCGAGCAGATCGAAGGTTCGCTCGAAGCCGGCGTGATAAGCCTCGGCCTGGTAAGGTCCGAAGCGTTCCGCCGTTGAAAGATAGATATCGATCAATTGTGCGCGGGCGCGCGCCGAAATCCGGTAATCAGCCATTCCGGGCGGCAGCCTGCGCGCGGGCGGCGGCCAATATGTCGCTCATGCTGTCGCCCGTCGCCTCGGCGCAGGCGGGATCGGCAAGGGCCCGGATATAACGGCCGACCTGCTCGTCGCGGGATAGCGCCCGCCATGCCGCTATTTCGCTCTCCGTCGGCGTAGCCGGCCGCATGACGCTCTGGACGATATCGGAAGCCTTGGGCATAGAGCGAAATATAGCGGATGACGCGAAATTGGCCAATGGCGGTCGCGTTCCCGGGAATTTGCGCGCTTCGGCCCCTTTTGCTAACACCCTGCCAGACCCGCAGCCGAAGGCTCTTGCGATGGAAAAGTTCACGAAATTGACGGGCGTCGCCGCGCCCCTGCCGATCGTCAACATCGACACGGACATGATCATCCCGAAACAATACCTGAAGACGATCGCCCGCACGGGCCTCGGCAAGGGCCTGTTCTCCGAGATGCGCTACAACGAGGACGGCTCGGAGAACCCGGATTTCGTCCTCAACAAGCCCGCTTACCGCAAGGCGCAGATCATCGTCGCGGAAGACAATTTCGGCTGCGGCTCCTCGCGCGAGCATGCGCCCTGGGCGCTGCTCGACTACGGCGTGCGCTGCGTGATCTCGACCAGCTTCGCCGACATTTTCTACAACAATTGCTTCAAGAACGGCATCCTGCCGATCAAGGTCTCCAGGGAAGACCTCGCCAAACTGATGGACGACGCCGAGCGCGGCGCGAACGCGACGCTGACCGTCGATCTGGAATCTCAGGAAATCCGCGGGCCGGACGGCGGCGTGATCAAGTTCGATATCGACGCCTTCCGCAAGCACTGCCTGCTCGAGGGGCTCGACGACATCGGCCTCACCATGGTCAAGGCCGACAAGATTTCGTCGTTCGAGAAGAAGGACGCGGACGCGCGCCCCTGGGCGTGAGACCTGTCATTCCCGCGCAAGCGGGAATCCAGAGCCCCTCTCTGGATTGGGACGCCGCTTCTGGATTCCCGATCGCCTGCTGCGCAGGCGTCGGGAATGACAACGGCAACGAAACACAGAAAACCCCGCAATGCCTGAGCATCGCGGGGTTTTCCGTTTCAGGCGCCTGCCTTCAGCGATTGGCGATCAGGTCGTCCACCACGGTCGGGTCGGCCAGCGTCGACGTATCGCCCAGCGCGCCGAATTCGTTCTCCGCGATCTTGCGCAGGATACGGCGCATGATCTTGCCGGAGCGCGTCTTCGGCAGGCCGGGCGCGAACTGGATCACGTCGGGCGTGGCGATCGGGCCGATTTCCTTGCGCACATGCGCGACGAGCTGCTTGCGCAGATCCTCGGTCGGCTCGATGCCGGTCATCAGCGTGACATAGGCGTAGATGCCTTGGCCCTTGATGTCGTGCGGGAAGCCGACGACGGCGGCTTCCGACACCGCGTCGTGCGAGACGAGCGCGCTTTCGACTTCCGCCGTGCCCATGCGGTGGCCGGAAACGTTGATCACGTCGTCCACGCGGCCCGTGATCCAGTAGTAGCCGTCGGCGTCGCGCCGGCAGCCGTCGCCGGTGAAATACTTGCCGGGATAGGTCGAGAAATAGGTCTGCACGAAGCGCTCATGATCGCCGTAGACCGTGCGCATCTGGCCCGGCCACGAATCCGCGATCACGAGATTGCCCTCGCAGGCGCCTTCGAGAATCTTGCCTTCGGCGTCCACCACTTCCGGCCGCACGCCGAAGAAGGGCAACGTGGCCGAGCCCGGCTTCTGCGCGATCGCGCCGGGCAGCGGCGAGATGAGAATGCCGCCGGTCTCGGTCTGCCACCACGTGTCGACGATCGGGCAGCGATCGTCGCCGACGACGCGGTGATACCATTCCCAGGCTTCGGGATTGATCGGCTCGCCGACGGAGCCGAGCAGGCGCAGGGTCTTGCGGCTCGTCTTCTTCACCGGCTCCTCGCCTGCGCCCATCAGCGAGCGGATGGCGGTCGGCGCGGTGTAGAAGATGTTGACCTTGTGCTTGTCGACCACCTCCCAGAAGCGGCCGGCATCGGGGAAGTTCGGCACGCCCTCGAACATCAGCGTGGTGGCGCGGTTGGCGAGCGGCCCGTAGACGATGTAGGAATGGCCCGTCACCCAGCCGACATCGGCCGTGCACCAGTAGACATCGCCATCCTGATAGTCGAAGACATATTTATGCGTCATCGAGGCATAGACGAGATAGCCGGCGGTGGTGTGCAGCACGCCCTTCGGCTTGCCGGTCGAACCGGATGTATAGAGGATGAACAGCGGGTCTTCCGCCTTCATCTTCGCCGGCGGACAATCGCGCGGCACGCTATGCACTTCCTGATGGTACCAGAGATCGCGGCCCGGTGCCCAGCCGGTCTTGCCACCGGTGCGGCGCACGACGAGCACCTTGTTGACGATGACGTGGTTCTTGGCGGCGATGTCGATGGCCGTATCGGTGTTTTCCTTGAGCGGGATCGGCTTGCCGCCGCGCACGCCCTCGTCGCAGGTGATGACGAAGGTCGATTCGCAGTCGACGATGCGGCCGGCCAGCGCGTCGGGCGAGAAGCCGCCGAAGACGATCGAATGGATCGCGCCGATGCGCGCGCAGGCCAGCATCGCGTAGGCGGCTTCCGGGATCATCGGCATGTAGATGGTGACGCGGTCGCCCTTCTTGACGCCGTGCTTCTTCATCACGTTGGCGAGGCGGCAGACGTGATCGTAGAGCTCGTTGTAGGTGATCTTCTTGTCGTCGTAGGGGTTGTCGCCTTCCCAGATGATGGCGGTCTGGTTGCCGCGCTTCTTCAGGTGACGGTCGATGCAGTTGTAGGAGACGTTGGTCTGGCCGTCCTCATACCACTTGATCGGGACCTTGCCGTTGAAGGATGTGTTCTTGACCTTGGTGTAGGGCTTGAACCAGTCGATGCGCTTGCCGTGCTTGCCCCAGAACCGGTCGGGGTTCTTCACGCTCTCGGCGTACCATTTGAGATAGGTCTCGTTGTCGATCAGCGCGTCTTTCTTCCACGCAGGCTGGACCTTGTGGACGTTCACTTCCGACATGCATTCCTCCCCGACTGGTCATGCGCCGGCAATCCCCGCCGGCCTGCCCGCGGCCTCAGCGTCCGCGAATTCGCGGGCATTATTAGCAATTTGGCCGAAGCGGCAACAATTAGACCTTGGATTCGCGTGGCGGCATGACGCAGGGAACGGGGCGGACGGGCCGCAGGATTGGCAGCACTCATCTAGCGATGCTGCTAATATGCTGGATTCGTTGAGCTAATCGCTCCTGCTCACGAAAATGTCAATAGACGGGTAACGATCGAGGCGCACAGTTTTGCGTTGGGAGGACAGGAAACCACATGGGGACCACGCATGCGCGACAGTGAAATGGAACTGATGCTCAAGGGCTACGGCCTGACGACGGCCGAAATCCTCTACCGGATGCCCGACCATCCGAGCGTGCTGCAGACCTATCTGTGGCAGGACTACGATCTTGCGCCGAAATTCCCGGTGCTGACGGGGTTCCTCGACTTCTGGCGTTCGAAGCTCGAAGGCCCGCTGCATTCGATCCGCTACACGCACAGGAAGCTGATCTCGCCGACGGAATGGCGCAAGGTCGACGGCGAGATCCTGCTGAACTGAAAGAACGTCAGACGCCCGGCACGGCCCGTCGGGCCGGAGCGTCGTGGTAGCGAGCCTGGAGTTCTTCGTGAATTGCAGATATTTTTCTCAGACCGCCGGCGGGCTGAGCCGCGCGAAACCCTCCTGTCTCCGGTAGGGAAAAAGGGGTAGGGCGCGGTTACCTCGCTTGCCGCAACGAGCTTCGCGACATGCTCCGGCGCCAGAGACCAGCCCACCGCGCCGAGATTCTGCCGCAGTTGCTCTTCGTTGCGCGCGCCGACGATGACCGACGACACGGTAGGGCGGCGCAGCAGCCAGTTGATGGCGATCTGCGGCACGGTCTTGCCGGTGTCCCTGGAGACCTCGTCGAGCGCGTCGATCAGGCGATAGAGATGCGCGTTCTCGACCGGCGGACCGAAGCTCGCGGTTTCGTGCAGCCGGCTTCCCTCCGGGAGCGGCTGGCCGCGCCGGACCTTGCCGGTCAGCCGGCCCCATCCGAGCGGGCTCCACCCCAGCGCGCCCACCCCCTGGTCGAGCCCAAGAGGCATCCGCTCCCATTCGTAGTCGCGCCCGACCAGCGAATAGTAGACCTGATGCGCGACGTAGCGCGGCCAGCCGTGCCGGTCGGCGATGCCGAGCGACTTCATCAGTTGCCAGCCGGAGAAGTTGGAGACACCGACATGGCGCAGCTTCCCGGCGCGAACTAGGCCGTCCAGCGTCGACAATACCTCTTCGATCGGTGTGCCGGCGTCGAAAGCGTGCAGTTGCAGGAGATCTATATAGTCGGTTCCGAGTCGCCGCAGCGCATCCTCCACCGCCTTGATCAGGCGCGAGCGCGAAGAGCCGCCATCGTTTGGTCCCTCGCCCATCGGCAGAGACGTCTTGGTCGAGATCAGCACCTCGTCGCGCCTGCCCTTGATGGCCGCGCCGAGCACCTCTTCCGAAGCTCCGGCGGAATACACGTCGGCCGTGTCAAACAGGTTGACGCCGGCCTCGAGGCAGATGTCGACCAGCCGCCGCGCCTCGTCGCCACTACTGTTGCCCCAATGGCCGAAGAGCGGGCCGGAGCCGCCGAAAGTGCCGGCGCCGAAAGAAAGTGCCGGCACCTTGAGGCCCGAAGCGCCGAGACGTCGATATTCCATGACGAAGTTTCCCTTTTTGCGGCGAGTTGCCTGGTTTGTGGCGCGTCTATGCGCCGGTGAACTATTCCGCTGCCTCGGGGCAGGCAGTCGTGGGGGGCACGAGGCGTCGGCGCTGCGGATCTGCACGAAGCCCGAACAGCGCGGTGGCGATGGCGGCCAGCGACACCAGGCCGGCCACGAGCGTGACCGAACCGAGACCGGGGCCGTGCTCGATCACGACGCCGCCGAGCCATGCACCGAGCGCATTGCCCGAGATCAGCAGGCCCGCGGCGGAGATGGAGACGCCGAGGTCGTTGCCGACCTCGAGCAGCAGACCCATGATGACGAATTCCGTGACGCCGATGCCGAAAGCTCCGGCTGCAGGTGCATAAAGGGCGATTGGCACGTCCTGTCCCCGTTGATCCGGCGCATCTCGTGCGCCGACGGAAGATCGGTGCGCGGCGGCGGCGGCAACAGGCTTGCGGCAAGAACATCATTCGTGAGATCAATTCACAAATGGCAAGGCTCGACATCAACCGGTCCGGCGAGATGGAGGTGTTCGTCCGCGTCGTGGAGCGGGGGTCGTTCTCCGCCGCCGCGGCGCTTGTCGGCATGACGCCGTCGGCGGTGAGCAAACTGATCGGCCGTCTCGAGGACCGCCTGGGCGCCCGGCTGATCAACCGGACGACGCGGCGCCTGCAGCTCACGCCAGAGGGCGCAGCGTTCTACGAGACCGCGCAGCGCATCCTGGCCGAAATCGACATGGCCGAGCGGGAGGCCGCCGCCGGCGCCACGCCGCGGGGGAGGCTCAGGGTCAATTGCAACATTCCCTTCGGACAGCATTACCTGCTGCCGCTGCTGCCGTCGTTCCTTGCAGCCCACCCCGGGGTGATGGTGGACGTTTCGCTCACCGACCGGGTGGTGGACCTGCTCGAAGAGCGCGCGGACGTGGCGATACGGGCGGGTCCGCTGCGCGATTCGCGGCTGATCGCGCGCAAGCTGTGGCAGAGCCGCATGGTGATCGTCGCAGCACCTTCCTATCTCGCCGGCTGCGGTGCGCCGCGCCTGCCCGAAGATCTCGCGGGCCACAATTGCCTCGACTTCGGCTTCGCCCGCGCCGTCGACGGCTGGCCGCTGCTCGACGCGACAGGCCGTGTCGCCACTTTCGTACCGAAAGGCAACCTGCTCGTCAGCGATGGCGAAACCATGCGGCTGGCCGTTCTGGCCGGGGTGGGGCTGGGCCGGCTGTCGCGCAATCATGTGCATCGCGACATCGACGCGGGAAGGCTGGTGCCGGTGCTGGAGGACTTCAATCCCGGCGACGAGGAGCCGCTGCACGCCATCTATGTCGGCCAGGGAGGGCACCTGCCAGCGCGCGTGCGCGCCTTCCTCGATTTCCTCGCTGCGAATGTCAGGCCCTATGGCTGACTTTCGCAGCGGTCCCGTTCATTCCTTCGGCACGAACGGCGTAGGCACGCGGCCTGCGGACTGACGCTCCAGCATCCAGCCAGGATACGGACGTGAGCGCTCGCCTTGTCGCGGCGGGCGATTTCCCCAGCGATTAGCTGCAGGTCGACGACGGCGAGGTTCCGCGCACCATCAGCATGGTCTGACACATCACTGTCAATTGAGGGCAATAGAAGGATCGCCGCAGGCCGCAGCCGCGGCGCCTTCGGACAAACCTCCATAGGACGACACCATGAGAACGCCCCTATTCGCGCTGCTCGCGAGCGCAACCGTGCTAGCCGGCCCTGCAATCGCGCAGGACGCCCTCCCGCAGGTTAATGACAGCTATTACAAGCAGGCCCAGGCCGAGCTCGACAGGATCGTCGCCCGCCAGCCGAACACCGGCAAGGCGAAGAACGTCATCCTGTTCATCGCCGACGGATTGTCGGTGCCGACGGTGACGGCCGCGCGCATCTTCGACGGCCAGCGCAAGGGCGTCGACGGCGAGAGCAACAAGCTCGCCTTCGAGGACCTGCCCCCGTATGTGGCGCTGGCGAAAACCTACACCCATGACCCCCAGGTGCCCGATTCCGCGCCGACCGCGACCGCCATGGTTTCCGGCGTCAAGTCGGTCAACGGCACGGTCGGCGTCTCGCAAGCCGTCAAGTACAAGGAATGCGCCACGGCCAAGGACGCGGCAGTCACCACGATCTTCGAGCAGGCCGAAATGGCCGGCCTGTCGACGGGCATCATCTCGACCGCCCGCATCACCCATGCAACGCCGGCCGCGGCCTATGCCAAGGTCGCCAACCGCGACCAGGAGAACGATTCCCAGCTCAGCGACGCCGACAAGGCGGCCGGCTGCAAGGACATCGCAGCGCAGCTGGTCGACTGGCCGGCCGGCAACGGTTTCGAAGTCATCCTCGGCGGCGGCCGTTCGAACTTCATGCTGAAGGAACAGGCCGACCCGGAAGCCGACGGCAAGACCGGCAGCCGCACCGACGGCCGCGACCTCGTGAAGGAGTGGCAGGCGAAATACAATGACGCCGCCTATGTCTGGAACAAGACCGAATTCGACGCCATCGACCCGGCCAAGACCGGCCATCTGTTCGGCCTGTTCGAGCGCAGCCACATGCAGTACGAGGCCGACCGCGCCAAGGACAAGGGCGGCGAACCGTCGCTCGCCGAGATGACCGAAAAGGCCATCGACATGCTGTCCAGGGACGAGGACGGCTACGTGCTGATGGTCGAGGCCGGCCGCGTCGACCACGCGCACCACGCCGGCAACGCCTACCGGGCGCTGGACGACACCATCGCGATGTCTGACGCCGTCAAGGCCGCGCTCGCCAGGGTCAATCCCGAGGAGACGCTGGTCATCGTGACCGCCGACCACAGCCACACGCTGTCGATCGCCGGCTATCCGAAGCGCAACAATCCGATCCTGGGCATCGCCGGCATGGCCGACGACGGCAAGCCCTACACGACGCTCGGCTACCAGAACGGTCCCGGCGCCAAGGCGGAAGGCGCCCGCGCCGATCTGACGAATGTCGACACGACCGATCCCGATTTCCTGCAGCAGGCGCTGGTGCCGCTCGGCGAGAGCGAAACCCATGCCGGCGACGACGTGCCGGTCTTCGCACAGGGCCCGTGGGCGCATCTGTTCCAGGGCGTCATCGAGCAGAACATGATCTACCACGTCATCGCGAAGGCGACCGACATGGCGGCGAAGCCGCAGAAGCAGGCTTCGGCAAACTAGGGATCGGGAGCCGGATCCGTGGGCGCGGCCGCGCCGTGCCCA
>OEIU01001773.1_pt1 | contig 12887 bp, 13 predicted proteins | sample 1539221 | NCBI WGS metagenome assembly OEIU01 (sample SAMN03792071, study PRJEB22550) | activated sludge metagenome | feature: wastewater treatment plant; material: activated sludge; isolation source: Wastewater treatment plant of a petroleum refinery complex | place: Argentina: Zarate | collected...
CTCCGACCCGAAATGTTCCACCAGCCCGCCCGGCAATCATGAATAAGACGGGCTAGCAGGCCGGCGCGCTCCGTCTCCGCCAACTGCTCGGCGTCAATCTCGGTGGGCTTCCTGGCCGTCAGCAACGCCGCGCGCTGCGCTTCCGTCAGATGCGCTTTTGCGTGACGCGATACGCTGCCACGACCGACGCTGAAACGATCGGCGATGACGCGGTAGCCAACGCCGGCAACAATCGCGATGTCTATGGCTGCGCGGTGGTCGCTGGCGCAGCAGTCACACTTCCCTCTTCCAACGGGCATACTCAAAACCGATTCTTGGTGTCACTATTTTTGTACCATATCGCATAAAATAGATTTGCGCAACATGGGTCGCACAAGACGATCTAATCGATTGATATAACACACATAAATTAATGAGCAGCGGATATGTAATCCGATGCTCAAATCCGAATTGACCGGCCAAACGGGCTGAAAAGTGGTGCTAAATCACGAACGCGAACGACATGGAAAGGCTATGCGAGTTGAATGACGTGCTCGACCGAACCTGACGGGTAACATTTGCCAAGGTGGGCAGAGCCTGCAACCGTGTAACCGTGTAACCGTGTAACCGTGCAATCTCCTAGGAGTCCTATGGCCAGTACGACGATATAGACTCTCTCTTCTTCTATCCCTCCTAAGAGATTCAACAGTTACAACAGTTACAGTATTGCAGAATATTGGAATCATTGAACAATCGCTGTAACCGCTGCGATGAAACAACGGTTACAACAACGGTTACAGTCAGCCTCGCGGCACTGCTAACGGCGGTAAACTGACCGGACAGGGTGGAATCGCTGTAACCGCAGCTCTGTCTGCACTGGTTACAGCGAACCGGTCGAACACCAGTTCGCACGGCCGATTGATGAACATCTCGACCTTGAACCGAACCGCAGTGGGACTGCCGCGTCTCCATATCTTCCGAACGTCATCACCGTCGCGATGCGCCATGGCATTGAAGCCAAGCCGCCTGAGCGCCGCGCGAACGTCTCTCAGGGGCAAGCCGCGCTCCGACGCGAACGTTTGAACATCTGCCGCGGTAACGTAGCAGTCCTTTACGTCGGCGAAGGCGAAGGCGAGCACGTCTTCCGCCCCGGTACGCTCGCGCGCGGCGTCCTGGTGCTTTCCGGCAACTGCCCACAGGACCTCCGGAATCCGGAAGTCCTCACCGGTCGCGTGCCATACGGCCGCCTCGGCGTAGATTTGCTTGATGTTTTCGCGCACCCATTCAATATTGACCTTATCGACGACATGCACGGGCAGCCATCGCCGATTGCCGGTTTGCGACAGCAAGGGCGTGTCCTCGTTCGTGGTCGCGATGAAAATATGCCGGCGCAGGTGGTCGCTCGCTTCCTCTCGATACTTTAGAGTAGCGTTGTCGTTTTCCCGGCTCATGAACGCTTTGAGCTTGGTGTTTTCGGTCTTTGACAGCCCCGCTAGCTCGGCGAGTTCGATAATCTGTTTTCCTTTGAGCTGAGGAATGACGTCTTGTGGTCGGCCCCCTAATTCGACTGAGTCGATGAACCATTCGGGTCTGAGCGCGAGCGCTTTGCACAAGGTGGACTTGGCCTTCCCTTCCTCGGAAATGAAAATAACAGTTTCATCGTGCTTGACGCCAGGCTCGCGCGCTCGCTTGACTAGTCCACCAATGAGATTGGCGCCGACCGCCCGATGATAAGCGTCGTCGGGACAACCGACGGCTTTGCACAGCCAATTGCTGAGCCGTTCGGTGCCGTCCCATTTCAACAGGTCAACGGTGTCTCGCAAAGAATCGTAGCTGTATTCGCGCGCGATACGGTCAGTGCTGGCCTTAAAGAAATCCCACGAACAATTGAAGTTATGCGCGCTGGTGTGGGTGTCGAGCCAAAGAGCCTTGCGTTGGTCTTCGCCTAGCTTCTTCCATCGCTCATAGTCGTCACCGTCGCAGGACTCGATGGAATTCGTATACTCGTCAAAGCGCAGATCAACATTACGCAGAGTTAGAAAAATGCGCACGTTGTCGAAACTGGCCGGTTCGGGCTTGCCGGCGCTGTTTGCGACGTAGGAACCGCGATTCTTGCCTTGTAACTCCCACACAATTCTATCCTCTAACTTCTTATGCGCTGCGGCCAACGGAGCTTCCGGCACCGCGCACTGCCTTTCTCGAATTAGATCGATCAGCGCGCGTGAGGATTCTGGATGAACGTGCGCCAGGATGGCAATTAAATGGGCAACCCGATCGACGCGAAAAGTTCGCGGCTTCTGTGCCAGGGTGACAATACGGCGGATGGCCGAATTGAGTTGGTGGAAGATCGCGGGGTAGGTTTCTTCGACAATCGCCGGCAGTTGTGGTGCGTCCGGCCACCGTTCAACGGAATGCCAGCCTTCGTTGAATTCGTCTATCGGCCGCGCTGCGAGGCTGGCAATTGCGAGCGACGTTTGACCAGCCAAGGCATTGCTCGCCATGCCGAACAGTTTCTGTCGACGAATTTCATCCTCGCATTTGTTCTCAGTTTCAATCACGGGCACCTCTGCAAAGTAAGCGTTCGCGGTGATTTCTATTTTTCTGTAGACGGCGTCGACGGCCGCGCACTTGTCCGGATTCATCACCGGTCGCCCTTGCCTGCGGATGTCAGGATTTTCTCGATCGTGCTGCGCCTGAAGGGCGTCACGCTCAGCTAACGCGGCCTGCCACGCTTCCCATTTCGCGCGGGCTGGCTCAAATGCCGGTTCCGGTGGCAGCAGATTGTCGTCATCTTGCCCGGGATGCCGTTCCCAATGCGCTACAGCCGCGAGATAGGCGCGACGATGGGCTTCCAGCTCAAGGGCGGGGAAATCATCGATAACAAACTGTCTGGTTTCTTCGCGATCGAAATAGATTTGTTCGGCGCCGCGGTCGACAATCACACCGCGTTCGAATATCCGCAACGTCTCGGGCTTCACCCGGACGAGCATGTGGTCGCCTTCCCAATCGTCCGGCCACAGTTCAACGGCGTTCCCTGTTCCCGGGCGATGTGCCAAAACGCATGGATCATTTTCCGACCAACGATCCGGTTCTTGGTCGTCGTGCAACTCGACGCGCCCAAGGGCGGAGATTCGATCGTAGAAAATTAAAAACTTGCCGTCGATGTCGGCGGTATGCGGATGGTAGTTCGATATTACGTCGAGCATTACTCAGGACTCCAGCAGCTTTGCAATTTCCAGAAGCACGCGGCCGTGAACGACGGTCAGCCGTTCAACGTCGCGCCGTTTGCGTTCGCCTCGCTGGAACTGAGTGTTGATGAATTTGGCTATCTCGCCCGGAGTATGCTCAGTGATCGATAGATATGTGAACACACCGTCGGCATCGAAACCGGCAATCACGGAGTCGTCGCCGCGTTCAAGTTGCGCCCGAATTCGCGGCACCAGCATATCGCCGATAAATAGCGCGAGCCCGTGGCCCGCGGTTTTTGCTGACTTATGCGCTAGATCGTCTGCGTAGTCCGTTGGATTTATCAAGTGCTCGTTCAACGGCAAGTCGAGCACGCGCTTCACTTCTCGTGCGAAGTCGCCGCCGCGCTGATGATCGATTACAAGTGACGTCACCCAAGCTGCGGCGTCTCGCGCCGTCATGTTGGCTGCACCGCGGCCATGTCCCTTCATTGTAAGCAAGCCGGCGGTACGAAGATGCCGACCATAGAGATCGACCGTCGAAAACGGCTCTTCGAGTAAGTCAGAAAGAGCCTTTGCCAAGTCCCCCGAGGTGGCCATACATATTTCCCATTCATCGGTAGTTTTTACTATTGAAATATTTCATACACCTGCTACCCTTAACAAGTCAACAACAGGAGACTCACCCGTGACGCATCGCAACCTTGCTCGCTCCACCACTGACAGAAATCTTCCCGGCGCTTTCTTTTCTAACGCCGCCAGCTATCTCGAATTCTCGCCCGAGCGCCAACGGTATGAAACGGCCGTGCAGGCTTTTGCTGCTCAGACCAGCCCGGCTGCTCTCCGTGCCTATGTCGCAGCACTGCGGCGCCGGGGCATCCGAGCAACCCTGGCCGATGCGCGCGAGGCAGCGGTCTGCGGGTTGCGCGATAGCCTGTCGGCGCTCGGCTACACTGAAACTGAAGTCAAATCGCATGCCGCACGCCGCGGCCGGCGGGATCGGGCTTTATTCGTCCATTGATTGCTTCGGAGAGCGAGGCGGCTTGCAGGCCGCCTCGCTCGCTTTGCGATGCCGCATGAACAATTCGTCTATTACTTGATCGAGCCTTAAGTTCGCCAAATCTGATTGCGTGAGCCCCAACGCGTTGGTCTCAGCAGACGGCCGGGTCAGACTTCCCGGTGGTCCGATACGCGTCCCTTCGACCATTGCCCGCACGTCGACCAGAGTCGACAGGAATTGCTTGCCGGGCCTGTAGACGCGTAGCTTTCCTTGCCTCGCACGGCGCTTAAGGGTGTCCGCTGTGACTCCACTCCCCTCCGGAAATGCGATGCGCGCGAGTTCGTCGAGCGGCCTTAGTGTCTCGTCGGTCCAATCTGGCATGCGCTGATAGTAGCATGTTCGCTAAGGCGTTGCTTATGTTGACAATTTACACAAGAAACCTTTGGACCGCGGGTATTTCCCGTTGCACTCCCCTATCGGTTGCGGTTCAATGGTGACCGGGTTGGGGAGGTTCTTTCATGCCGTTTCGTAAGCTTGCTCTCGCGGCGCGTCACGCAAACCAAAGGCGTCCAGTTGAAACCCGATCCAATTAGCTACGCGCCGCGCGGAATGTCTCGCGAGGAAGCGGCGCGCTATATCGGCGTTGGGCCAACCAAGTTCGATGAAATGGTTGCCGACGGTCGAATGCCCAAACCGAAGCGAATAGACGCACGGGTGGTGTGGGATCGGCTGCGGGTTGATGCTGCATTCTCCGGCCTTCCGGACGAAAGAAAGATCAATCCGCTTGATCGCATGTACGTACAGAACGGATCTTGTTCCCCTAACGCAGCGCTGAGAAAGAGATTGACGATGGACCCAGAGAAGTTCGCCAACAAAGGGCACGCATACAAGCACGACGATCTGACCATAGATGCAGGCACTCTTCATCCAGACTATGAAGTCGAGCTCGGCGATGCGGGAGTCTCGGCAACAGGTAAACTGAGTATGTTTAAGCTCTTTCCTAAATCAGGAACCGGTCCACGTTTTGAAGGGCGCTGGGATGATAAGCAGGAGGAACTCGACGTCGACGTCTTTGATGTAACTAAGGAAGAGAACGCCAAATTTAAAGGCAAGGCAGACGGATATTGCGGCCATCACAACGGCAAAGCCAACTTTGATTCGACCGGTCGGACCTACTCACTAAAGATCGCATGGCCCGCCATTGGGACGATCATCGAGGGGACTGCAAATTTTAAAGTTCATCGCAGGCTTCCGACAGGGACAGGCCACTTTTCAATAAAGTAGATCGACTCTACAACGCTGCAATTATGAGGGTCAGCGCGACAAATGCCAACCAGAGGGTCAGCGCCGTCATCGTGAGTCGGTGGTGTGTCATGGCTCGGCTCCCCTCGCCCCTGCGAGTAAGCTTGGCACGGTCGAGAAGGCGCGAAAACAATCTTCGGGTTGGCTCGGCGAACTACCACACCCGGAGATCGCTACGGTCCTCCCGTGATTTGAACCTCCGTTGCAGCGGTCTTAATTTCAACTTCGGTCCTGGCGGTCGTTAACCTCGACCGTGACTGAGTGAAGTTCCGAAACAAGCCCGAGCGCCTGACCGACCGAGCGCCCTGCGGCTTTGACCACTGTAACGCCCGCCAGGGCGGTGCGTCCTGCCGCGCTCGCCGCGCAGCGTGACCCGGGCGGCACCCGACAAGGCAATCATCAATCCGGGCGAAGCAATGCGTCCGGCTGCGGCCAGTCCTATGCGTCCGGCCATCGCTCCAATACGCGGGTTTCGATGTGACCCCGCCGAACGACCGTGTGCTGGCAGAAGCCGTGCACGACGCGCCGCCGCACGGTACACTTGGTGAATCCAATCACTTTGCCATCGTAAACCATGAACGTCGCGGCCCGTTGCGCGCGCATCAGTTCCAGACCTGATTGCGCAATGTTGCCCGGGTCGATGCTCAGATTGCCTACCGCTGGACGAATGAAACGTGTGACTTCGCGCCCCTCGAAGCCATCTACCGATACGAACACCATTGCGACCGGTTCGTCTTTGCTCGGCGACCATCCGGCCAAAACAATCTCGGTGTCGCGCCACTGCGCCGGCACGCCGTATTTCGTACCGTGAGCGATTGCCTTTCGAATGAGGCCGGTGAAGCCTGCAGCCAGGGCGTCGAAGTCTGCAAAGGTGGTTTGTGCTAGTGTGGCTGTTATGACCTTCTCAACGAAGGCAAAGCCGTTCGCCGCGATTGCGGCGCCGTACTCCGGCACGAGCGCAACCTTGTTGGCGATGGCTTCGACACTGTTTTTGCCGATCTCCATGTGCCCGGCGTCGGTGAAGAGGTGCACGCCGTCCGGCGCAACACAGACGTTGATTGCAGTCATTTTACAGCCTTGTGCGAGGGATCGAATTCAGCGAGCGCTTCTCCAGCGAAGGGAGAAGCGAAAAAGCCAGTAAAGGCGGCGCCGAATAGTGCGGTGCCAATCGCTGTGAAAATTGCCATGTTGAAACCTCTATTGCTTAACCAGATGGAACTGTGATTTTTTCGCCTTCCGCGCCAGCATTTCGCGCTTAAGCCGGCTCATTCCCGGCTTAGGGCTATCAGCATGCCATTTGTCCCAATCGATCGGGCCGTGATGCAGCGGCGCACCCGTTTTATCATTTGGCCAGCGCTCAATGACACGTTGAGTTACGCTGTCCGCGCCGACAGTCGTTAACTCTGCCCATCCACCGATGCCACCAATTCCGTCCGGCAGCGGCATGGCTCGCTGCATCGCCAGGACTTTGCGAATTGACCAGACGACCGTTTCCGGATCCGCATTGGTATCGATGCCCTCATATGCAGCGGCGATCGATATTTCAGGCGGTGTGACGGGCGACATGATCACGTCGGGCAGCTTGGTCAGGACATAAGCCGGTTGAAAATACGGGGACGCTTCCGCTTCTTCCCGTGTCGTGCCCGGTGGCAATTCAACCGTCGTCTGGAAAGTGTATGCCTCGGGGCCGCGCTGCGCCGATATACCGGCCAGCAAAACGGACGCGTGATTTAGACCGTAGGACTCGGTGATATCGGCCAGCCTCGACATTGCGTCGGCGCCGTTAGCGACCATTTCGTCCCAGCTTGCGAACTGTTGCGCGAGTTGCCAGGCAAAGAGCGGGACGGCGGCGGCATTGCCCAACCCTGTCACGCAGCCGGGCCAATGGGCAATTGGCGCGACCTTCGACCCAAACGCGACCACGCTTTGGTCTTGCCGGTACATCGCCGCATCGGTTGCGACGTTGACTAAGCTATGCCGCGGCTGGCAGACGACGACTGTGGTGCTCATTTTCCTGCTTTTCCTTTTCCTGAGTCTTGGCTGGCGGAATTTGACCGAACAGCCCGAGCCGGGGTTGAGCCCGCGCGATGCTCGCCAGTACCTCGTTTTTGTCGACCACAGCCGGAGGCTTGCCCGCAGTAGTGCCACCCGTAATATCGATTCGCTTCGGCGCCGTTCCGCCGCTGCCCCAACTATTCAGGGCCAGTTGCTTGAACTTGTCGATTGCCGAGAACGTCAGGTCGTCGAGACTGAGCAACCACGACTTCATTCTGTTGCTTGCGTTGGTCGTCGCGGCGTTCCACGCGTCGTCGAACTCTCGCGCCCGCTGCACCATCTTGCCGGCGGGACCGTTGTTGAACTCGTCGCCGGCCTTTATCGCAGCCTTGATTGCGTCGCCGCCTTGCGAAATGAATCGTACCCAATCCATCGTTGCGGGCAAACCGGCTTGCTGCAGGAGTTGTAGCCGCTGCTGATCGTCCTTGGCGTTCTTGATCAGTTCGGCCACCTTGACGATTGCATCCTCAAACGATTTCGCCGATTGACCGTTCGCGCGCAGGAACTCTGCCAGTTCACCCATTCCGGATTTCGCCCGGTAAACGTCATCGGCGAACTTGGAAATACCCTTTAGAAAATCGTCGCTCGCGATTCCCTTGATGCTCGCGGCGTCCTGCAAGCCTTTCAGTGAGCCCAAGGACGTCCCGGCGGTGCGGCTGACGTCATCGAGCACCTTCAAAGCATTGGTGAGCGACGCGCTCGCCAGGTAGCCAGCCGTCGCGATGCCGGCCACACCGAGCCCGACAAGGCGAAGCGGACCGATAAAGGTGACAATCTGTTTCAGCGCACCGCCGACCGTGCCGGTTTTCGACGAACCGAAAATGTCTGCGATCTGCGAACCTTGCTGCGCCATGACCATGAATGGCGACTGGCCGGACGCAAGCGAAACGCCGACGTCCTGTAATTGCCGCGACAGGTTAATCATTTCGTGGCGAGCAAGCCCGGTGCCCGTGGCGAGTTGCTGCGCGCCCTTGCCGGCGTTCTGCGTTGCCTTTTCCACGGCTGCGGCAGCGTTCGCGGCGGGCCTGGCGGACGCGGTCAGGTCGTCGAGCGCCTTTTTCGCGCTGACAACGGTTCGCGAATCGACCTGTAAACCTAAAACGGCGATATCGCTCATTTGCCTGCTAACTCCCAATTTGTTTGGGACAGGAAGCCCGTCCACTAATAGCTTCCTGTCCCGCTCAGCCCGCGCGGGGGATCACCCGCGGGCTAACCTTCACGCAGCGGTGGCAATTTGTGACGCCTGCGATGTGCGGCAATCATCTCGTCGAGGTCGTTGGGATCGGGCTGCGGCGGGTCCGCCGGCTTGTCCGTCTGAACAGCCACTTGCTCGCGGTACGGCTGTTCTTCGCCAGGGGCGAACGATGCCGCCTCGGTCAAGATTTTGTCTGTTTCCTTGATCGCGAGCTCTGCAAACTGCAGTCCCTCCAATTCCGAGCGAATGGCCGCGACCTTTTCCGGATGCGCCGTTTCGATCAATTGGCTGTGGAGCATTTCGTGAACGGACGGAGAGATGCCGGAAAGTTCCGGCGCCGCGCGCACGATTGCCGCGACCATGGCCGGCGAAAGCTTGGAGGGCCGATCCCGCTGTTCTTGCGGCATCGTCCGGACGATCGCGCGCATCTCTGCTTCACGCATCTCGGCAACGATGTCGCCCCTTTCGATAGCCGGCAGGGCCAGTGCTTTTAGCTCCGCACGCGCTGCTTCGCCAAGCCGACGCAATTCCGCTCTGCTCCGGGCCACCTCGACGAAGGACTCTCGCAGTGCTGTTTGCTTCGCTGCTCGCTTGCCTGCATCATTCAGATGCGGATCATTTGTCGCGGCAGAAGCGATCGGCGACGCCGCGTCTCGAATAACGAAAGCGAGATCGCCGATCGTCGCAATCCGTTTTGACGACAAGCGATTTTGATTCATCGTTTCGTATTGCGCCTTGAAGAAATCGCGGGTGGACTTTGTCATTAATGTTACCTCGAACGAGCGTGGAAGCGGTCTTAGATGGAACCATCGGCGAATTCGACGCGGCCAGCAGACTCGGCGCGCGCAATAACGGCGTCAGCGGTGTCGTTGATCGTCGTCGCCGCTGACTCAAGGGACTCGCCGGGTATCCGGCCGAGCATGTCCTGCAGCTTCGTCAGCACGCGCTGCTTGTGTCGCTGCACGTTGACCGCGAAAGCCGGGACGGCGCCCACGCCGCTGATCACGCGGTAGAAGAGAATTTCTTGCATTACGTTGGCGCGAAAAGCGCGCACGATGTTTTCGATTTCGGTGTTCATCGGTGCTCCTCTTTCGGTGAGTTGGGATCAGGCGGCGACGGGTTGGCGCGGCTCTTCTGCTTTCGCCCGGTGAGCGTTCTCAAAAAGCACCGTGTCAAGCACCCACGTACCCCCGTGCTTAGCCGCTCCGGGAATCTGCCGGCGGTCGAGCGCGTGGAATGTGGCTGCGACCGAACGGCCGAGATATTCGGCAATGGCTTTGCCGCCGCTGCGGAATCGAGATGATGATTGAGACATTGCGAGCCTCTGTTTAGTGCTCGCGTTCGGCCAAAGAAAAAGGGCACCGGGCGAGCACAATGCTTGTGCTGTTCGCTCTCGGTGCCGCATCCCGCGTCGCCGTTCGGATTTAGCTGGTGGTCTCGGAGAGCATCTCGCCCTGCACACCCATCCCGGATGCGAAACCGACTAAAACCTAGTTCGATTGTGTCGCCAATCTAGCCCGGTTTTCGCCAATTGTCAACTAAGCCATTGATTTCACTGAAGTTTGTGCAACTTATCTGTTGACAGAAACGCCTCTGATATTTCCAATTGATTGATGCGACTGAATATTTTCTGGCGCTATCCGTGCGCGCCCTCCGCTGCGGCAAGTTCTTTCTGGCGGTCCGGTCGCTCGATCAAGTGACCATAAACATCGGCTGTAATTCGAATCGACGAGTGGCCGGCCAGTTCGGATGCTTCTTTCAGACTCAGTCCCTGCCCTTGTCCAATGGGCGGACGTGGCGCAAGGCACCAACTCACAAAGAAGTGCCGCAAATTATGCAGCCCGCTGTATTTCGCCTCGAAAATCGGCCGCCCCTTTTCGTCACGCGTCGGTTTACCGTCGGCGTCGAGCGTGGGTACCGTCACGCCAGCACGCACCCACGCGGGCTGTAGAGCGCGATTGACGATGTTTCCATGAAGCTCGACATTCCCCTGCCCGTTCGGGAAAACGAGCCACAGGCGGTCCTCTGCGTCCTTGGGGCACTTCAATTTCCAAACCTTCAGCGCAGCTAGGGTCGCAGGTGGAATGGGCACGCTGCGCTGGCTATCCGCGCTCTTGGGGCTGCCGATCTTGCCCCATTTGTCCGCACGCTGGGCGACGCGCAGTTCGGACTTTTTAAGGTCCACGTCCTCCCATCGGAGGCCGCGCAATTCGCTCGATCGCAGGCCGCAGCGGATGGCGACCAGCAGAAACGCACGCCACCGTTCGCTTCTTTCGTGCTGTAACAGCGCGTCGATTTCTTCAGGTCTCGGAATGTCGCGGCCCACGATGAGTTTTTGCTTATGCCGCTTTTCGACTCTCGCCGATTTCTTCCGGCCGGCCATACCTTGGATGACGTTGTGACCAACCTTGCCCATGGTCATAGCCGCGCCGATCAGACTCGAAAGGCTGGTGCGCACCTTTCCAACCATGCTCACGCTGCGGCCTTCGTTGCGCAGGCGGTTTTGCCATGCGGTTATCGTCTCGGGAGTCAGGGCGCTCAATTTGATGGCGCCGATGTAGGGCGCAATATGAAGGTTTAAGTGCTGTTCGTACTGCTCGACCGTCGAAGGTTCCAAATCGGTGCAACCCTTAATCCAGAGGTCGCCGGCCTCTTGCACTGTGATGGTGCGCGACGCAGGCGTGTGCCTGCCACGCCGGATTTCAACGTGCGTATCAGCCGCCCACGCCTCCGCGTCTTTCTTCCGGTCGAACGTTTTGAGGATTCGCTTTAGGCGACCAGTCTTCTCACTGCGGACCTGGTCGGCATAATCGACGACCCACGCCTCGCGCTTTTCACCGCTAGGTGTTGTCCAAGTGCGCTTGCGAATGCCCATCGTCTTCCCCGTCTTGGCGAATGTCGGAGAAGACTAGCGAATTTTATCGTCCGACAAAAGTCAGACAAATCAAAAATTACACAATAATTTCAACTCAGAAATCGGATTTCGATTCCGAGGGTCGGAGGTTCGAATCCTTCCGAGCGCGCCACTCTAGATTTTTGCGCGATTTCATAGCCTGCCGCGGGCAACACCCGCATCAGGCCGCCGACAGCGGTACGTTGAATTTGCTGCCGGTCGCCTCGGCGGTGATCACTCCGGCAGACCAGATCTATGGAGGTTCGCCAGCATACCCTCCTGAGCGGCCGCATCCTGGAACGGCAGCATGGGGCGCAACGTTACCGTGGTAGTCCCGGGGCTCTTCGTGATCAGTTCGGCGGTAGCAGCGCGCGCTTCCTCCCATTGCCCCAGAGCGGCCAAGCTCGCCGCCTTAAACAGAACCGCCTTGAAAGTCGGAGCGGGAAGCCCTGACAATCTGTCCAAGGCCTTCTGATACTGGCCCGCACAGTAGTATGCGAGCCCAAGGTGAGCGCGAATGAAAGGTGAGACCTGAGGCGCTTGCTTGAACGCCTCCTCCAGTTCAGCGACCGCCTCGGCTGCGCGTCCGGTGAAGACTAGCACTCGCGCCAAGTCGATGAGCACAACAGGCTCGCTAGGGGCCGCAGAAAGTGCTGCGCGTCGCTCGGCGAGCGCGCGGCCAAAATCCCGCTGATAAAGTGAGGCTAGCGACATCAGCCAATGACCGTGCATCCGCGCAAGTGGAGGCAGGTCATGCGCGGCCATACCTTCGCTGGCCAGATCGAATGCACGCTTCAGGTCGGCTTGAGGATCATCGCTATACCCTCGATCCGCATCCTGCATATAGGTCCAGCCGAGCTTGATGCGGAGGAGTGCTGAATCTGGGAACTGCTTGAGACCATCAAGCGCAACCTCACGGGCCTTAGCCAGATCGGCCTTCGGACCACGGAGGATCAAACCATGAATGCGCAGAAAATAGTCGTATTCCTGAAGGCTCGCCTTGCGCCAAGCCTCCCCAGAGGTCGCCGCCCGAATTTGGCCGTACATGCCACCAACTGAAACGGTGATCTTCTGGATCACCCCGTCTTGAAGCGCCGAGATGTCACCGCCCTCCTCGTCGTACCGTTCGGCCCATACGTGGTGGCCTGAGGAGGCGTCGATCAGCTGAGCCACGATCCGGACCTTGTCGCTGGTCTTCCGCACGCTTCCTTCGACGATGTACCTAGCCCGTCTTATTCATGATTGCCGGGCGGGCTGGTGGAACATTTCGGGTCGGAG
>OEIU01001774.1_pt1 | contig 12883 bp, 9 predicted proteins | sample 1539221 | NCBI WGS metagenome assembly OEIU01 (sample SAMN03792071, study PRJEB22550) | activated sludge metagenome | feature: wastewater treatment plant; material: activated sludge; isolation source: Wastewater treatment plant of a petroleum refinery complex | place: Argentina: Zarate | collected...
GTCGTCCAGGTCCGCCGACATCGGAACCGACATCAGCGGGCCGGCGCCGGTCTGCATCGCGACCGGCTGCTCGTCGTTGGGCCAGTCCAGGCAGTACTCGAATCCCGCCTCCGCGAGCAGCGTGGGCGTGTCGGCCGATTCACCGTATTCGGCACCGTGCCATCCGACGGGCCGCGTGCCGCAGGTACGGGTCAGCACGTCGACCGAGTCCGCGATCAGCCTGCGCTCCTGCTCCTGCGTGGTACGCGAGCTGACCACGCGGTTGACCGCGAAGCCGTGCGCGGCGATCTCCCAGCCGCTGTCCAGGCAGCGCCGCACGACCGCGGGACAACGCCGGGCGGTGGACGAATCGAGGGCCGCGGTGGCGGCGCAGCCGAACCGGTCCAGCGAATCGGCCAGACGGAAGAAGCCGACCCGGTTGCCGTAAGCACGACGGGAATACGAACCGACGTCGGGGTAAGGCGCGCGGCCGAAGAGCCCCGGAAGATTCGGCGGCACGAATTGCGCAGGGTCCTGGCGCAGCTCGTAATACTCCAGACTGACCACCAGGCACAGCGCCAGGGCTTTGCCCGCGGGCCATCCGAGCGGCGCACGCCGATGCAGCACCGAACGCGGATAGTAGGCATGCTCCGAAGACATCATCCGGAACTCGCCGCACCGGGCCCGCCGCCACCGCCCGCGGGCCGCGGCGTGACCGCCAGATAGTGATCCGCGATCTCGCTGCCGGTGGCCTGCCAGACGCCGCCGCGCGACAGGCAGTGGCCGAGCGCCCGTTCCAGGTAGCCGATGCGCTGCGGCTGACCGAACAGCATCGGGTGCACCGAGACGCACATCACGCGCCCGGAGCGCAGGCCCTCGACATGCAGCCGGTCGAACTGACGCCTGACGATCTCCTCGAAGTCATCGGCCTCGAACGCCGACCCCAGCACCGGAGAATCGTTCAGCTCGACGGAATAAGGCATCGACAGCAGCCGGCCGCTGCGGACATCGATGTCGAACGGCTGTTCATCGCAGAAGAAGTCGGTGTAGTAGGTGTAGCCCAGTTCCGCCAGGATATCGGGTGTGTTCTCGGTCGCCGACTGCGGGCCGGGGCCACCCATCCCGCGCATCCGCTGGCCGGTGGTGCGCCGCACCGAGTCCTGCATCGCCTGGTAGTACGCGCGCTCCTGACCGGCCGACAGGCCATAGGTGAAGCGGGTGTTGCACTGGCCATGCCCGGCCACCTCCCAGCCGCGTTCGGCGATCGCCTCGGCGATGTCGGGATAGAGCTCGAGCGCGAGCGGATTCGCTATCGCCGTGCAGCGCACGCCCAGCCTGTCCATCACCTGGACGATGCGATGAAAGCCGACACGATTGCCGTACTCCTGCCGCCCGAACCCCATGACGTCCGGCGCGGGCATCCGCGTCCAGCACTCCAGCCAGGGATCGGCGGGGGGCAGGTACTCGTAGTGCAGCACGTTCACGCACACCCACAGCGCCACCGGCGCGGCACCCGGCCAGCGCAGCGCCGGCCGCTCCGGAAGGGCCGAGTAGCGGATCCAGCGCTGCTCGTCCTCTCCCGGCCCCGGCGGCGTCGCGGGAGTCGGAGGGTAGTCACGCCGATAGCCGAACTGGAGCATGGATGCGCATCGCCGACGAAGCCATTTGATCTTAATATGAGATTAACTCGTTTGCAAATCACCTGAACGACGCATGACGGTGCGTTTGCTAGCATACCGGGCCCGCGATATTCGCGTTTCGAGAACGCCCGGGATAGGCGCCCATGACCAAGAAAGAGGATCTGTACACGCCGGAGCTCGACCTCGAGAACCGGATCTCCTACCGTTTCGCGATGCACGCCGAAACCAGCATGCGATGCCTGGCGGCGATGTTCACGAAGAAGTATTCGCTGACCGTCGCCGGCTGGCAGGTGCTGGCCGTCATCGGCCGGTTCGAGCCGATGTTCCCTACCGACGTCGCCGCGCGCACCTCGATGCACGCGGACAAGGTCACGCGGACCGTCGACGTGCTGGTGCGGAACCGGTGGGTGGCGCGTGAGCCCGACACCGAAGACCGTCGCCGGATCATCCTGAAGCTGACCGCCAAGGGCAAGCAGACGTACGAGGAGATCGACCGGGTCCGGCGGATCCTGGAGACCGAGGTGCTGGGCAGGCTGAGCGCGCAGGAAAGGCGCGTGTTCTTCCAGGCACTCGGGAAGATCGAGGCCGCGACGCGCGAGCTCTTCCCGGACCGGGATAGCTGGAAGACGGTCGTCAAGAACTACGAGTCCCGGCACGGCTGACCATGCCCGCCGGGGCCGCGGATCGCCAGGAGGGTTGACGGCGCTGCCATATAGTCTCAATATGAGATAAGCGCGATTGCAATTACCTGAGGATCCTCCGCCATGGCCTGGCTCGATGATTCGATCATGCACCGGCGGGGCCTCTCACGCGGCAAGGCCGGCGCGACCCATCATCTGACCGAGACCGTCCAGGGCAGGTTCCACTACACCATCGGTCCGTACTCCGACCCGGTCATGCAGGTCAGGCCGGGCGACCGCATCGTCGTGGAGACCCGCGACGCGTTCGAAGGGGCGATCCGTACCGAGGCCGACATGCCGAGCCAGAAGCTGCGCATGCCGTTCGTCAATCCGCAGAACGGCCCGATCCTCGTCGAAGGCGCCGAGAAAGGCGACACGCTGGCGGTGCACATCGAATCGATGGTGCCGCGCGGCGACAATCCGCGCGGCACGTGCGCGATGATTCCCGATTTCGGCGCGCTGACCGGAACGGCCTACACCGCGCTGCTGAATCCCTCCCTCCCGGAGAAGGTCCGCAAGATCGACCTGGACGAAAAAGGCGTCTATTGGAGCAGGCGCGTCACGCTGCCGTACAAGCCGCACATCGGCACGCTGAGCTGCTCGCCGGAGATCGATTCGATCAACTCGCTGACGCCCGACAGTCACGGCGGGAACATGGACGTGCCCGACATGGGTCCGGGCAGCATCACCTACCTGCCGGTGCGCAGTCCCGGGGCGCGGCTCTTCATCGGCGATGCGCACGCCTGCCAGGGCGACGGCGAAGTCTGCGGAACGGCGGTCGAGTACGCCAGCACCTGCACGATCCGTGTCGACGTCATCAAGGGCTGGACCATCGAATGGCCCCGGCTGGAGAACGAGCTGCTGATCATGGTGATCGGCAGTGCCAGGCCGCTGGAGGATGCCGCCCGCATCGCGTGCCGGGACCTGGTGCTGTGGCTCGAGGCCGACTACGGATTCGATCGCTGGGATGCGTACATGATGCTCAGCCAGTGCGCGCAGGTGCGGCTGGGCAACTTCGTCGATCCCAAGTATTCGGTGGGCGCGGGCATCCGCAAGAGCTACCTGACTACCTGAAAGGACACGGCCATGGATCTCGGCTTCGAAGGCGTCGGCGTCGTCGTCACGGGCGGCACCAAGGGCATCGGTCGGTCGGTCGTCGACCTCCTGGCCGAAGAGGGAGCGAAGGTCAGCTTCTGCGCGCGCAACGCCGCCGAGGTCGACGAGACCAGCAGAGCACTGTCTGCCCGCGGCGCGACGGTCATCGGCCGCGCGCTCGACGTTGCCGACGGCCAGGCCGTTCGGCAGTGGGTCGACGACGTCGGCCGGGCCTGGGGCGGAATCGACGTCGTGATCTCCAACGTCAGCGCGCTGTCGGTCGCACCTGACGAACAGAGCTGGAGGACGACCTTCGAAGTCGACATGCTGGGCACCGTCCGGCTGGTCGATGCCGCGATGCCGTTCCTGGAGAAGAGCAAGGTGCCGGCGATCGTGACCGTCGCCAGCGTGTCGGGCCGCGAGATCGACTTCGCGGCCGGCCCGTACGGCGCCTTCAAGGCGGCGCTGATCCACTACACGCAGGGGCTCGCCTTCCACCTGGCCGGCAAAGGCATCCGCGCCAACACCGTGTCGCCCGGCAACACCTACTTCCCCGGCGGCATCTGGACGCAGATCGAAACCGGGAATCCCGAGCTGTTCAAGGCGGCGATGGCACTGAATCCCACCGGCCGCATGGGCAGGCCGGAGGAGATGGCCAATGCCGTGGCGTTCCTGGCCAGCCCGCGCGCCAGTTTCATCACCGGCACCAACCTGGTGGTCGATGGGGCGCTGACGCGCGGGGTGCAGTTCTGACGCCGATGGAGCGGCTCACCGCATCTGATCGTAATCGAGCACCAGCTTCCACCGCCCGCCCTGCAACTGCGACAGCCGCGTCGCCGTGCTGCCCAGGTGGTTGTTCGCGCTCCAGCGCATCGCCGGCGTGCCGAACAGGTCCGACGGCACCGACAGGCTTTCGAGTGCCTTGACCAGGCTCTCGGTCGTCGGATTCGCGCCGGCCTTCTGCAGCGCGGTGACCAACCGGTCCATCAGCATGTAGCCGTAGGTCGAGAACACGTTGGGCGCTTCGCCGTACGCCGTCTTGTACTTGCCGGCCCAGAAGCGCAGCGCCTGGGACGCATCGTCCTCGTACGGGAACAGCGACGCCATCGTCACGTACAGGCCGTCCATGCCCTTGCCGCCCAGCTTCGGGATCAGGTCGGTGTAGGCGGCGACCGATGCGACGAAGGTCGGATGGAAGTCGACCTTGCGGGCCTCGGCGATCGCGCCGACGGTCTCGCGGATCACGGTTCCCAGCACGACGAAGTCGCAGCCCGCCTGCTTCAGCCGCGCCACCTGGGACGAGAAGTCGGTGGCGCCGCGCTTGTAGGTGGTGCGCTCGGCCAGCGCCACGTCGATCGATTTGAGGCCCTGCTCGGCGCCGCGCATGACCTCCAGGCCGAATTCGTCGTCCTGATGCAGCGTGCAGGCCCTGGTCGCCTTCTTCTCGCGGTACAGACTCGGCACGGCGCGCGACATCTGCTCGACGTACGAAGAGAACACCGCGAACTTGAGCTTGTGCAGCGGCTCGTACATCTCGCGTGCCAGCGCCATCGGGAACAGGTTGATGACGTTGCTCTGTTCGAGCACCGGGAAGGCCGCGTTGGCAGGAGCGGTGCCCAGCACGCCCAGCATCACGAAGGCCTTCTCCTGCTTGACCAGCCGCTGGGCGGCCAGCACCGCGCGCCTGGGATCGTAGCCGCTGTCCTCGATGAGCAGCTTGAGCCGGCGGCCGTTGACGCCGCCCTGCTCATTGGCCTCGGCGACCCGCAGGTTCATGCCGTCGCGCACGCTCTTGCCGTAGGCCGCCAGCGGCCCCGACAGGTCCTGGATCGTGCCCACGACGAGCTCGTTGCCGGCCCCCTTGGTCTGCGCGGTGGCCGGCCCGGCCAGCAGCACACCGGCGGCCAGTCCGAGACAGGCAGCAGCCGTCCGCACCCGGGTCTTCGTCATCCTCTTCATGTCCCCCTCCTTGTTGATCTGCAATATCGGCGCCGATCGTCGCGCCGCTCAACCTTCGCGGAGTGCCGCACCGCTTTCCGCCGACCGGCGCAGCGACGCCGGCACCGCGTAGCGCTGCGGCAGATGCCTGGCCAGCTCGTCGCAGGCCCGCACGAATGCGGCTGTGCCGACGGTGTCGATCTGGCCGAGCACGCCGCCCAGCGCGGCCGGGAAGCCCCAGCCGAGCAGCGAGCCGACGTCGGCATCGCGCGGGCCGACCACGCCATCCTCGACGCAGCGGGCGGCCTCCAGCGACTGCGCATACATCAGCCGGTTGCGCACCGTCTCCAGCGTCGGCTGCACCGCCGCGCGCGGCCACTGCTGCGCCAGCCCCGGCCACAGCCGGCGCCGGCCGTCGGCCGGATAGTCATAGAACCCCCGGCCGGCCTTGCGTCCGGGCCGGGCCAGCGTCTCCACCATCGTGATCAGCACCCGGTCCTGCGGCTGCTCGACATAACCGCGGCCCTGATCGATGCGCGCCTGCTTCATCGCCTTGTGCAGCAGCTCGATCGAGAACTCGTCGATCAGCGCGAGCGGCGGCATCGGCATGCCGGACAGCCGGCCGGCGTTCTCGATGAGCGCCGGCTCGACGCCTTCGGCCAGCATCGTCATCGCTTCGTACGGGTACATCGCGAAGGCCCGGTTGCAGTAGAACGCCGGGCAGTCGTTGACCAGGATCGGCGTCTTGCGGATCTGCCGCGCGAAGTCCAGCGCCTCGGCGATCGCCGCATCGCCGGTGCGCGGCCCGCGGATGATCTCGACCAGCGCCATCTTCTCGACCGGCGAGAAGAAGTGCATGCCGACGAAGCGGGCCGGCCGGCGCGACACTTCGGCCAGCCCCGCGATCGGCAGGGTCGAGGTGTTCGACGCGAAGATCGCGTCGTCGGACAGCGCCGCCTCGGCCCGCCGCGTCACGTCGGCCTTCACCTGCCGGTCCTCGAACACCGCTTCGATGACCAGCTCGCAGCCGGCGAGCTTCGCGTAGTCGGTGGTCGTCGTGACCCGCGCGAGCATGCGGTCGCGCTCGTCCGCGGCGAGCCGCCCGCGCGCCACCTGGGCGTCGAGCAGCTTCGCACCGTACTCCTTGCCGCGTTCGGCGGCCTCCTGGCTGACGTCCAGCAGCACCACCTGCAGGCCGGCCCGCGACACGACGTGCGCGAGCCCGGCCCCCATCATGCCGGCGCCCAGCACGCCGATCCGCGAGAACCTGCGGCGCGGCACGTCGCGCGGCCGGTCGGCCAGCCGGTTGCTGTCGGCCATGTCGTAGAACAGGGTGCGGATGATGTTCTTGGTCTGCCGCGACACCGCCAGCTTCGCGAACTGCCGCTGCTCGATCGACAGGCCGGTGTCCAGATCCACCTGGCAGCCGTCGTAGACGCAGGCGAGGATCGCCTCCGGCGCGGCCAGCAGGCCCTGGGTCTTCGCGAGCAGCGCGGCGGATGCGCCGAAGAAGAGCTGGGTCGGGCCCGGCGTCTGCGGCGTTCCGCCCGGAAAGCGGAAGTCCTTGCGGTCCCACGGCTTGATCGCCGCATCGGCGCCGGCGGTGCGCAGCCACGCCTTCGCGCGGGCGATCAGCTCGCCGGCCGGCACCACCTCGTCGACCAGGCCATCGGCCAGCGCGGCCGCCGGATCGGCCTTGCGCCCTTCCTGCAGATAGGGCAGCGCCTTCCGGATGCCGATCATCCGCGGCAGCCGCTGCGTGCCGCCGGCCGCCGGCAGCAGGCCCAGCCCGACCTCGGGCAGGCCGAGCTGGATGGCGGGATCGTCGGCGACGATCCGGTGATGACAGGCCAGGCAGATCTCCAGGCCGCCGCCCAGCGCGGTGCCGTTGATCGCGGCCACGAACGGCTTGCCCGAGCGCTCCAGCCGACGCAGCACCCGGCTGACCGGGCCGGCGGCCGCCATCGACTGCTCCGGCGTGGTGATCCGCCGGATCAGGTCGAGGTCGCCGCCGGCGACGAACTCGGGGCGCGACGACGTGACCACGACCCCCTTGACCGCCGGATCGCCCATCGCACGTTCGACCGCCTGCCCGAACGCCTCGACGGAGCCCGCGTTCAGCACGTTCATCGGCCGGTCGGCGACGTTCCAGCTCAGCGTCGCGAAGCCTTCGTCATCCAGATTCCATTCGATCATCGTCAAGACCTGTTCAAACTGCGTTCGTGCCCGCGCCGGGGCCGGTCGTTCACCGGGGCAGCCCGCTCAGACACGTTCGATCACCATCGCCGTGCCCATGCCGCCGCCGATGCACAGGGTCACCAGCCCGGTCGCGAGGTCGCGCCGCTCCAGCTCGTCGAGCAGGGTGCCGAGCAGCATCGCGCCGGTGGCGCCCAGCGGATGGCCGAACGCGATCGCGCCGCCGTTGACGTTGACCCGGTCGTGATCGATACCCAGCTCGCGCATGAACAGCAGCACCACGGCCGCGAACGCCTCGTTGCATTCGACCAGATCGATGTCGCGCGGCTGCATGCCGGCTCGCGCCAGTGCCGCACGGGAAGCCGGCGCCGGGCCGGTCAGCATGATCGTGGGCTCGCTGCCGACGGTGCGGAACGCGCGGATCTTCGCGCGCGGCCGGACCCCCAGGCGGTCGGCGGCCTCGCGGCTGCCGATCAGCACCGCCGACGCGCCGTCGACGATGCCGGACGAGTTGCCGGCATGATGGACGTGGTCGATCGCCGCGAGCTGCGGATAGCGCTGCAGCGCCATCGCATCGAACCCCATCTTCTCGCCCATCGCCGCGAACGACGGCTCGAGCTTCGCGAGGCTGGCCATCGTCGTGTCGGCACGCGGATGTTCGTCGCGCCCGGCGAGCGGCGTGCCGTTGACGTCGCACACCGGCACGATCGAGCGCGCGAAGCGGCCGTGCTGCCAGGCCAGCGCCGCGCGCCGCTGGCTCTCCAGCGCATAGGCATCGACCGCCTCTCGGCCGAAGCCGTGCAACGTCGCGATCAGGTCGGCCGACACGCCCTGCGGTACGATGCGGTTCGGAATCGTGATCTGCGGGTCGGTCACCCAGGCGCCGCCGCCGGCGAACATCGGCACCCGCGACATGCTTTCGACGCCGCCGCCGATCAGCAGATCGGCCTGCCCGGCCATCACCCGGGCGGCCGCGAAGTTGCAGGCTTCCAGGCCCGAGCCGCAGAACCGGTTGATCTGGATGCCGGGCACCTGCGCGAAGCCGGCGGCGAAGGCGGCGGCCTTCGCGATGTTCGACGCCTGCTCGAGCGATGGCTCGCCGCAGCCGAGGATCACGTCGTCGATCTGCTCGACGGCGAAGCCGTTGCGCGCCCGCAGCGCCTGCAGCGTGCCGGCCGACAGGCGCGCCGGCGCCACCTCGTGCAATGCGCCGCCGGCGCGGCCCTTGCCGCGTGGCGTGCGCACGGCGTCCAGGATGTAGGCTTCGGTCATCGATCAGTCCTTGGTCGCCGCGCCGCGTGCCGTCACAGGCCGCGGCCGATCAGCTCGCGCATGATTTCGTTGGTGCCGCCGTAGATGCGCTGGGCACGGGCATCGACCCAGGCCCGGCCGGCGGCATGCTCGGCCATGAAGCCGTAGCCGCCGTGAAGCTGCACGCAGGCATCGGCGACCCGGCCCTGCATCTCGCTGCACCAGAGCTTGGCCATCGACGCCGCCTCGGCATCGAGCCGGCCCTCCATGTGCTCGGCCAGGCAGCGGTCGACAAAGACCCGGCCCAGCGCGATCTCGGTCTTCAGGTCGGCCAGCACGAAGCGGGTGTTCTGGAAATCGATGATCCGCTGCCCGAACGCCTCGCGCTCGCGCACGTAGTCCACCGTCATCCGCCAGTTCGCCTCGGCCGCGGCCACCGCGGCGACGGCGAGCTGCAGCCGTTCCCACGGCAGCTCCTGCATCAGGTAGGCGAAGCCGCGGTTCTCCTCGCCGAGCAGATGATCGGCGGGCACCCGCACGTCCTCGAAGAACAGCTCGCCGGTGTCCTGCGATTTCAGGCCGATCTTCTTCAGCGGCGCGCCGCGGCGCACGCCGGGCAGCGCGGCGTCGACGACCAGCAGGCTGACGCCGCGGGCCCCGGCCTGCGGATCGGTCGTCGCGACGACGATCACCAGGTCGCACAGCGACGCATTCGAGATGAAGGTCTTCGAGCCGTTCAGCAGGTAGTGCCCGTCCTGGCGGATCGCCCGGGTGCGCACCGCCTTCACGTCCGACCCGCCGCCCGGCTCGGTCATCGCCAGCGCGCCGATCGCGGTGCCGGCCACCATGGCCGGCAGCCATCTGCGCCTGATCAGCTCGCTGCCGTAGTGCAGCAGATAGTTGGTGACGATCTCGGAGTGCATCGACAGCGACAGGCCGAACTGGCTGAACGGCGCCGCCTCCTCGAGGACGATCGCCGAGTACAGCGCGTCCGCCTGCGGGCCGCCGTACTGCTCGGGCACCGTCGGGCACAGCAGGCCGGCCGCGCCGGCCCGGGCGAACACCTCGCGGTCGTACCGGCCCTGCGTCTCCCAGTGGGCGATCCGGCCAGCCACCTCGTCTTTCAGGAAACGGCGTACCGTGTCGCGAAAGGCGTCATGCGAAGCGTCGAAGAGCTTGCGTTGCATGCCGACAGTGTGCCGGCCGGCCCGCGCGCGAAATATCGTCGGATCCGATGAGTTTTCGACGTCGGCGGGTCCGGCGCCGCGCGCACCGGCCGGCGGACCCTGCCACGATCCGGGAAGATCCTGGAATACAGTAGCGTCGATCGCTCCGCGCCCGCCCCGCATGTCGACATCCCGCCCCCTTTCCGTGAAGCTGATGCCGCCGCAGCCGTCGGCCCGCGAGATCGCGCGGGCCGAGGTCTGCGACCGGATCTTCGCGGCGGCGGCGGTCCGGCTGGTGCTGCTGCATGCGCCGGCCGGGTTCGGCAAGACGACGACGATGCGGCAGGTCCGCGATCGCTTCGCGGCCGCCGGCGTGCCGACCGCATGGCTGACGCTCGATCGCGCCGACAACGATCCGGCACGCTTCCTGTCCGCGTTGTCGCTGGCGCTGTCGCCGGTCGTCCCGGGGCTCGAACCGGATGCGGGTGCCGGTCCGGACGAGCTGGCGCTGCGGCTGCTCGATCGGGTCGCCGCGCACCCGGCGCCGTTCGTGCTGTTCCTCGACGACTTCGAGGCGTTGAAGGATGCCGGCTCGGTCGGCATCGTCGCCGAGCTGATCGAGCAGCTTCCGCGCGGCGCGCAGCTCGTGGCCGGCACCCGCAGGATGCCCGAGCTGGGCGTCGGGCGGCTGCGCACGCGCGGGCGCCTGCTGGAGGTGGATCCGGCCCAGTTGCGCTTCTCGGAGGCGGAGGTCGGCGACCTGCTGCGCCAGCGCCCCGGCCCGATGCTGTCGCCGCAGGACGTGCGGCGGCTGCATCGCAGCACCGAAGGCTGGGCGGCGGCGCTGGGGCTGGCCACGCTGTCGCTCGAGCATCGCGACGATCCGGCGGGCTTCATCGCGACCTTCTCCGGCTCGGACCGGGCCGTCGTCGACTATCTGCTCGAGGACGTGCTGGCGCACCAGCCCGAGGACGTCCGCGAGTTCCTGCTGCAGACCTGCGTGCTGTCGGAACTGCATGCGCCGCTGTGCGACGCGATCCGCGGCGCCAGCGACAGCGCGCAGATGCTCAGGCGGCTGCAGACGCTGCACCTGTTCCTGCTGCCGCTGGCCGGGCAGCCGGACGAGTACCGCTATCACGGCATGTTCGCCGAGTTCCTGCGCGGCGAGCTGGCCCGTCAGCAGCCGCAGCGGGTGCCCGCCCTGCACCATGCGGCGGCCCGCTGGTTCGCGCAGAACCAGCGGCCGGTGCCGGCGATCGAGCATGCGCTGGCGGCCGGCGAGAACGCCCTGGCGCTGCAGCTCCTGGACGAGCAGGCCTGGGCACTGCTCGACGAGGGCCGCGTCCGGCTGCTGGCGCGCTGGCTGGATCCGCTGCTGGCGGCGGGCGCGCTCGCCGGACACCCGATGCTGCGCATCGTCCACGCGTGGGCAGTGCTGTTCGCCCGCGGGCCGCGGGCGGCCGAACACCTGCTGGACCGGTTGGCCGACGATGAGAATGCGGGTGCGGCGAGCACCCGTCATCGCGCGGTGCTGCGGGTGCTGATCCTGTCGCTGACCGACCGGATCGAAGAAGCCGTCGCGCGGGGGCTGCACGCGCAATCGGAGGTGCCGGCGTCGTTCCCGTTCGCCGGGCCGCTGCTGCGGGTCACGATGGCGAACCTGGCGCTGATCACCGGCCGGCTGGACGACGCGCGGCGGTATGCCGACGAAGCCCGCTCGTCGCCGGCGGGCGGTGCCGGCGGCGCCTTCAACCTGACCTTGTCCGAGGCGACCGAGGCGAGCATCGACCTCGCGCAGGGGCGGCTGCGCAAGGCGATCGCCGGTCTGCGCGTCGCGATCCGGACCCGCGCGCACGATCCGCGGCGGCCCACGAACGGCAATGCGCTGGTCGGCATTCCGCTGGCCCATGCGTTGTACGAGGCCGGCGAGCTCGAGCAGTCCGAGCGGCTGCTGGGCGTCTATCTGCCGCTGATCCGCGGCGTCGGCATTCCCGACGACCTGATCACCGGCCACCTGGTGATCGCGCGGATCCTCGCGGCGCGCCGCGACGAGGAACGGGCCGAGCAGATGCTGGCGGAGCTGGAGCACATCGGGCATGCGAACGGCCTGCCGCGGGCGGTCGCCACCGCCCGCCTGGAACGCGTGCGCAGGCTGGTCGTCGACGGCCGGCTGTCGCAGGCGCGCCAGGAACTGGACCGCTGCGAAGACGCGGCGTTCTGGTCACGGATCGGCAGTCTGTCGCCGCGCGCCAATGAAGTCGAAACCTGGGAGGTGGCGCTGGCGCGCGTGCTGATCGCCGAAAGCCGGTTCGCCGAGGCGGCGACGGTGCTGCGCGAGCAGCTCGCGCAGGCCGAACGGCTTTCGCGCAGCCGGCGCGCGCTGTCGCTGCGGCTGCTGCTGGGCGTCGCGCTCGACGGGCAGGGCAGCCGCAGCAAGGGGGCCGCCACCGTCGCCGACGCCGTCGGGCAGGCGGCCGGCGAGGGCTACGTGCGCGTCATCGTGGACGAAGGCCCGGCGCTCACGCGGCTGCTGCGCGAAATCCGTGACCTCGGCGGCTTCCCGGAGACGGGGGACGTCAGGCGTTTCGTCGATCGGCTGCTGGCCGAGGACTCCATCGCCCGGACGCAGGGCCCGGCAAGGGACGATCGCAGCGGGACGGTCGAAACGCTGACCCGCAAGGAATTGAAGGTGCTGCGGCTGGCGGCCGAAGGGCATCGCAACGAGGAACTGGCCGAGCGCCTGTTCATCGCCGAGACCACGATCCGCACGCATCTGCGCAACATCAACGTGAAGCTCGACACCCGCAGCCGCGTCGAGGCGATCGCGGCGGCGCGCCGGCTGGGGTTGCTGGATTGAGGGGGCCTGCCTGCGTCTTCTAGGACGAATGTCGCTTACTTAAGCCTGCGGAGCATGACCGTACTTTCGGACGCGCTCGCG
>OEIU01001775.1_pt1 | contig 12867 bp, 12 predicted proteins | sample 1539221 | NCBI WGS metagenome assembly OEIU01 (sample SAMN03792071, study PRJEB22550) | activated sludge metagenome | feature: wastewater treatment plant; material: activated sludge; isolation source: Wastewater treatment plant of a petroleum refinery complex | place: Argentina: Zarate | collected...
TTTTCGGTCCAGCGGGGGGAAAAGCGGCACCCCACCGCAACAGCAATCCCCGCGCCAGCCGCAATATCAGCCGACCGAGCCGCAATATCAGCCCTTGTCGCCGCAGCGTCAGCGCACGATGACGCCGCGCGAAGACGAGCAGGCTTACGAGCCTGCGACGCCGGCAAAGCCTGGCATCGATCCGAAGTTCGAGAAGCAGATGGTGGACTATTCCGGCAAGGAGCCGGCGGGCACCATCATCGTCGATACGCCGTCGCGCTTTCTCTATCTCGTGCAGGGCGACGGCAAGGCGCTGCGCTATGGCATCGGCGTCGGTCGGCCCGGCTTCACCTGGGCCGGCGTCAAGCAGATCACCGCGAAGAAGGAGTGGCCGGCCTGGACGCCTCCGCCGGAGATGCTCAAGCGCCGGCCCGATCTGCCGCGCCACATGGTCGGCGGCCCGGACAATCCGCTCGGCGCGCGCGCCATGTATCTCGGCTCCTCGCTCTATCGCATTCACGGCTCGAACGAGCCGTGGACGATCGGAACGGCCGTATCGTCGGGCTGCATCCGGATGCGCAACGAGGACGTCATCGATCTCTATGGCCGCGTCAATGTTGGCGCCCGCGTCGTCGTCATCTGATCCCGTTTTGAACCGCGCCGTCTGAAACCCACACTTTCGATGGCAACAGCCGCCGGTGGCCCAGCGCCACCGGCGGCTGCGTTTTGGCATACAGCCATCGAACCGTGGCGGGATGCCATGCGATACGCTTTCGTGACGGCGCCCGGCCGCCGCGGTAGCCTGCGGGCCTCAGTTCCAGGCCGTGCGTCCCGGGGGCCGTACAAAGGGTTCAAGTACAAAGAACGCGAATTCGTCGTCGATCCGGCCGAGGAAAAGCGCCTGCTCGGCCACTGCGACATTGACGTTGCACTGTTCGGCGGCAACATCGATCCGGCCGCCTTTATCTCGATTGCAATCGCCGAGGGCGTGCGCAACGGCATCTCGTCGAACGGCGGCGTCAACATGGTGCAGGGCCTCGTGCAGCACCGTCCGCTCGCGCTCGGCCGGCCGGTTGTCGTCCCGGGCGAAATTCTCGATGTCGAGGAAACGCCGCGTGGCCTCGTCACCACCAGCGAGACGTGGTTCGCCAACGAGAAGGGCGAGCGCGCCCTCACGGCGCGCCGCCGCTCGCTCAAGACCAATCCCAACACGCCCGATGCGCGCGGCGCAGGCGCGCGTCCCGCGCCGGTGGTCGAGGACGTGATGGCGCTGAAAAACATCGGCCATTTCACGCTGACGCCTGACGGCGTGAAAGGGTATGGTCGCAACACCACCAACCTGATTCATCTGGAAGAGGAAGCGGCCAGGAAAGCCGGCTACCGCGCGCCGATCATCGGCGGCGGGCAGGGTGTGCGCTATCTCACCGCGGCAATCTGGAAGCGCTTCAATCCGACGACGATCGACGTGGATATCTATTTCCGCCGCCCGCTGTTCTGGGACGATTCCTTCGACGTGCGCGTCAGGGAAGAGGGTGGAAAGTGGACCGCGATGTGCCTCGCCAAGGAAGACAAGGTCGCGACCGAGATGCGGGTCAACGCAATCGGCTGACGTCACTCAATTCTGCGAGTACAAAAGAAAACCCCGCCAGTTGACTGGCGGAGTTTTTTTATTCGGGATCCTCGCGGCGGTTAAGCGACGTCGCTATCGCCGTCGAAATCATCGTCTTCATCGCCATCGTCTTCGCTCTGATCCTCATACGACGCGCGGTCGAACAGACCCTGGCGCTCGCCATCCGATCTGCTCGAACCGATGTCGTTGAGGCCGGCATCGCGCGCGAGCGAGCCGTTCGACTGATCGCCGCCCCACGGGGTGCGTCCGCCGCCAAGACCTCCGCCATCGGCGAAGGACTGATGGGAGCTGCCGCCGGTCATGCCACGCAGGCTGTTCATCAGGATCGAGCCGCCGATCATGCCGGCCGCGGCGGCTGCCGCCGTGCCGCGAAACGATCCACCTCCGCCGGCGCCGCCGCCGCACATGCCGCCGCACTGCTGCGGCTGCTGTTGTGCGTATCCCTGCTGCGGCGCATAGCCCTGCTGGGCGTAGTTCTGCGCCTGCGGGCCGCGCTGTTGATCGAGCACCTGTCCGGTATTCCATGTCGGACGCTGCTGCTGTTCGCCGGGCTGAACGCGTGGCACCGAACCGCCGCCCTGCGAATTGCCGAACAGCGCGCCACGCATCGAATCGAGGAAACCGCCCTGCTGCTGGGGCTGCTGCGCCTGCTGCTCCTGTTGGGTCGAGGCGTACCAGTCTTCCCACTCCTGAATGCGCGCCTGCGCCTGACGCAATGCCTCGTCCTGCAGCAGGACGGTCTGCACCAGCGCGTAAGTCGCATTCGGCGCGGTCTTCAGTCCGCGTGCGATCGCCGCCTCGGCATCGCCATCGCGGGGCGCGCTTTCGAGCTTGCTGAGACGGTCGAACAACTCCTCGACCAGCTGGCGTTCCTGCGCGTTCATCATGAATTCTCTCCATCACCCCGAGACGGGGCGAGCCAGATGTAATGACGGTTCAAGGGCTGCAACATGGCTGCGGCGAAAAAATCGTCGGGAAGGGTGCGGCAAAACACCCGCTTCATGACCAAGATTTAATTGAGTCCGAGGGTGACATTCCGGTCGGCCAGTAGCCGGGCGAACGAATCACTGCGGAAGAAGTCGTATTCCACCTCGCGCTGCGCGGTGAGCGGATCGAGTTCGCGCAGGGTATCGTCGACAAAACCGGGGTGGCACATCACGAGGCCGCCCTCGGGCAGGTCATCGAGAAAACCGGCGAACAGCGCGCCGTAGTCGGCAGGCTTGCTGAAATCATATGCGCCCGCAAAGGCGGGGTTGAACGCGAAGCCGGCGGCGTTCGCACGTTGACGAAACCGTGTGCTGAGCATGTCGAGGAATCGCGCCTTGGCATCACCGAGCGAAAACAGCGGCGTCACCGCGCGGCCGCCCTGACGCAGCCAGGCTTTTGGCGCGCGCTCCCCGGCGGCGGCCAGGAAGGCGTCGCGGATTTGCGGAAACAGCTGCACATGCTGATGGCCGTCGAGATAGTCGGGCGCGCGGTCGAAGGCTTCTGTGAAGGTTTCGATCTGCGCGACGATTTCCGAACGGACGATCTCGGGATCGAGCCGCCGCAACAGGCTGGCGCGCAGCAGACTCGACAGCGTCAGGAAACTGCCGCCGTCGAGCGGCCTGAAGTAAAGCGTCAGCGGACGGAACGGCGCAGTTAGTGTGACATGCAGGCCGATCTGACAGGCGCCGTTGCCGGCCACGACGGCTTTCAGCGCGACGATTTCCTCACGCGTGAAGGCTGGCGTCACCACCATCACCGAAGTCGCGTTGAGGCGGTGGGCTGCGATCAGCTCGCGTATGCCGCGATTGACGCCCTCGCTGAGACCGTAATCGTCGGCGCACAGAACGATGCGGCGCGGCTGTGGGACCTCGGTCATTCAACAGCCGTCCGCGGGGCACCGCCGCTACCGTTCTCGTTGCCTTGATGAGAGATTTTTTCGGCGATGAAGTAGATCGGACGCGCCTTCAGCTCGGAGAGAATCTTGCCGATATACTCGCCGACGATGCCGATCATGATGAACTGCACCGCGCCGATCACCATCATGCCAATCATGAGCGAGGGATAGCCGGGCACGGTTTTGCCGTCGACCAGCGTCTCCCACAGGATCGTCGCGCCGAACAGCAGCGCGGTGATGGCGAGCAGGATGCCCGCCATGCTGGCGAAACGCAGCGGCGCGACCGAGAACGAGGTCAATCCGTCGATCGACAGGCCGATCAGCCTGCCGGGGCTGAATGAGGAGCGGCCATGCGCGCGCGGCTCCGGCTCATACTCGACGCGGAACTGCTTGAAACCGATCCAGCTCGCCAGCCCCTTGAAGAACCGGTTTCGCTCGGGAAGCTGGCGCAGCGCCTGCGCGGCGCGCGGCGACAGCAGGCGGAAGTCGCCGGCGTCGGCGGGGATGCGCTGGCGGGCGCGCCAGTTGATGAGTGAATAGAAGCCGCGCACGGCGAGCCGCATCACGGCGGATTCGTTCTTGCGATGAGCCTTGGCGGTATAGACGACGTCGTAGCCTTCGCGAATCCAGTGGCCGACCAGCGTCGCCGCGAGATCGGGCGAATGCTGGCCGTCGCCGTCCATGAACAGCACGGCGCCGCCCGGCTTGGCATTGTCGAGGCCGGCGGTTAGCGCGGCCTCCTTGCCGAAGTTGCGCGACAGCGAGACGATCTTGATGTCGAGTGACGTTGCCGGAAGCGTCTTGGCGATCGCCAGCGTGTCGTCGGCGCTGCCGTCGTTGACGTAGACCAATTCGCAGGACAGGCCGAAGTCGCGCTTCAGCCGCCCGGCGAGCGCGATCAGGCGGGCGTGCAGCTTCTCGAGTCCGCCGGCTTCGTTGTAGAGCGGTACCACGATGGACAGGCCGTGGTGAGCGGCGTCGGCTCCCGTGCCGGACAGACCTGAGACATCGGCGCCAAGTCTCATCGTATAATCCTATCGCTCGTTCGATGCCGCTATGTGGGGGCGGATCAAATCCCGCACCAGCCTTGCACGGATTTATTCGCTTATAGCGTTTTCGAGCGAAGTAAGTACCGGTTCGCGTGAAGAAAACGCGTAAAAACAAGGAGAAGAACAATTCGGCGATTTAACGAGACGCCGGACTGCTCAGAAACGCTTCGAGCCTAGAGAACAGCGGGTTGGCGCGGTCGAACACATAGTCGAGCGCGGCGACCGACACCGTCTCTGCGCCCTGCTGCCGCAGGTAACTGGCCAATGCGTGCAGATGCGCCGGCGGGCAGTGGAGGGTAATCATGCCCGACGAGGTCGGGCCGCCGAACGGCGCGACGACACCGAAGTTCGCCTGCGCCTCGGTCAGCATCGCGGCGTTGAAGCCGGCGAAGCGGGTGCGCACTTCCCTGAACGAATTGGCGCGGGCGCGGGCGGTGATGTGGTCGAAGATAACGCGGGCGGTTTCGCGTGTCTCATCGGTCCAGCAGGCCGCGCGGGAGGCGACGAGGTTGGCCTGGCTGCGCAGGATGACGCCGTCCTCGATCACGCGCAGGCCGTTGGCGGCGAGCGTCGCGCCTGTCGTCGTGATGTCGACGATCAGTTCGGCGGTGCCGGCGGCCGGCGCGCCCTCGGTCGCGCCGGAGCTTTCGACGATGCGGTAATCGACGATGCCGTTGGCGGCGAAGAAATTGCGCGTCAGGTTGATGTATTTGGTCGCCACGCGCATCCGGCGGTTGTGCCGGGCGCGAAACTCGGTCGCGACATCGTCAAGATCGGCCATCGTGCGCACGTCGATCCACGACTGCGGCGCGGCGACGACGACGTTGGCGGAGCCGAAGCCGAGCGGCTCGATCAGCGCGACGCGGCTGTCGGCGTCGGCAATGCTTTCGCGTACAAGGTCTTCGCCCGTCACGCCGAGATGTACCGCGCCGCGCGCGAGCTGCGAAGCAATCTCGCTCGCCGAGAGATAGGCGATTTCGACATTGTCGATCCCGGCCAGCGTGCCGCGATATTCGCGTGCGCCGCGCGGCTGCACCATCGCGAGCCCGGCGCTGGCGAAGAAGGCGTCGGTCTTTTCCTGCAGCCGCCCCTTGGAGGGAATGGCGAGAACGAAAGGCGTCGTCATGCTCCGCCCTCCACGTCGCGTGCCAGTGCATCGACCCAGATCGAGAAGCCGACGGCGGCGATCGGCTCGTTCGCGCCGAGCTGCGACAACAGGCCGTCATAACGGCCGCCGCCGACCAGCGGTTCGCTGCCGCCTCCGCCGTGATGCAATTCGAACTCGAAGCCGGTGTAGTAATCGACGCCACGGCCGAAGGCGGTGTCGAAGCGCAGCGACGCGATGTCGATGCCGCGTTTGCCCATCAGGTCGACGCGACGTTCGAATTCGTCGATGGCTTCGTTGAGATCGCCAAGCTGCGCGTCCTTCGCCAGCGCGCGAAGCGCCGCAGCGGCGCTGCGCGGCTCGCCCGAAAGGGTGAGGAAACGTTCGATTGTCGTCACCGCATCTTTCGGCAGCGCGCCGCCGGCAAGCGTCGATTGCTCAAGGAAGCGGTCGGCAATATCAGCGACAGAGCGGCCGCCGACATTGGTCGCGCCGGCGATCGACATCAGGTCGGTGACGAGCGCCAGCGCCGCCTTGCGGTCGGAGCCGGCCAGCGCCGCGAGCACGCCGTGATAGTCGGTGCGGCTCGCCCCGCTCGCCAGCGTCATGCGGGCGAGATCCTGCGCCAGCGAGACCTTGCGGTTGAAATCCTTGGCGAGGCGACGCTTCCACACTGGCGCGAGGTCGAGTGCCCTGAGCAGCGCCGCGAACAGCGCGACATCGCCGGTGCGCACATCGACCTGGCGCACGCCGAAGGTCGCGACCGCTTCGAGCGCCAGCGCCAGCACCTCGGCATCGGCTGCGGCGCGATCGGTGCGGCCGAAGGATTCGACGCCGGCATGGAGGAATTCGCTGGGATGGCTGCCACGATAGCGGAACACCGGCCCGAGATAGCAGAAGCCGGCCGGCCGGCCGGCGTCCGGCGAAGCCAGATAGTTGCGGGCGACCGGGATGGTCAGGTCGGGCCGCAGGCACAGTTCCTCGCCCGAAGCGTCGGTCGTCAGGTACAGGCTTTTGCGGATGTCCTCGCCCGAAAGGTCCAGAAACGGCTCTGCCGGCTGCAGGATCGCCGGATGCGCCAGCGCATATCCGGCGGCCGTAAACGACGCCAGAACCGCGTCCGTCCGGGAGGCGGAGCCGATCGCTGAGAATGCGGCGGAGGGATTCATGACGAGTCTTCGGGTCTTCTTGGGGTTAGCGGGTGTCGATTGCGCGGGCCTTTAGCACGGCTTTTGCGTCAATTCGATCATGAACGCCCAAATCGCTTAATTCGCGGGCATCGCCTCGAATGCGGCGTTGACCAGCGCCAGCGCGGCCACGGCGGCAGTGTCGGCGCGCAGAATGCGCGGCCCGAGCGACAGGCGCTGCGTTGCAGGCTGCTTCAGAAGTGCGGTGCGTTCTTCCTCGGCAAAGCCGCCTTCGGGTCCGATCAGGACATCCACGCCGTTTCTGGCCTCGTTGGCGCGGGTCCGAAGCGCGGCGACCGGGTCTGTGCTTTCGGCGTCCTCGTCGCAGAACACCAGCAGCCGGCCGGCGTCGCGGCCGGTGAGATAGCGCTCCAGCGGTGAGGGCGGGTCGATCCGGGGCAGCGTGAGGATGCCGCATTGTTCGGCCGCCTCGATGGCGTTGGCGCGCATCCGTTCGGAATTGACGCGCGATACCTGCGTGAAGCGGGTCATCACCGGCGTCAGCGCCGCCGCGCCCATCTCGACCGCCTTCTGCACCATGTAGTCGAGCCGTTCATGTTTCAGCGGCGCAAAGACATAGGCCAGACGGGTCGCTGGCTCCTGCGGGCGGACGAGACTTTCCAGCCGCAGCCGGTCCGGCCGCTTGCGGCCCTCGATCGCCGCCTTCCACTCGCCGTCGTGGCCATTGAAGGCAAGAACCGCGTCGCCGGCGGAGAGGCGCAGCACATTGCCGAGATAGTTTTCCTGATTGCGGCTGAGCGGCAGCGTTATGCCCGCCTGAAACGGCGCGTCAACGTACAGGCGTGGGCTCTTGAAATCGTAGCGGGCCATCGGCAAGTCCTTCAGAAGTCCCGCCGTTCTATCGAATCGCGGGGCTTTTTGCAGGATCGTGCGACGAAACGCGCCGCCAGCGCCGTGATGCTGCCGAAATCGTCAGGTTGTTAAATCGGCCTTGGAAGCGTAAAAAATACGCATCATCTGCTTCGCCCCGTGGGAGAAATCGTGACAATCCAACGTCTTGTCGCGCCGTCGGCTGCCATTCTGGCGTTGTCGCTCGTCATTGCGGGCGCTGTGCCCGCCCGCGCGCAGGGCGCATTTCCCGCGCCGCTGCCGAACCAGTCGGCCGCGCCCGCCAACGATTCGTCGCCATTTCCGCCCGTCAACAGCAAGCCGGCCGCCCCGAAGCCGGCGAATTCGGCTGCATCCCCGTTTCCGCCCGTTAACAGCGCGCGGCCCGCGCCCGCAGCGGCGCAAGCCAGCGCCTCGCCGTTTCCTCCGGTCAACGGTGCAGCCCCGGCGCCGGGAGCATTTCCCACGCAGGGCGCGGCTCCGGTCGGCCTGGGTCTCGGCGGCGGCGGCATGGGTGGTCCGCCCCCCGGAGGTGGCGCGCCACCGAACCAGCAGGAATGCATGGGGCCGTTTACGAAATTGCGCAACGAAGCTGAAAAGCGCGCGAACCTGATCCGGGCCGCGAGTCAGCGCAAGGCGCCGCCGCAGGAGGCGTGCAGGCTGATCGGCGATTTCGCGAACGCCGAAATGAAGCTGATCAGTTTCGTCAAATCCAAAGCCCAGACCTGCGGCATTCCGCCGACCGTCGGGCAGCAGATGTCGCAGGCCCATGCCAAGACCGAACAGCTGCGCAGGAATGTCTGCGCGGCGGCCAACGGCGCGCCGCAGGGTGGGCCAGCTCCCGCGCCGAGCCTGAGCGAAGCCATCGGATCGCCGGTGGTGCCGGAAGCGCCCACCGCCAAGCGTTCGCAGGGCGGCGGTATGTTCGATACGCTGAGCGGCAACGTTCTCACGCGCTGACGTCATGAACGAGGTCGCCGGTCGCGTCGCCGATTCCACCGGCAACTGGGTGGACACGCTGGCGCCGGCCTGGACGCGGCCATACCTGCGTCTCGCACGCGCCGACCGGCCGATCGGCTCCTGGCTGTTGCTGCTGCCGTGCTGGTGGTCGACCGCGCTGGCAGGCGGCATGGCGCGCGATCTGTCCGACCTGCCGCGCCTTTTGGTTCTGTTCGCCATCGGCGCGTTCGCGATGCGTGGCGCGGGCTGCACCTGGAACGACATCACCGACCGCGATCTCGACGCAAAAGTCGAGCGGACGCGCTCGCGGCCGTTGCCGTCGGGACAGGTGACGACGAAACAGGCCGCGGCGTTTCTGGTGCTGCAGGCGCTGGTCGGCCTCGCCGTGCTGCTGCAGCTCAATCGCTTCGCGATCGTTACTGGCATCGCCTCGCTCGGCATCGTCGCGATCTATCCGTTCATGAAGCGCATTACGTCGTGGCCGCAGAGCGTGCTCGGCCTCGCCTTCTCGTGGGGCGCACTGATGGGCTTCGCCGCGATCCTCGGCACGCTGAACGCCGCCGCCGTGGCGCTCTATGCCGGTGCGATCGCCTGGGTGATCGCCTATGACACGATCTACGCCCATCAGGACCGCGAGGACGACGCGCTGATCGGCGTGCGCTCGACCGCGCTGCTGTTCGGGCCGCGCACGCAAATGATGCTGGCGCTGTTCTATGGACTTGCAGTGGTGCTGATCGGCGCGGCGCTATGGCTGGCCGGCAGTGGCATCGCTGCCTTCATCGGCCTTGCGGCGTTCGCCGCGCATCTCGCCTGGCAGACGAAGCGCATCGACATCGACGACCCGGCGCTGTGCCTGAAGCTGTTCAAGTCGAACCGCGATGCGGGGCTGATCCTTTTCGCCGGACTTCTCGCCGACGCGCTGTTGCGCGCATCGACGTAGCGCGCATCGTGCTTCAGGTGCGCGCGATGATCTCGCGCTCGCCGCGATAGACGTTCATCAGCGCCATGTCGCGTCCGTTTTTCCGGCGCATCAGGATCGAGGCGCGGCGCGCCTTGACCGCATTGCGCCGACGTCGGCGCGCAGTAGGCTCGCGCAACGACGAGCGGCCGTCCTCCAGCACCATCGGCAGACGCAGCGTTTCCGACCAGTCGCGACAGGCGTCGAACAGATCGCCGCCGTCGCTTGCGCTCGCCAGCGGAATCGACAGCGACGGATCGCGATGCTTGAGCAGAAGGACGCGGGCACCGTGCAGTTCGCGCAGCGCGATGCCGAGATAATCGCCGATTCGGATGCGGATCGTCATGCCCATGCCGTGCACGGTCCGCCGCACGATGACGGCGTCGCGCCCGATCCGGACATGGCGCACGCCGCCATCGGCGCGTGCGTCGCACGCTTCGATGACGGCGGGCAGAGAGAGGGGGTCGAGCTGCTGCTGCGCGCAGCTCGACCCTGCGGGATTGATCCCGCTTGTTATTGTTTGACGCCTCACGGCTTTGTCTCCCCGCCGGGATTATGTTCCCGGTCGATGGGGTCACTCTGACAGGCCGAAGCCCGAATCCGCTTAAGAAGCCTGGTTAATCGTCCCTGACGTCGCGCCATGCTTGACGAGTCGTTGCGAGCGCGACGAAAATTCTCATCTTTCAGCGACTTAAGCGCTTGAAATGGGTGTGGATTCGGCACATCTGAAACAGCGGTCCCACGCCTTCCTCGGGATCATTACAGGATATTTCCGAGTGGCTTCTTCATCCTCCGCCTCGCCGTCGCATGTCTCCGGTCCGCTCGAAACACTGCTCGATCAGTCCTCGCTGCGCGATCTCGCCGAACAGCTTGTCGAGGCCGCGAAGAAGGCCGGTGCGGATGCGGCCGATGCGGTCGCCGTGCGCGGCGTCTCGCAGGGCGTCGAGATTCGCGACGGCAAGGTGGAGGAGTCCGAGCGTTCCGAAGGCGACGATGTCGGTTTGCGCGTTCTCGTCGGTCGCCGGCAGGCGGTGGTTTCCACGAATGACGTCAGAAACCTCGATGTCGCGCGGCTCGCCGAACGCGCGGTGGCGATGGCGCGGATCGCGCCGGAAGATCCTTACGCCGGCCTTGCCGATGCCAGCCTTCATGCCCGCATCATTCCCGATCTCGATCTGCTCGATCCGGCGGTCCCGTCCGTCGCCGAGCTGGAGCGCCGCGCGCGCGAAGCGGAGGAGGCGGGCCTTGCCGTAAAAGGAATCACCAAATCCGGCGGCGCGTCGGCGTCGGCGGGCATCGGCGGCATGGTGCTGGCGCCATCGACCCGCTTTCGCGGCGCTTATCTTCGGTCGAGCCAGGGCATCTCGATGACGGCGATCGCCGGCGAGGGCACCGGCATGGAGCGCGATTACGATTTCACCTCGGCGCTGCACGGCGCAGACCTTGCCTCGCCCGCGAGCATCGGCGCGCGCGCGGCCGAGCGCGCGATCAAGCGCATCAATCCGCGCAAGGTCGAGACCTGCAAGGTGCCGGTGGTGTTCGATCCGCGCGTCGCCGGCACGCTGCTCGGCCATCTTGCCGGCGCGATCAACGGCGCTTCGATCGCGCGCAAGAGCAGTTTCCTCAAGGACAGGCTGGGCCAGCAGCTGTTCGATGCCAGCGTGCAGATCGTCGACGATCCGTTGATGCGGCGGGGCCTGCGCTCGCAGCCGTTCGACGCCGAGGGCGTTGCGGTGTCGAAGCAGGCGTTCATCGAGAACGGCGTGCTGACGTCGGGGGTTCTCGATTGCGCCACCGCGCGCGAACTGGGCCTTGCAACCAATGCTCACGCCCATCGCGGCGTGTCGTCCGCGCCGTCGCCAGGCGCGTACAATCTCTATCTCGCGGCAGGCCGCGTTTCGCCGAAAGAATTGATCGCCGACATCAGGCAGGGCTTCTACATCACCGACCTGATCGGCTCGGGCGTCAACGGCGTCACCGGAGATTACAGCCGTGGGGCCAGCGGCTACTGGATCGAGAACGGCGAGATTGCTTATCCGGTCGCCGAAGTGACCATCGCCGGCCATCTCAACGACATCTTCCACTCGCTCATCCCGGCGAACGATCTGGAATTCCGCTACGGCGTCAATTCGCCGACGGTGCGCATCGAGGGACTGACGATTGCTGGCCGCTGATTCCGCAACCGGGCGCGACAGCGACCTGCTCATGCAGGCGGTGCGTGAAGCCGGGGGGCTGGGGCTGGGGCTGTCGGCTACGGAGTTGCGAGATGGGACCAAAAACGGAGCAGCGCCGGGGACCGGAGCCGACATGGCGGTCGACGCGTTGATCCGTGAGCGCCTGCAATCGGCAACGCCTGATTACGGCTGGCTCTCCGAAGAAAGCGCCGATGATTCCTCGCGGCTGACGCACCGGCGTGTCTGGATCGTCGATCCGATCGACGGCACCCGCGCCTATCTTGCCGGCCGGGAGGACTGGTCCGTCAGTGCGGCGCTGGTCGAGGACGGCCAGCCGCGGATCGCCGCCGTGTTCGCTCCGGCCAGCGACGAATTTTTTTTCGCCACCGCAGGCGGTGGCGCAACGCGCAACGGCGCAACCGTTGCCGCTACCGGCGGCGCCTCGTTCGATCTGTCGCGGATCGCCGGGCCGCCTTCGTTGCTCGACCGCATGAGGGCGCATTCGGTCAACGATCGCGGCGCGTACCGGATCGGCTCGCTGGCGCTGCGCATCAGCCGTGTCGCGCAGGGTGCGCTCGATGCGGTATTCGTCGGCGGCAACAGCCGCGATTGGGATCTCGCCGCCGCCGATCTGCTGCTGCGCGAGGCCGGCGGCAGGTTGACGACGTTGGAAGGCAAATCGCTGCGCTACAATCGTCCCGAGGTCGGCCATCACATTCTGGTCGGCGCGGGACGAGAGCGGCATGAACGGCTGGTCGATCATTTTCGCAGCGATCGCGTCGGCTGACACACGCACGCTCGACTATAGGCGAAGGCTGCGCGCGTTGACTTCCGCATTCGCTTTTCGTTACTGCTCCGGCCAGCCTTTCAGAGATTGCAGCGGGAAAAACAGTGTCCGATCAGTCTTCTCAACAGCTTCTTCATCTGGTTCTCGGCGGCGAACTGGACGACATCGCGGCGGAACACGTCACGTTCCGCGATCTCGACAAGGTCGATATTGTCGGCGTGTTTCCGAACTACGCCTCGGCCTATGCGGCATGGAAGGCCAAGGCGCAGCAGACGGTCGACAACGCGCATATGCGCTATTTCGTCGT
>OEIU01001776.1_pt1 | contig 12857 bp, 13 predicted proteins | sample 1539221 | NCBI WGS metagenome assembly OEIU01 (sample SAMN03792071, study PRJEB22550) | activated sludge metagenome | feature: wastewater treatment plant; material: activated sludge; isolation source: Wastewater treatment plant of a petroleum refinery complex | place: Argentina: Zarate | collected...
GGGAACAATCTTCAAGCACCGGGACTGGCAACAAGACGCTTGCGCGGTACGGCGGATTTGCCCGTGTCTCGGAGGCATTCGGCACCGGCGATGCCGGATCGGCCAATCCGGTCCTGTTTTTCGCCAACAAGGACGCCACGTCGGCGGAATGGGAAGTCGTTCAGGGCTACATGTCGGATGCGAACACGTTCGTGCCCGGCACGGTGCTGGCCAGCTCCAACGGCGGCAGCGCGGTCACGTTCACGGCGGGGACGAAATACGTCACCAATGACGTTCCGGCAGCCTATCAGGTTTATTTAGACAGTAATGCCGCGTCGCCGCCAACCAATGACGGGGCTGCGCTTGGCAGAGCCACGGTCTCGTGGTCTGACCTTTACTTGGCATCTGGCGGGCAGATAAATTGGAACAACAGCACCGCTTACCTTTACGAGAGTTCCGGCAATCTGATCTGGAACGGCGGCGACTTTGACATGCGCAAGACGGGCAGCAGTCCCGCTCTTGTCACCGCACGTCAGGACACGCACGGGACGGGGATTGCGGTCGGCTCGCTCTATCACAAAGGCAGGGATAGCGGCGGAACGGCGAAGACCTACGCGATCACGCAGGGCTATTGCGACGGCAACACGCCCAGCAGCGAAAACGGGTCTCTGCACTACCAAGTGATGAAGGCCGGGACTGTGACGGACGTGGCCACGTTGAGCGGCGCAGCGTACATGCCAACGACGAGCGACGGGATAGCGTTGGGGTCAACCAGTAAAATGTGGTCTGACCTGTTCTTGGCGTTGGGCGGCGTCATCAACTGGAATAACGGAGACGTTACAGCGACCCATGCGGCCAATGCGCTGAGCTTTGCCGGAGCGTCTTCGGGTTATAGCTTTGACGCCGTTTTGAAGCCATCGTCCAATGATGGTGCGGCGCTCGGTGCGAGCGGAACGGCTTGGAGTGATGTCTTCCTGGCGAATGGAGCGGTCATTAACTTCAACGCCGGAACCTACACTCTCACACAAAGCGGGTCCAACCTAGCCACAAACGGGGGCGTGTATTTAAACGATAGCACAGCGGCCTACAGCGGCGTGGTGGGCTGGTCGCTCACAACATCGGGGAGCGGGCATTGTTCCGTGTCTGCCGCACCGGCTTTTTGGGCAAACAGAAATACGAGTGACGGTGCTATCGTTTATTTACTACAGGACGGCACGACTGAAGGGTCTATCAGCGTCAGCGGCACGACCATCACTTACGGAGCATTCTGCGGCTCGCACTGGTCGCAGCTATCGGACGGCGGTATTCTCGACATTCCGCGCGGAACAATCGTGGAGACTATTGACGATATGTGCTCTTGGCCGGGCGAGGAAAACGACCAGCTTGCTAGGTTCAAGGTCTCCGACACACCCGGAAGCTCGCGCGTCTATGGCGTCTTCCTGGATTGGCACGCCGAGGATTTAGATAGCAACGACGCTATGATTGCGTCGCTTGGTGCTTATCTCGTGCGCATTGCAGATGGCGTAACGGTGCAACGCGGTGATCTTATCGAAAGCAATGGTGACGGCTGTGGCCGCGTGCAGGCTGACGACATAGTCCGCACTAGGACCGTATGCAAAGTCACCAGCAACCACATTATCGAGACGTATTCAGACGGCAGCTATCTCGTGCCGTGCGTTCTTTATTGCGGATAATCTAAGCCCATGATCGGCGGCTACGTTGGCGGCATTGGCACCCCGCTCCACGTTGGAGACGGGATCACCGCGACGCTCACCGTCACGGAAGATGCAGATACCCTTACAAGCTCTGCCGTCCTTGCCCTCAAGGCAGCGCTCGATAAGACCGAAGACGCAGATACCCTCACAGCGGCCGCTGCGCTCAAGATCGTTGCTACGGCAGACGTTACGGAAGATGACGATACCCTCACGGCGCTTGGCATCTATCCCCAGTCCCTGGGAACGCTCGATGTCACGGAAGGCGAGGACACACTTGACGTTTTGGGCCTGCTGCCCATCGCCGCCAGCGCCGATCTGGTGGAGGACAGCGATACCGCCAGTTCGTATGCTGTCATCTCCAACGTGGCGAGCCTGGACTGCACGGAAGAGGATGACACGCTCACTGCAACCATCCGGTTCGACGATGTTCTGGTAACGGTCCTGAGACCACGTGTGAGCAATATAACCCTGTCTCGGTCATCGCCCTATCAGATCACGTCAGCACGGCCAAATTACTCAGTCATTACAGCATAGCCATGGAGGATACGGCGATGGCCGAAGCAAAGGCCAAAGATGCAGATGGAACTGCAAATGAAGTGCGCCAGGTTGGACGCCCGTTCAAATCCGGCTCTGAGTGGAGTGGAAACCGTGCGGGACGCCCAAAGGGATCGCGCAATAAGCTTGGCGAAGATTTCCTCACAAAGCTTCAGGCAGACTTTGCCGAGCACGGTGAGAAAACCATTCAGCAGGTGCGCGAAGAGCGCCCGCATGAGTACCTAAAAGTCGTCGCGTCAATCTTGCCGAAGGAATTGAACGTCAGGACCGACGCCCTTACCGAGATGAGTGATGAGGATCTCGCAGCCATCCTTGGAGCAGTTCAGTCCGCAATCCTTGCAGGCGTTTATACGCAGGCTGGAAGCGGAGACGAAGCGCCGTCGCGACACTAACCGGCTTAAATTCTACGCGCCTTACGATAAGCAGCGGGAGTTTCATACTGCAGGGGCCACGTACCACGAACGCCTGTTCATGGCCGGAAACCAGCTCGGCAAGACATGGGCAGGCGGCTATGAGACGGCAATGCACCTGACGGGCCGCTATCCAGATTGGTGGGAGGGGCAGACGTTCGACAAGCCGCCGATCATCTGGGCATCAGGCGTAACGGGTGAAAGCACGCGCGATAATCCGCAGCGTGTTCTTATCGGTGATCCGCCGAAAGAGGAAAGCTGGGGAACGGGTACGATCCCGAAAGACTGTCTTCTGGATTACGGGCGGGCGATGGGTGTTCCGAACCTGCTCGATAACGCCATCATCCGATGGGGCGGCGGCGGAGATGTGCAGGCCGGTGAAGCGCTGTTGTACTTCAAGGCCTACGAAAAGGGCCGCGAGAAGTGGCAGGGGCCAACGATTGATGCGGTCTGGTTTGACGAAGAGCCGCCGCTCGACATCTACACGGAAGGGCTGACGCGTACCAACCGGGGTCAGCGCAGCCAGTTCGTCTACATCACGTTTACACCGCTGCTTGGCATGTCGGATGTGGTTTCGCTTTTTCTGCTTGAGCAGAAATGAGGTTCTACGAAATGAGAGTCGCTCAGCGGGGCAGAAAAATAAAAATCTACAGGAGAGGACGTTGAGCCGTCACGTCGTCTCGATGACGATTGATGATGTGCATCACTACACGGCAGAAGAGAAGGCCCGCATCATTGCGAGCTATCCGCCGCACGAACGGGAAGCCAGAACCAAGGGTATCCCTACGATGGGCTCTGGCCGTGTGTTCCCTGTTGAAGAAGACCGCATCAAGTGCGATCCGGTCGCGATTCCAAAGCATTGGGCACAGATCATCGGGCTTGACTTCGGCATCGATCACCCGTTCGCCGCAGCGCGGCTTGCCTGGGATCGCGACGCTGATTGCGTGTATGTCACTCACGGCTATCGCCAGCGCGGCGGTTATGAGAACGGCGAATGGACGGGCAATCCGGCCTATCATGCCGCGCAGATCAAGGGCTGGGGTGAATGGGTTCCTGTTGTCTGGCCGCACGATGGTCTGGCACAGGACCGGCAATCGGGTGAACGCCTTGCCGATCTCTACCGCAAGCATGGTCTCAACATGCACGCGGAGCGCGCGACGCATAGGGACGGTTCAAACGGTGTCGAAGCCGGTATCATGGACATGCTGGAGCGCATGCAGACTGGCCGCTTCAAGGTGTTTTCGACGGTCGGGGAATTTTTTGAGGAAATGCGCCTTTACCACCGCAAGGACGGCAAGCTTGTGAAAGAGCGTGACGACTTGATCAGCGCTGTCAGGTACGCCGTAATGATGCTGCGCTATGCGGCAACGGAGCCCGTAGCATGGGATTTTGCAAGCATAGGCCCCGGCGTTGGCGACTGGATGGGCGTATGAAGGACATCACGCAAACCGTTCTCACGCATTTGCTGGCAGCGCATCCGAACGCGGAAATAGTGGAAATTGACGGCAACCGGATCGTGCGCGTTCCCATGTACGACATCGCCACGGATCGCGCTTGGACCGAAGAGCGCCGCATCGTTTCCGATCCCGATCAGACGCCGATGGGTACTCTGCCCGTGCTCAATGTGCGCAAGGGGGAGAAGTTCAACCCAGAAGGTGAGGCGCGCGAAAGCCCGCTTGGCCATCTCTATCGCATTGTGGGCTGGACTCCGCCGCCAAAGGACGACAAGGACTAGATGGAAGACATCGTCAAGGAAGCTCGCGAGGCCATAGAGATTTCAGCCGACTTCGACCGGGACAACCGGAAGGAGGCGATGGAGGATCTGCGCTTTACGGCTGGCTTCCAGTGGTCGGACGCGGCGCGCGCCGAGCGCAAGGACCGGCCTATGATCACCATCAACAGGTCAAGCCAGTTTTTGCGTCAGGTATCGAACCCGATCCGGCAGAACATGCCTACCTTGAAGGTCGAGCCTGACGGCAATGAAGACTCTGACATGGCGGAAATCGCTAATGGTCTGTTCCGGCGCATTCAATACAACTCGTCCGCCTCGCACGTCTACGCCAATGCTGTCGAGCATATGGTGGCCTGCGGTATCGGCTGGTTCCGCATCCTGTCCGACTACACCGACGATGACAGCTTTGATCAGGAAATCATGATCAAGCGCATCTTCAATCCGCTGAGCGTGTTCCCTGACCCGTCCGATCTTGAGCCGGCGCGCGACAAGATGAATTGGTGTCTGGTTTCCGAGATGTGGCCAAAGGCGGCCTTCGAGAAGCGCTGGCCCGGCAAGGTGCCAAACAGTGTCGAGGTTCCCCAGGCCAGCGGGTCCGGGTCCGGCATCAATTGGGGCTCCAGCGATCAGGTCCGCGTTGCCGAGTTCTGGAAGCGCACGGAAGTGCAGCGCACGATCGCCAAGCTTACCAACGGGCAGGTGGTCGATATCACGGACATGCCGAAGCGGCAGATGGAGTTCCTCAAATCAAATAGCATGATCGCCGGAACGCGCCCTACCAAAGGCTACAAGGTCACGATGACGCTGGTGTCCGGCACGGATGTTCTTGACGAGGTCTATGTCTGCCCGTGCAAGTGGATACCCATCATTCCAGTGGTCGGGGCGGAAATCCCGTTGGAGCAGGGTGTGTACCGGCATGGCCTGATCCGGTTCCAGCGTGAGCCGCAGCAGCTCCATAACTACTTCATGTCGATCGCGGCTGAAACCTTGGGGCAGCAACCCAAGGCCCCGTACATGGTGACAGCCAAGCAGATCGGGAAGTTCAAGAGCTTATGGGATCGCGCCAACAAGACGGCGACGCCCTATCTGCCTTATGAGCCTGATCCCGATGTGCCAGGTGGGGCACCGACCAAGATCCCGCCGCCGCCGCTGCCAACTGGCCTCATTCAAATGGCTCAGATGCTCTCAGACGACATGAAATCCACCACCGGCATCTACGATGCGGCGCTCGGCAACAGGTCGAATGAAACGTCAGGGGTTGCCATTGGAGCGCGCGTCGAGCAGGGCAATCAGGCCACATACCATTTCACTGACAACCTCGAGCACAGCCTCGAGCACGCTGGCCGCGTGATCCTCGATATGATCCCGAAAATCTACGACACCGAACGAACGTTGCGCCTGATGGGCGAGGATGGCACGGAAACGGAGATGGAGATCAACAAACCGGCTGTTTCGTATGCCGGCGAGCAGATGATCTACAACGACCTGACGCAGATGAAGCTTAAATCTGTCCGGGTGATCATGGGGCCGTCTTACGCGTCGCGCCGCCAGGAGGCCGTCTCCCAGCTTACGCAGCTCATCCAGGCCATGCCGCAGCTTGGCCAGATCAGCGGCGACATCATTGCGCGCAACATGGACGTTGAAGGCGCAGAAGAACTGGCACAGCGCGCCAAGGCGCTGCTCCCGCCGCAGCTTTTGCAGATGGAAGATCCGAAGGCCGCTCAAGCGATGGCCCCGCCGCAAGACCCCATGGCTGAGATGCAGGCCCAGGGTCAGGCACAGGCCATGCAGTTTGAATTGCAGAGCGCCGAGGCGACCGCTTCCCAGCAGCAGGCCAAGGCCGAACAGGAAGCCGCCAAGGTTCAAGGCGTGCATCTCGATAATGCGTTGAAGTTGAAGAAGTTGCGTGAGCCTACACAGCAGCCGCAGCGGCCTGAGTTTGGCCGGCCAGCCGGACGTTAAATCAAGAGGACAATATGGATCTTACCATTCCGGCGCCGCAAGGCAGCACGGACACCGCCGCGTCGCAGGTTACGGCGCAAGACGTGCAGACGACAACTCCGCAGGCGGAAACGCCCGCAGGACAGCAGCCGCAGGCAAAAGAGCCCGCAGGAGCCCAGGACCAGACCGCGAGCGATCAGACCGATCAATCGCAGGACGATGACAAGCCAAAGACGTGGAAGGAAAAGCGTCAGGAACGCAATCGGCAGCGCTGGCAGGAATACAAAGAAGCCAAAGCGGTCATTCCGCAACGGCTGGCCATGCTGGAAGGCGAGGTTGCGAGACTGCGTCAAACGTCCCCGCCGGATTTCTCACAGATCGTAGACCCAACCGAGGAATTGGCAGAGCGCACAGCCTGGAAAGTCCGGCAGTCGCAGGCGGAAGACACGGAAAAGCGTCTCACCCAGGAGCGTGAACGCGCCGCATTGGAAGATCAGCAGCGCATGAAGGATGCGTGGTCTGAGGCCGTCGAAGATGCGCGCGACCGGATGCCTGATTTCGATCAGGTCGTCACAAAGGACACGCCCATTCACGCACGGGCTGCACCCTACATCGTGGAAAGCGATCTGGGTGCTGAGATCGCTTATTGGCTTGGCAAGAACCCAAACGAGGCCCGGGCACTTTTCAACAAATTCGAGTCTGCACCCAATCAGGCCCTTATCGAGCTTGGCCGTATCGAAGCGCGTCTCAGCGCGCCAGAACCCAAGCGTGTTTCAACAGCTCCTAGACCGGCTCAAACCTTGAGCGGCGGCGCAAATCCCCTGGCCTTCGATCCGGGCCGGGCGAGCACCGACGATATGGCTGCCCAGCTTCGCAAGGCTGGCATCATTCGCTAGGGCCATCTCTTAGACAGGACAGACCACGATGGCTAACAACACCTTGACTGCGGACGTGATTGCCAAGATCGCGCTGCCCATCCTCGAAAACGAGCTTGGTGTCATTAACAAGATGTACCGCGCGCACGAGGAGGAATTTTCTTCGACCGTGAACGGCTACAAGAAAGGCGACACGATTTCGATCCGCCGCCCGGCTGACTTCACGATCCGCTCCGGCGCGACCATGAGCGCTCAGGATGTGATCGAAGGCAAGACGACGCTGGTTGTTGACCAGCAGATCGGCATTGATTTCCAGTTCACGTCAACGGACTTGACCTTGAAGGTCGAGGACATGGCGGAACGGATCATCAAGCCCGCCATGAGCCGTATTGCCAACGAGCTGGCGTCTGACGTGCTGATCCAGATGTACCGTGGCACGTATAACCTTGTGGGAACGCAGGGCACGCGCGTGGATAGCTTCAGCGATTTCTCCAAGGCCCCCGAGCGCATGGACGAAATGGCGATCCCGTCTGATAATCGCCATGCAATTTTGTGCCCGTCCGATTTCTGGGGCCTGGTTGGATCGCAGACGGCGCTTTATGCACCTAGTCTTGTGGGTAGCGCATACCGTTCCGGCGATCTTGGCGACCTTGGCGGCCTTGCCACGATGATGTCGCAGGTCACTCCGGCGCATACGGTCGGGCCTCTGGGTGGAACGCCGCTGGTCAACGGCGCAACGCAGAACGTCAGCTATGACACTGCCAAGAACGCCTGGACGCAGAGCCTGATTACGGACGGCTGGACGGCTGCTGCGGCGTCTCGTGTCAAGGCTGGCGACGTGTTCACGATCTATGCGGCTGGCACGTCTGGTGCCAAGCTCAAGATGGTCAACCCGAAGACGAAGGTTGCGACGGCGATTGATCAGCAGTTTGTCGTTATCTCGGATGGATCTTCGGATGCGTCCGGCAACCTGACGCTGACGATTTCGCCGCCCATCATCACGTCTGGTCCATATCAGACCGTCAATGTGGCGCCGGCCGATAACGCCGGTCTCGTGTTCGACGGCACGGCGTCCACGGCCTACCGGCAGAACCTTGCGTTCCACAAAAATGCAATGGCGCTGGCGGTTGTGCCGATGGAAATGCCGCCTGCAGCTTATGGCGGAACGCGCCAGAGCTACAAGAACCTGTCTGTTCGCCTGATCCCGACCTACGACGCAACGAACGACATCTCGAAATGGCGCTTGGACCTGCTTTACGGGCGCAAGCTCATCGATCCGCGCCTGACCGTGCGTTTCGCTGGCACCTAACACGCATTTGAGGCGGGCTGTCGTGGCCCGCCTCTCTTTCAGGGGGATCGATGGCGACACAGACGCAGATCTGCGAACGGGCTCTCAAGCGGATAGGGATTATCCAGGCAGGTGCATCGGCATCAGCCGTGGATATTGAGGACGCGGGTGAGGCCCTTGGCGCTATGATTGAGAGCTGGAATGCAGAAGGGCTGAGCGGCAACACTCTTCCGTTCGACGGCCGGTTCGAGCATGGCATCGTCGCCATGCTGGCCGTGCGGCTGGCTGAGGACTACGGGGTTTCTGTCGGGCAGGTTCTTGCGCGTGACGCCGACAACGCTTGGAAGGCCATTCAGGCCGCCTACTTTGTCGTTCCCAAAAGCACGTTTGAGACAGCTCTCACAAGCACAGGACCGGATTGCTCAGACACCTATATTCTTGGCGACGCCCATGACTATGCCGATTGGCAACCCGATACCGTTTATGCGGCCCGCACGTTCGCGGTGAACAATTCAAACCTCTATGAGGTCGTGACGGCTGGAACGTCAGATTCAAGCGGCGGTCCGGCCGGAACCGGAACGGCCATTACGGATGGCACTGTGACATGGTGCTGGCGGAGGGTAGTGGAATGACACTCGTCCCAGTCTCCATCGCCACGCAGACCAATAACGCACGTTTCAAGATGGAGGGATCGGCGCGGCTCCTGAACTGCTATGCCGAGCAGACCGGCGACGACGCCAAAGCGCCTCTGACGGTCTATGCCATGTCAGGCCTTGACGTGTGGACCACGGTCCCGGCAACGGGGACGGCTTCCGGCGTGACGGGCGTGCGCGCCTTTCTGGCGACGGATGATTATCTCTATGTGGTCGCTGGCCGCAACGTGACGGCCATCGATGCGCTTGGCGCTCAGACGGCCATCGTCACGCTGCCGGCCGATGGCGATGTGTATCTGGCCTCCAACCGGCGCTCGCCTACGCCACAGGTTGCACTGGTCTCGGACGGAACGGGCCGGATCATCACCGGCACATCGATTGCGACAATCTCGGATGCCGATCTGCCAGCGCCAACGAGCGTCGGCTATATCGACGGGTATTTCCTGTTTCCAACCACGTTTGACCGGGTGTTCATTTCCGCCGAGGATGACGGCACCTCAATCGCTCCGCTCGATTACGGGCGGGCGCAGAAAAACCCGGACGCAACGCTGCACGCCATCGGCGGCGAGCGTGACGCCATGATCTTTGGCGCAAAGTCCATTGAATGGTGGTCCAACAGCCCGGATGGCAGCGGAAATTTTCCGTTCACGCCAATCGCCTCGATCAACCTGGGGTGCGCTGCGGCCAAGACGATCGTGCAGCTCGACCGGGCCGTGGCCTGGATCGCGACGGATGGGACGGTGCGCATTCAGGACGGCTATTCCGGGCGGCGGATTTCCAACCACGCGCAGGAGCGGATGATCGCGAGCGCGACGACAACGATCTACGGATTTGGCTGGAACGACAAATCGACGGGCCATGCCTGGATGGCCTGGACGTGCGAGACATGGACGATCGCCTACAACATGCGAACGGGTCTTTGGTGCGAGCTGAGAAGCTTCGGCCAGACGAACTGGCGTGGCGTCCAGGCCATCGAATGGCGCGGCATGACGCTGATCGGGGACTATCAGACAGGAGCCATCTACCGGGTTGACAAGGACGTTGCGACCGAGGGCGGTGAGCCTATTGTCATGGAGATGATCCCGCCTGTCATTCATTCCGCGCCAAACGGGATGAGGATCAACGCGCTGCATGTGGACGCGGTGACGGGCGTTGGATCAGGCGGACCGCTTGCTGAGGATTTGAACCCTGTCTTGATGGTGTCGGCGTCCAATGATGGCGGGCAGACATTCGGGGCGGAACGCCAGATCAGCCTTGGTGCATCGGGTCAGCGGTTGACGCGGGTCAAGACGCACCGGCTCGGGTCGTTCGGACCAGGGGGATGCACGCTGCGGCTGGCCTGCTCGGCTTCTGTTGCGCGGGCGATTTCCGGCTTGGCCATTGATGCCGACAAGCTGGGGGCGTGATGGTCGAGCGTGTCAACATTCCGGCCGCCAGCGTTCCGATCATAAGGCCGGATGGCAAGCCGGTCCTGGTCGAGAAGCCCTGGTATCAACTGCTGCAGGAATTGGCGCGGGCGCACAACGATCTCGCGGCGGATAACGCGCTCGATACCGATCTGGCCAGTGAGGTAACCGGCGTTCTGCCCGTTGCCAATGGCGGGACCGGCAAGGCGACGTTGAGCACATATCAGGTAATCGCAGGCGGCACGACCGCGACGGGAGCATTGCAGCAGGTTGGAGCCGGCACATCAGGCAATCCGCTGCTATCGAATGGGGCGTCTGCTTTGCCCTCGTTTGGCGCGATGACCGTCACGGACTGTGTTTCAGGCATCATCCAGTATCCGGAAGCGCAGGATTATGTGGTCTGGATCAACGTCCCCTTTGCGATCACGGTTAAGACCATGACGACGCGGTGTTCGACGGGCACTTGCACGCTGACGGCCAAGAAGAACACGACCGCCATAACCGGGCTTGCCAATTCCGTCTCGACGACAGAGGTCACTAACACGGCGTCGGGTGGCAATGTCTTTGCGGCGGGTGATGATCTTCGATTTACGGTCAGCAGCCTGTCGGGCGCTGAGAACGTCTGGTTCAGCGTCAAGTTCGAGCGCGCCGTTCCGTGAGGTGCGTGATCGTCGGCGGGCGTCTGCCTGAGATCGCGTTCCAGACTGTCACCGGGAGTATTACGGCTGAGACGAGCTACACATTTTCGTCTCAGCCGATCGGAACGGCGCATACTTCGAGGCGGGTGATCGTATCGGTTATCTACTTTAACTCAGCCCCGTCATCCGCAACATGCACGATTGCTGGCGTCTCAGCCGCAGAGGTGGGCGGAGCGGCCATCCGGTCAAGCGCAGGTGGCAGTGGCAACGAATTTCAGATGAAAATGTTCATCGCAACCGTTGCGAGCGGCACGACTGCAAGCATTGTCGTCAATACCGGCCCTGCATTGGGGTGCTGGATCGCGGTGTGGTCTGCGTATTATCTGCAATCCGCAACAGCCGTTGATGCTGAAGCCTATTTCGCAACCGGCACGACGAACATTCTGGACCTGAATGTTTCTGCCGATGGCGTGGCGTGCGGGTTTGGCGCAATGTTCAATGCGGTTTCTTGGACAGGGATGACGGAAGATTTTGAAGACGTTGTAGCAGGTTTTGGTCATTGGCGGACAGCCGCGACCTATTCGGCTGGTGCAGCCGAAAGCCCGCGAACGGTGCGGATAAATACCAATCCTGGCGTGAACTCAACGGCCAACGCGGCGTCTTTCAGATGATGGAAAAATAGGAGGCGGCCATTTCTTTCTTCGGATCTTTGACCGGCAGCGACCAGCGCCGCGACATGAAAAACGCCTATGCCGATTCCACGGCGACGGTGAACAAGGGCTATGACGCAGCACGCGGCAATCTGGCGTCAGGTTATGGCACAGCCCATCAGGCCTACGGGCAGGCCCGCACGGATGTCAACACCGGATACCAGAACGCACTGTCATCTCTGGCGCGCGGCACGAACAACGCCGTAGGGGCTTATCAACCCTATTCGGAAACCGGGCAGAACGCGAACACGCTCTATTCCAATGCGCTCGGGCTCAACGGGCAGGCCGCGCAGCAGACCTTTCAGCAGAACTATCAGGCCGATCCGTTCCGCGACGCAAACAACGAGTTTGCATCCCGCGCCATCATGCAGACGTTGAACGCACGGGGGCTGAGTGGTTCTGGCGTCGCTCCTGCTGCCATCGCGCAAGAGAGCCTGCGGCGCGGCTCGGAGGACTACAACAACTATCTCAACCGGCTGTCCGGCTTGCAGAGCCAGGGGCAACAGACGGCTGGAAACGTTGCGAACCTCTATGCCAACCAGGGTCAGCAGGGCGCGCAGTACGGCATGCAGGCCGGTTCAGATCTCGCCAACATCCAGGGTAACCGCGCGGCGACCGGGTACAACTACGGTGTTGGACAGGCGGGCCTCGATACGGATCAGGCGATCACCAATGCCGGCAACCGGATCAACCTCGGCAATGCGATGGCCGGTTCACGCGGCATCCTCGGCAACAATTTGATGAACCTTGCGGGCCTCGCTGTCAAAGCCTACGGGATGAAATAAGGAAACGCCCATGCCTCAGCTTCCCGCCCTTCATCTTGAGCCACGCAATGCGCTGCTTGACCTGACCCCGGTCACCAACGCGCTGGATGGCATCCAGAAGCAGCAGAACGCCAACCGCGATTATGCGATGCAGCAGGACGAGCTTGCCATGCGCAAGCAATCGCATGACC
>OEIU01001777.1_pt1 | contig 12853 bp, 12 predicted proteins | sample 1539221 | NCBI WGS metagenome assembly OEIU01 (sample SAMN03792071, study PRJEB22550) | activated sludge metagenome | feature: wastewater treatment plant; material: activated sludge; isolation source: Wastewater treatment plant of a petroleum refinery complex | place: Argentina: Zarate | collected...
TCGTGGCGACGGGCGTCACCACCACGGTGCGCGACATGTGCCGCATCGCCTTCGACTATGTCGGCCTCGACATGGACAGGCATGTCGTGATCGACCCCGCCTTCTATCGTCCGGCGGAAGTCGACGTGCTGCTCGGCAATCCCGACAAGGCGAAGGCGAAGCTCGGCTGGCGGGCTACGACGACGCTCGACCAGATGATCAAGGAAATGGTCGACGCCGATCTCGAGCGCGTCAAGAATTTCGAAACGCTCTGATCCAGCGCCCGCGATGTCGCTTCGCTACCAGCGCATCCTGTTGACCGGCGGCACGGGTTTCGTCGGCGGCTGGCTCGCGCCGGCCATATCGGCGGCTTGGCCGGACGCGGAACGCGTTCTGCTGCGCCGTCCCGGCGAGCAGGTCCAGCGCGAGGGCTGGCGCGCGCTCGACGTGGAAGTGACCGACAGCGCCGCGGTCGGTCGGATCGTGGCGCAATTGAAACCGGACCTCGTGCTGCATCTGGCGGCGCAGGCGGCGATCGGCGCGAGCGCCGAACTGGCGGAAGCGACCTGGCGCGTCAATTTCGGCGGCACGCTGGAACTGGCCCACGCCTGCCAGCGCGCCTGCCCCATGACCACCTTCTTCTTCGTCTCCTCGTCCGAAGTCTATGGCTGGAGCTTTCGCGACGGAATCGTGACGGAGGATACGCCGCTGCGGCCGACGAACGCCTACGCCCGCGCGAAAGCCGCCGCCGAATCCATGCTGCCCGACGTGCTGCCGCAGGCGCGCCTCGTCATCGCGCGGCCCTTCAATCACACCGGTCCGGGCCAGGACGTGCGCTTCGTTCTGCCGTCGGCGGCGAAGCAGATCGCCGATATCGAGGCCGGCCGCATTCCCCCGCGCGTCGAACTCGGCAATCTCGACGCGAGCCGCGACTTTCTCGACGTGCGCGACGTCTGCGCGGCCTATATAGCGATGCTGCGGACGCCCGCCGCCGCCGGCGCGCGCAGCGTCTACAATGTCGCCTCGGGCGGCTCGTGGCGCATCGGCGATCTCATCGAGAAATTCCGCGCCCATGCGCACGCGCCGTTCGAAATCGTGATCGATCCGAAGCGCCTGCGGCCGAGCGACGTGCCCATGGCCGCGGGCTCCGCGCAAAGGCTGGAACAGGCGACCGGCTGGAAGCCGACCATCGGCGTCGACGCCATCGTGGAAGACCTGCTCGCGCATTGGCGCGCGGCAGGCGCGGCTTGAGGACCGCGCCATGAGCGACGATCCCGACGCCTTCGACGGGAAAGTCGCCGATCGCCTCCGCATTCTCGAATTCCAGGTCGACCAGCTCCGGCGCGAACTCGAACGTCTCGAACGCCGTCACGCTGAAGCGATCTACAGCGCCGCCTGGCATGTCGCCGCGCCCATACGCGCGGTGGAACGCGCGATCCGGAAGCTGTTCGTCAAGCCATCGACCAAGGCAGCGCCGGTTTCTTCGACTGCGGCGCCGCTGGCTTCGACAAGGCCGCCTGCGCCGGCCAAGCGGCTGCTCATCGACGTCACGGCCATCGTCGCGCATGACGAGCGGACCGGCATCCAGCGCGTCGTGCGCCAGGTGGTGCGCGCGCTCTATGCGGAAACGGACCTCGCCGTCACGCCTGTCGCCGTGCGTCTGCAAGACAGCGCATTGTGGACCTGCGAAGCCTATGTCGCCGCGGAGACGAGCCGCCCGAAGGCGGGCGACGACAGGCCGCTGACGATCGAGACGGGCGACCGCCTGCTGATGCTCGACAATAGCTGGAAGGATTTCGCATCGTTCACAGCCGTTTTCGCACAAGTGCGCGAAAAAAACGGCGCGGTCGTCTCCTGCGTCTACGATCTCATCCCGCAGCTCTACAAGGGCGCTTCGGTCGGCGACGTGCCGGACGTGCATCTCGCCTGGCTGAAGAACGCGCTCGTCGAAAGCGACGGGATCATCGCGATTTCGCGGACGGTCGCGGAGGAACTCTGCGCCTTCGTCGCAGCGCAAAAACTTCCCCATCGCGCCGGCCTGAAGGTCGGCTGGTTCCATTGCGGCTCCGATATCGCGTCGAAAGGGGCGGGCGACGCGAGCGCGGCGGTTCGCGCGGCCTTTGCGGGCGGCGCGCCGACATTCCTGCTCGTCGGCACGCTCGAGCCCCGCAAGGGGCACCAGATTGCGCTCGAAGCTTTCGATGCGCTCTGGCGCGGCGGTCTCGACGCGCGCCTCGTCTTCGTCGGCCGGCGCGGCTGGCACGTCGACGCGGTCATCGACGACATCGTGGCGCATCCCGAATTCGGCCGGCGCCTGTTCTGGTTCGACGCCGCGAACGACGCCGATCTCGCCTTCGCCTACGATCATTGCGCCGCCGCGCTCGCGCCCTCCTACGCCGAGGGCTTCGGCCTGCCCATCGCCGAAGCCGCGTGGCGCGGCAAGCCGGCGCTGTGTAGCGACATACCCGTCTTCCGCGAGATCGGCGGCGAGGGCGCGCTCTACTTCCGCGTCAACGACGCGGGCGCGCTCGCCGATCTCGTCCGCGATTTCCTCGCCGGCCGCGCCGTCACCGATCCCGCGCGCGTCGTGCGGCCGACATGGCGCGAGGCGGGCCTGCGCATCGTCGACGTAATCGCCCGCGGCCAGTGGATGCGCACGCTGCCGTGATGACTTTGCGCGGCCTTTCCCCCATGCTCGCCTGATCATGGAGGCGACGTGCGCGCAACCGGGGCGATAGACAGGGACGCGGCCAATACGCTCGCGCGCCACGGCCTCGGCTTCGCCCGCATGGCCGCAGATGGCACGCTGCTGGCCCGCGCCGGCGCCGCGCTCGACTGGCTGCCCGGGATCGGCGGCGATTGTCTCGCCACGCCGCTGCTCTTCGGCATGGCCGACGAACTGGCGGCGTTGCGCGCCGGCGCGCGCGATATCGTCGCGCTGCCTTCCATCGGCCTCGACAGCGGCGAGAAGATCGGCGTCACGATCTCCTGGGACGAGGCGCAGGATGTCTTTTCCATCGCCGCGGCGCGCGCCTTCGGCGCCAGCGAAACCGAGACGATGCTGGTGCGCGAGCGTCGCGAACGAAGGCTCGCCGACGAGCAGGCGGAAGCCGCGCGCCGCCGCGCCAACGTCAGCGACGCGCTCTACCGCGACATCGTGGAATCCTCCGCCGATCTGGTGCTGCGCATCGCGGCGGACGGAACGATCTCTTTCGCCAACATTCACGCGCAGGGCTTCTGCGGCCGGAGCCTCGCCGCGCTCGTCGGCGTGCGGCTCGAGGAGACGCTGCGCCCGCTGGGCGGGGCGGACTGGGGCGCGCTGGCGCAGCGCGCCGGCGAGGAGACCTTCGAGCAGAAGCTCGCCGCCGCCGACGGCCGCGCCGCCTGGATTCTCTGGCGCGTGACCTGGCTCGGCGAGGCCGAGGGACCGCCGGAATTCCAGGCCGTCGGCCGCGACATCACGCAGTTGCGCGAATTGCAGGCCGAGGTCGAGCGCGCGCAGGCCGCGGCGCGCCAGGCTCTCCTCATGCGCGAACGGCTCACGATCGCGCACGATCTGCACGATACGATCGTGCATGCGCTCGTCGCGGTGGTCGCGCAATTGCGGCTCGTGCGCAAGCTGGCGGAACGCGCGCCGGCCCGCGTGCCGGACGAACTCGCCCGCGCCGAGGAGGCCGCCAGCGCAGGCCTCGCGCGCGGTCGCGAGGCGCTCGGCCAGGTGCGCTTCCAGCGTGCGGGCGACGAGGGACTGGCGGCGGCCCTGCGCCGCGCGGCGCGACGATTCGAGGAGCGGACCGGCCTCCCGGCGCAGATAGTCGTCGACGAATATGTCGCCAATGTTCATGGCGAACAGGCCGAACGGCTTTACCGCATAGCCGAGGAGGCGTTGCGCAATGTGGAGCGGCACGCCGAAGCGAGCCGCGTCTCGGTGGCGGCGGCCGTCGCCGACGGGGAGGTGCGCATCGAAATCGTCGACGACGGGCGCGGATTCGATCCCGACGCCGCGAACCCCGGCCATTACGGGCTTGCGGGCATGGCGGAACAGGCCCACATGATCGGCGGAAACTTGGCCGTCCAGACGAGCCCCGGCCAGGGCGCGCGTATCGCCATACGCGCGCCGCTCGTGCAGCAGGAGCGATAGACATGCCCGGGAATTCCGGCGGCAAGCCGCCGACGCGCGTCATGATCGTCGAGGATCAGCAGCTGATCCGCCGCGCGTTCAAGACGATGCTGTCGCTCGAGCCCGATCTCGACGTCGTCGCGGAAGCGGGCGACGGCGTGGAGGCCGTGCGGCTCGCAAAGCTCACCCGCCCCGACGTGATCCTGATGGATCTGCAGATGCCGCGCCTCGGCGGCGTCGCCGCGACCCGCCAGATTCTCGCGGATCTGCCGGACGCCCGCATCGTCGTTCTCACGACGTTCGACAACGACGAGATCGTGCTCGACGCCATCTCGGCGGGCGCGTTTTCCTATTTGCTGAAGGATGCCGCGGAAACGGACATTCTCGCGACGATCCGCGGCGAGACGCGGCTCTCGCCCTCGGTCGCCGCCAAGGTGCTCGGCGCGGTGCGGCGCACGCATACGGCGGAGGCGCCCGCGCAGGCGCCGGACGGATCGGAGACGCTGACGGACCGCGAAGCCGCGATTCTGCGTCTCGTCTCGGCGGGGCGCAGCAACAAGGAAATCGCCAACGCGCTGAGCCTCGCCGAAGGCACGGTGAAGAATTACGTCAGCCGGATCATGGACAAGCTGAATGTGCGTTCGCGCACAGAGCTCGCGGTCAAGGCGGTCAAATCCCGCGGCAAATGACCAAAGTCACCCGGGCGTGGTGACTGCGGTCAGATGTATGCATCTAAACTAAATGGGAATGACGCGTCGACGTTCACGAAAGGACGCCGGCCATGCTCAATCCGAACTTCCGCGCGAATGACGCCGTCAGCGTCGACGCCAGCCAACCTGCGCACGATGCGATCCCGCTCGCGGTCCTCATCGCCACGGACGACCAGGCGACCGCGCAGGCGCTTGTCACCGCCTGCGAATTCATGACCTCTTTCGCCTGCCGCGTGCGTGTCGCCGCGCTGCGGGGCGATCCTGCGCATCTTCGCGTGCGGCCGGACGAGATTCTGATCGTAGACATGGCGAATGCATTCGGCAGGCGGCTCGATCCCGCCTGCTACCCCGCCTCGCCGTCCATATCGGTCCTTCATGCGCCGGACGACCGCGGCGCAGTCGAATTCCCGCAGACGCACGCCGCCCTGCGCTTTGCCGACATCGCGCCCGCCGCCCTCGAGCTCGCCGTGCGCGTCGCCCAGTATAACTGCCGTTCGACGATGCTCGCGCGCCGCGCGGCTGAATCGGCGGAACGGTCGGCGGTCGCCGCGCGCGAAGCGCAGAGCCGCGCACGCGAGGAGATCAGCCCGATCGCCCATGCGCTCGAGGGATTGCTCGAAATCATGAGCGCCGACGCCGATGCCGCGGACGCCCCGGCGCCGAGCCAATTCAGGCTGCTTCGGAACTGGACGCGCGACCTGGTGCGCGCCATCGGCCGCTATCAGGACGGGACGGGGCCGGTCGCAACGCCGGCGGACGTCGGCGCGATCGTCGAGGACGCCGTCGCCCTGTTCAGGCCGAAGGCCGACGGCCTTGGCCACACGGTCGTCCTGTCCACGCCGGCCGAACCCGTGCTGGCGCCGGTCGACCGGCAGCTTTTGCAGACAGCCGTTCGCCAGTTGATCGAATGCGCGCTCGACCGCGAGGGAAGCGACAGGCGCATCGATATCGTGCTCTGGCGATCGATGGAGGACGTGCGGCTGGCGCTGGTCAGCGGGCCGCCGGTCCGTCGCGACCCGGAAGCAGCGGACGAATGCGCCCTGCCGCCGGTGCGCGCCGCCGGTCTCGCCGACGCCGACTTTGTCGGCGCTCTCGCGCTGCTGCGCGAGCTCGGCGCGACGATCGAGTCGAATTGCGCGACCACGTCGGGCGCGAGCCTGCTGGTTTCGCTGCCGCTCGCCTGAGGCCGCTACATCCCGCGCCGGGCGATGTCGGCGCCGATCGCGCGGAACAGGTCGGCCACGCCGTCGCCGGTGCGCGCGCTGGTGCGCGCGACATCCGTCGGCGCAAGGCCGGCGCCTGCGAAAGCGGCGGCCTCCATGTCCGCGAGATCGATCTTGTTGACGATCACCCGCATCGGCCGTCCGGGAAAGGCGTCGGCGAAATTCGTCGCGAGCCGCGCCGCTTTCGCCAGCGTCGCCGGCCGCGTGGCGTCGGACACGATCAGCGCGCCCGAGGCGCCCTTGATATAGACCGTCTCGAAAATGCGCGCGCCGAAATCGCCGTCCGTATCCCACAGCATCAGCTTCATCGGCCGGCCGTCGTCGAGACATATGTCGTGCGAGAGAATGTCGACGCCGATCGTCGATTTGTATTCGCCCTCGAACCTGTCGAAAACGAAGCGCCGCGCCAGCGACGACTTGCCGACGCCGATCTCGCCGAGCAGCATGACTTTGGCCGACGGAGTCACGGGCGCGGCTCGTCCGCCGGCGCGAGTTCGAAAGTCACCCGGCGGTCGCGCGGATCGGTCAACGAGCCGGCCGGTCCGAAGCTCGCGCGCGTGACCGTGCGCAGGCGCGACCTGTCGACGCCTTGCGCGGCGATGAGGTCCGCCACGGCGTTGGCGCGCAATTGTCCGATCTCGAGATTGCGCCGCTCGCCGCCGGTCGCATCCGTATAGCCGGTCACGCGCAGCGCGAGATCGTTGCCCTTCATCGCCGCGGCGATTTCGCCGGCGCGCCGCTCCGCGAGCGCGCGATCGGCGAAAACATCGTCACGCGTGAAATAGATCGCCCTGTCGGCGAGCAGCGCCGCCAGTTTTTCGCGTGGCGTGCGCGCCGTCGCCGCCGCGAGCGCCGCCAGCTTGTCGGAAATGTCCTTCGCCTCGGCGCGCGCCATGGCCGCAGCCTCGCCCGACGATGAGGACAGCGCCGCTATCCGCGCATCGGCTTCCTTTGCGCTCGCGGACATCTGCGCGATCTGATCCGCGATCTCGTCCTGGCGTTTGCGCATATCCTGCAAGTGCGCGACCGCGCCGACGCTCGCCGTGCGCGCGACGACGGCGTAGGGCGCCGCCGGGCCTTTCAGCGCCGCGGCGACGGCGTCCGCGGAAGCGTCGGACGGCGCGAGCCCCGCGAGCGTCACCGTCCTCGCCGCATGATCGACGGAGACGCGCAGCGGAAACGCGTCGAGCTGCGGCTGGGCGGCGCGCGCCGACGCGAAAGCGCTGTCGATGCGGCGCTCGTATGCGCCGCGCAGGACCGGCCCGCTCGCCCACCACGCCAGCAGCCCGAGCAGCGCGCAGGCCGCAGCGATCAGCGGCAGCCTCGATTTCTTTTCCGCCGCGGCCGGCTGCCTGAACAACGCTTCCGCCATATGCGCGAGCGCGGGATTGGCGTCGTCGGGCGCATGATCGACGCGCGAAACCAGCGACAGGAAGGCGTCGTCGACCTCGCGCTCGTGCTCGGGGCGCAACGCGCCCGCGCATTCCGCGGCGACGAGATAGAGCGGGGCGCCGCGCAGGAACACGCGCGCCTCGCCGAGATCGAGCGTGCGCAATTCGCCGCTGCGCGATCCGTAGACGCTGGATGCGAATTCGGTGATGGCGGCGATCAGCCCGCTCACCAGCTCCGACTGGTCGTCGGATTCCGCGTCGGCATGCCAGGCGGCGACGAGCCGTCCGCTGCCGCGTTCGAGCAGCAGCAGGCGGCGCAGCGACGGCCGCTGCGCCTCGGCGAGAAGAAGTTCGCTGACCGGCCTGCCCGTCCTCAGCGCCTGCAGGCGCAGCCGCCAGTAGCGCGTCGACAGCGAACGGTCGAGGCGCTCGTTGAGGTCGGCGACGAGATCGCGGAAGGCGTTGGCGACCGCCGCCGCCACCAGGCGTCCGGTGATCGGGTAGAGCGCCTCCACCATCATGTCTTTCGAATTCTTGATCTCGCTGCGGATCGCGGCGACCACGACGGGGGCGACGGCGCCGGCGAGTTCGCGATGACGGGCGATCTCGGCCTTGCGGAAAGCTTCCACGAGGATTTCGGACGTGGCCTCTTCCAGCCGGTCCGGCGTGCCGACGCGGCGTTCGAGCGCGTCGACCCGTCCTTCCGTCGCCTCCAGCCGGTCGGTCTCCGGCCGCAACAGCAATTGCTTGAGGCGATCGAACTCGAATTCCGGCTGGCTGGCCGGCCGGTTCATCTCAACGGGCCTTTCCGCCCGCTCCCAGCGCCCGGATGGTCGCGCCGAGGTCGGCGATCGCCTGCCCGATATTGTCGATCGACTGGTTGTGCTTGCTATCCGTGTCGCGGCCTTGCTGGGACAGCATCGCCTCGAGCGAGGCGAAGCGCGCGCTCATGTCGTCGCGCAGCAGCGCGATCTGCCGGTCGATCTCGTCGAGGCGCGCTTCGGTCGAGCGCTTGGCGGCGCCGAACAGCAGTTCGCGCACCTGATCGATCGCGCCGGATTCGGTCACCGCGACGGCGGCGGCAGCGCCGTTGGCGGCGTCTGACTTGTTGTTACGCATGCAACTTCCTCTGGCCCCTGTCGGACTGGTTAGACGAGGCCGACATTACCCGATCCGGCGCTGTTGCGCTAAGTAAAACGTCAATAGGTATACTTTTGACGGCGCCGTCCCGCGCTATTTGGTGAATCGCGCTGGCTCGCCAACCGGTTAACTCCGGCGCAACAACGCGCCGCTAGACTGCGGCGCTTCGCCGCGCGAGTCGCAATCGGGGTCGCCATGTTCGACGACGCAATGTCCGACGCCAGTCCCGCCCTGCGCCTGCAGGCGCTGTCCAAATCCTTCGGCAAGCCGGCGGTCGACCGCCTCGATCTCACCATCCGCGCCGGCGAGTTCTATGCCCTGCTCGGTCCCAACGGCGCCGGCAAGACGACGACGCTGCGCATGGTCGCGGGCCTGCTGCCGCCCGATTCCGGCGCGATCTCGATCTTCGGGATCGACGCCTTGCGCGATCCCGTCGCCGCCAAGCGCGTGACCGCCTGGCTGCCGGACGAGCCCATGCTCTACGACAAGCTGTCGCCGCTCGAATATCTCGAATTCGTCGCGGGCCTCTGGGGCGTCCCGCCCGAGATCGCCGAGCCGCGCGCTGGCGAGCTGCTGGCCACGCTGGGCCTCGCCGACAACGCCCGCAGCCGCTGCGAGGGCTTTTCGCGCGGCATGAAGCAGAAGGTGGCGCTCGCCGGCGCCCTCATCCACGACCCCAAGCTGCTGATGCTGGACGAGCCGCTGACTGGCCTCGACGCGCAGGCCGCCCGCCTCGTGAAGGATCTGCTGCGCGAACGCACGCGCCACGGTTGCGCGGTCATCCTCACGACCCACATTCTCGAAGTCGCCGAGCGGCTCGCTGACCGCATCGGCATCATCCAGCACGGCCGGCTGGTCGCCGAAGGCGACTTCCGCGCGCTGCAGGCGCAGGCCGGCGGCGCAGGCGCGACGCTCGAGGAAATCTTCCTGCGCCTGACCGGCGCGCCGGCCGACCGCGCCGCCTGATGCGGATCGCGCCCGCCACCTTTCTCTGGTTCGCCGCGCACGATCTCACGCTCGCGCGCCGCCGCGTCCGCGCCTTCTTCGGCAAGTCCGGCCCGCTCAAGATCGCGCTCATCCTCGGCGCGGCCGTCCTCTTCTTCCACGCGCTCGCGCTGTTCGCGCTCGACACGGCGCTGGAGGATTTCGACGGCGATCGCCGCGCGCTCTACCCCTATGTCGGGTCGGCGGCGCTGTTCATCCTGCCCTGGATCGTCTCGCAGGCGCTGACCAACGCCACGCGCGCGCTCTACACGCGCGGCGATCTCGACATCGTTCTCTCCTCGCCCATGCCGGCGCGGCCCGTCTTCGCCGCCCGCAGCCTGGCGATCGCGCTCGAATCCGTTCTGTCCGTGGCGATCTTCGTGCTGCCGATCGCCAATGCGCTCGCGCTGCTGGCGGGCGCCAACTGGCTCGCCATCTATCCCGCGCTGGCGGCGGCCGGCCTGTTCGGCACGGGCGTGGGCCTCGTGCTGACGCTCGGCCTGTTCCGCCTCGTCGGTCCGCGCCGCACGCGCGTCGTCGCCAATGTGCTGGCGACGCTGATCGGCGCGTCCTTCGCGATCGGCCTGCAGGCCTACAATATCGCCCCGCCCGCCACGCGCATGGCCATGTCGGAATGGCTTGCGGGCGCGCGGGCCGGCGGCCTGCTCGACACGGACAGTTTCGTCTGGCTGCCGATCCGCGCCGCCGCCGGCGAGGCAGGGCCGCTGCTCTTGTGGTGCGGCGCGTCGGCGGCGCTGTTTGTCGCCGCCGTCCTCACGCTCGGCGATTTCTTCATGCGCGGCGCGGGCGCGGCCATCGGCGCGGAGCGCCGCGAGGCGCCCGCCCGCAAGCGCGCGACGCGGTTCCGCGCCGGCGTCGGGACGGCGCTGCGCCGCAAGGAATGGCGGCTGATCTCGCGCGATCCGGGGCTCGCCTCGCAGATCGTGCTGCAGATCATCTACACCACCCCGATCTCGGTCGTGCTCTGGCGCGCCATGGGCCCGAACGGCTCGCTGGCGCTGGCGACCGCCCCCGCGCTCGTGGCTGTCGCCTCCAACGTCGCCGCCTCGCTCGCCTGGCTCGCCATTTCCAGCGAGGACGCGCCGGAATTCTTGGCGACCGCGCCCGTCTCGCGCCGCGAGATCGAGCGGCGCAAGCTGGAGGCGATCGCCCTGCCGCTCGTCGCCATCGTCGCCCTGCCGCTCGCCTTCGTCTGGTCGGCGGGCGTCAAGGCCGGGCTCGTCACGACGGCCTATGTGCTCGCCGCGGCGATCGCGGCCGCGCTGCTCAACCACTGGCATCCCGTGCCCGGCCGGCGCGGCGATATCCTGCGCCGGCACAGCCAGTCGAAGCTCGTCGCCATGATGGAGCACATGCTGTCGCTGCTGTGGGCGGTGGCGCTCGCGCTCACGGCCTTCGGCTCGTGGGCGGCCGCGGTCCCGGTCGCCTGCGCGCTCTTCCTGCTGTGGACGCAGCGGCCGCGGACGGCCCTGGCGCCAGCTTGATCCGGCCGCACGACCGGACACGGGAAACGGGCCTATATAATTCGCAGGGTTTCGTCACAGAAAGGCTCGGCCGATGAAATACGCCCTTCCCGCGCTTCTGCTTTTTGCGGCGGCGTCGCCTGTCTTCGCGCAAAGCGTTCCGAAACTCGACTATCGACAGACCTGCGCCAACACACCGGAAGTCGGCATGGACAAGAAGGCGACGGTCCAGTCCTGCCTCAAGGACGAGGCGGAGGCGGAGAAGCAATTGCCGTCGGTGTGGAAAAAGGCGACCGCCAAGGCGCGCAACGACTGCCTCGCCGAGACGACGCAGGGCGGCCTGCCGAGCTATGTCGAACTCATCACCTGCCTCGAAGGCGTGACGACGACGAAATCGAAATAATCACGTCCGCGCCCGCCGGCCCTCGATCGGATAGGCCGGATCGTTGTAGCCGGGCGTCGAGGGATGGCCGGCGACGACGAGCCGGTCGACCAGCGCTTCGTCCTCGGCCGTGAACGCGTGCTTCAGCGCGCCGGCGTAATCGGCCCATTGCGCCTCGGTCCGCGGCCCGGCGATGGCCGACGTCACGAATCGATTGTTCAGCACCCACAGAAGCGCGAACTGGCCCGTCGTCATGCCGCGCGCCTCCGCGTGCTTCCTGATCTCCTGCGCGAGCGCCAGCGATTCCGGCCGCCATTCCGTCTGCATGATGCGCGTGTCGGAGCGGCCGGCGCGCGTGCCTTCCGGCGGCGGCGCGGAAGGATCGTATTTGCCCGACAGCACGCCGCGCGCGAGCGGCGAATAGGGCGCGACGCCGAGCCCGTAATGCCCGCAGGCCGGCAGATGCTCGACCTCGGGCATGCGGTTCATCGCGTTGTAATAGGGCTGGCTGACCGCGGGGCCCCCGAGGCCGGGCGGTCCGCAGAGGTTGCAGATTTCGGCGACCCGCCACGAGCGGAAATTCGACACGCCGAAATGCCGGATTTTTCCGACGCGCACGAGGTCGGCGATGGCGAGGATCGTTTCTTCCAGTTCCGTCCCGTGATCCTCGCGGTGCAGGTAGTAGACGTCGATCGTCTCGACGCCGAGCCGGCGCAGCGAGGCCTCGCAGGCCTGCATGATCCACACGCGCGACAGGCCGCGATGATTGCGGACCTTGCCGAAGGCGTTGCCGACCTTGGTCGCCAGCACCCATTCGCTGCGCGAGGCCTTGATCGCGCGCCCGACGATCTCCTCGGAAATCCCGTCGCCGTAGACATCGGCCGTGTCGATGAAATTGACGCCCGCCTCGCGGGCCGAGGCGATGATCCGCGCCGACGTCGCCTCGTCGGTGGCGCCGCCGAAATTCATCGTGCCGAGGCAGATCGTGGAAACGTCGAGGCCGGACCGGCCGAGCTTGCGGTAATTCATGCGTTCGGGCTTTCGTCTGACGGGAGGGGCGCCGGCTGTCGGCGACGTCGCGCCATCCTAGCGCTGCGAAGAAATGGATGCCGGTTTTTCGCGTAAAGCGCGCTCTGGCTTTTGATTCCAGGTCAGCTTATCCGCGTTTGGGCGATTCCGCTTAAACGCAGGCCGATCTAGGCGCAGCCGCGGGATCGACCAGTCGCGTCACGCCCGAATGCCGGTCCGGCATGGCTGACCGGCCCGCTGCACATGGCGTGGCCATTGATTTTCAATCTTTCCAACAAATAATAAGCACGCACATATAATGCTGGCTTACAAAATGCCGGCTCATTGTTTTCTCGGGACGTTTCGTCATGCCCTCCGGGCCTTACCAGCAGACGCTGGGCTTCATTCTCAACGACACCGCGCGCCTGCTCC